>Ga0181612_117014_pt1 | contig 10755 bp, 8 predicted proteins | sample HoacroProtozoa21_FD_119630 | JGI IMG/M metagenome (GOLD analysis project Ga0181612, IMG submission 119630) | Hoatzin crop microbial communities from Cojedes, Venezuel. Combined Assembly of Gp0051906, Gp0051904, Gp0051908 | reverse complement strand
GAATTCTCAGTGTCGGCAGGTTTCCGCCGTTTGTTTTGTAGTCAATATTAATGTACTGGTATCAGTACAACAATACTGTCACGAGTGTCTTTGTCCTGGGCCAGGCTTGGCAAATTATACCAGCGTGGGCCTTGGCTAGGGGTGTGAGGCCGCGACAGACGGTGAGCCCGAGGTGAGCTGGCAGAAGCGGTAGACGTGTGCGCGTAACAGTACGAGATGCGCTGACGCCTTTCTTACAAGAGATCAGTCGCACAGTTCAGAGACCCCTTAGGCAGAGATGGTAGGGGCTATGCTGCTGTGATGATATTTATACTAAGTTGTTCCCTAAGATATTATTGGTTGAAATCTTTTGATTTGGGAATAACTGAAGGGATGTAACTTGGATATGGGAAAGACTACTGCAGGTTCAGCAGGCGTTCTCAGGATTTGGAACGTTAGGCTTGGTTTCTGTATGTGTTTGTGTCCTCTGCAGTACCAGCACAGCTGAGCTGATCGTGGCGTCAGGACTGTGCCTGCATCAGCATTTTGGCTGTTGGTATTAATCTGAAATCTCTGAGAACGACTTCAAGTGTTTTATTCCTGTGCTTCCGCTTACGCTGTAACTCGTGGAGTTAACTGGGTGGTAACAGGAAAACTTAGGAGAGCAGTGAAAACACAGTGAAGACTTGTTACAAATTTAAAGAACGAAAGTAAGAAACTAAATGATGGGATTTATGTATGTCATAAGGTATGCTGACTGTAAACACTATAAACTTTAAAGGTCCTGTCAGCCCGCCTCCCTTAGGAGGCGCAGGATGAACTCAAAGGCGACATAGCTGTGTGTTAAACAGAGTGGTTGAGGTTCCCTGGTCTTGATAAGAACTTGGCTTGACTTGAAGTCCATTCTGAAAGACTTCTCCTTCAGGAGATTCTTAATAAAAACCTGTCAGAGCTGATTTATGCATCCATGGTGGTAGGGAAGGCTTGCGAACCTTGACACCAAAGCAAGTACTTTAATGTGCGTATTCATGATTTTTTGATCGTCGTTATTTGTGTGGTACCATTTGGTGTTAGTGGCTCCTGTGATCGTTTCAGAACTGTTAGTTAATAAAATATTTCTCCTGCAGCATTGTCAGATGTTTTAATTCTTTTTAGACGTTCTTTATTAATTTCCATTGCCAAGGTATTTGATGAAATTCCAAGAGCCTGTAAGACACGTTTCTTAATCCAGTAAAATTTCTCTGGTGCAAATTACTTTCCTTGAACAGAAAAATTATCTAGTGGACAACAGTTATTTTGATTCTTGATACAAAATCCAAGTCATGTTTTATTAAAGCATCATGAGAACAAGGAAGTGCAGAGGTAAGTCTCATTCATTTACATGACTTTCTGTGATCAAATTAAGTCTTAATTACAATACTCTGTCTTTGCAGCTGGAGAGGAGCAGTGATAGAACCTGACCAAAGCACTGAACCTCCATCTAGTAGAATAAAGGAACCAGAAAAACCTTCATCTGTGGAAGCAGAAGAGCAGAAAGAACCAGGTAAATAGTACGGTTAATGATACCTTTATTTCCGTTCACTTTTCTGGTTGAAGTTGTGCGATTCCTCCCCATACACATCTCATTTGTTTTAATTAAAGGCAACAAAAAGCACGGGAAAGATTATGTACTTAGAACATCCAAGCCTTTCAGTGTCCTTATTCCACCATGACAGCCCTCATGCTTATTAGCCTTCAGAATTTGAAAATAAATTTTGGTGACAAATCTTTGAAATACGGCCTCTGGGAGGAGGCCGACATTCCCGTCTTTCCTCCAGGAAAGGATAGTCTAAAGAGAGAGGGCTCGACAGAGTCAGCTGCCTCTCTCCGCAGTGGTTTTCCTTTTGATCTGCAAATACTGGGAAAGTGATTTCCTCCCCAGATTAAACAGAACCATTTTGAAGGCTTCCCAGAAAGCTGTAGGAGTTGTTTGTGCAGTTGCTGTCCTGGTGCAGTAAAGACCCTGTGGTTCTGCTTTCTGGGTTCGTAAGAGGACGTTCTGCTGTGATAAACGTGGCGTGTTACAGTGGGATGTATTTGGCTTTTGCTAGCTTCATATATGTGGGGTTAGTTACGCTGCTTGGTGTTTCCCCCTCCAGAAATCTTTGTTTATGATTTTTCAAAATTTCAGCTAATGGGCTTGAAATGTTTGGTGTTGGCTGTGTCACCTAAGCTCAACTTCAGGGCAAATTGCGAGCAAAAGTTTCAGTAGAACCATGGAAAAAGACATGGCTTTGCCCAAGATGGAAAATGTAAATTTTCGTTTTTTGTTTTAAATGAAAAGTTCAAGAGAAATAATTTTGTGAACTGATTTTAAATTTAGCAGAAAGCAATGAATAAGGTGGGGAAGATGCAGGAAAGAATGGTGTATGTGGTAAATTAGCCAAGAGTAGTATTGTTAAGCGTATGTATTCTGCAGCTGAACTACGGTTGATTTAAATGATCTTAATTCTGACACTTCATGACTTTCGGGTCTTTGGGCTTTAGTGATGCTCATTGAACAGCTGCATGTGATTATTTTAATATTTCATTTGCAGAAGTGACTTTTTTTTGCCAGGGAGAGATTTCTGTTTCTGCCTGGTGGAATGGCTGATGAGAAACAGTGGTTATTCTGCAGAGGGAAAGCTGTGCTGAAAATAATAACCTGAGGCGGGTTTTCCCATTACGCTGATAATTTCATTTGGAAGAAGGTTTATTTTGGGTAGAGTGCAGCAAAATGGCATTTGGTATAGCCGCATAACTCCGCTGCAGAAGTCCTGAGCAAGGTGCTGGCTTCCTTTGGCAGTGCCCATCAATGAGCGTCAGACGGCGGTGATAGAAGCCTTCCACCACGCCTGGAAAGGATACAAGGATTTTGCCTGGGGCCATGACGAGCTGAAGCCTTTGTCCAAGTCCTACAGCGAGTGGTTTGGGCTCGGGCTTACCTTAATTGACGCCTTGGATACCATGTGGATTTTAGGCTTAAAAGAAGGTAATTTATTTTTTTTTTTCCCTCCTCCTGAAAGAATTCCTCACTTCCTATTCAGGCAGTACATGTTCAGAGTTCTTTGAGGGGAACATTCATTGCGTGTGACCAAGAAGTTTAGCTTTCCTGTGAGGGTAAATACATACATATGTATAAATAAAGAATATGTATAAAAGAAATGTAAAGAAACCTCCAACTATGTTAAGGGACACCAGTTTTTGTGGACTGGAATTTTGAGCCAGAAGAAAAAAGGTATTCCGCTGTTACATATAACAATGGATTTATCTGCTGGAAACTGAGGAGTGTATTAATAAGCCTTCTGATTTTTGTTTCTGTGCCAAAACCCTCGTGCTATCTCTGTGCCGTTCTACAGCCACTGGAAGCTCTCTGCCCATCAGCCTTAGCTGGTTGGCCTGAAGGCTCCTGGGCTGTGTTTTGTCACACCTGATACCAGTGTTTCAGATCTGGGTTTGAGAAGGTTTCCGTGAGGGGCGGATGGATGGAGAGGGCAGTGTTCAGCACCTCCTTCCGGAGCTGCTCTGCTGTCCGTGGTGTGTCGTGGCTGTTCTGGAAGTGACTATGTTGGAAAACTTTCAAAGATTTTAAAAACTAAGCCAAAAATTCTGCAATTCTGTTGCAAAAAACTCGCTTAATCAGTATTTTAAGAGTTGTTTGGAGTTTTTTGTGGTGCAGGGGTTTTTTTTAGTGGTATTTAAAAATTTCTGAAACTGTACCTATTTAATCTTGGTAGATAGCCACCTTTGTAAACTTATTAATCATGCAGTTTTTGGTGTCAAGGTAGGAAGAACAGAACTGCTAATAAGGGGACAATAAACAGCAAAAGTCTTTCATGGTTCTGTCTTGTCTACGTTTTGAAGCTTGTGTAAAATATTAAAGCAAACGAAAACTCTGTGTCATGTGTCTGCAGTTCTCAGCCTGAGCAGGTTCTCTTGAAGTTTCATCAAGTTGACAGTGTGATGCTTTTTTCTTTTTTTCATAAAAAATTAATTGTGAACTGCAGAGAGCTTTTAAAATAAATTATTAGTAGTTTAGATGTGTTGCAAGTGGGTTCTTGGTGAAGTCTTCGTCATATTTTATAGCAGTTCTTTTGCCGATTGCGTTAGAAAGCTCCTGGGGTTTCTGCTGAATAACAAACGCTGTGTAAATGGAGGTTCTGTTTGAGGTTGCCAGTCTTTCTTGTAAGCTGAGGAGTGCTAATGCTCCTGTGAAAGAGGACCTTGCCTTTTCTGTTGTGGTGTTCAACCGTGCTAGCATCTGACGGCAGAGATTTTTCTCTGATTCTTCGCAGGCTGCCCAACATCCAGTATTTACTCAACATCCAAGATGTTTCTCTTGTGAGGACGCAGATGCATCCTTTTGCTGTAGAGTTAATCTCCTGTGGAATGGCTTCCATTGCTGGTGGCTGTTCTGCGCCTGCTCGCAGGCAGGAGCTGCTGGAAGGCATGGGGCAGCTCGCGCCCCTGACTGTGGAGGCGAAGCTGGCTCGCACGCCCCGGAGTTAGGCCCAGTCGTGGAGCGGTGCTGCTGCTACGCTGACTGTGGAATCTAAAATGGCTGATTTTTTTTTTTACATTGCTTTTTGAATTAGTAGTGTGATAAAGAACCATTTTTGTTTCTGGAGAAAAAATTACAGACTGTTGGGATTTTATGGGTGAAGTGCTGAAGCGGGAGGCAGGCTCCCCAGGACACTGCTAGACTGAAGGCTGTTAACCGGACTGGTTATCTGTTATCGGGGTAGATACCAGCTGTGGTTTTAAAAGATTTAATTAAGAAGTTCAGAAGGCTTTTGTGGAAGTGTAACTACTTGTCTGACAAGTCTAGCGGACAGATTCAAAAGATCTCAATTTCTGGACTATCTAAATAAAGAATTCCTCTATTTCTTCTTTATTTAGGCTGTTGGGCACTCTTTGTTTTGCTGGGCGTTGCCGGCTGTTTGCAGCTGTGGTGTATGCTGAATAACAAGGAAGCCAATGGTAGTCAAAATTCTCCCAGCATGTGCTCTCATTTTAGTTTTCCACCTAAAATTATGATCTCTGCAGACAGATATAAGTAACTGTCATGGCTATATGGAGTACAAATGTCTCTAGTCTAGTTGTTGAAACATGCCAGAAGTTCATAACTTAACTTACTTTTATACTTTGCAGAGTTTGAAGAAGCAAGAAAATGGGTAGCAAACAATTTAGTATTTGATAAAAATGTGGATGTGAACCTCTTTGAGAGCACTATTCGTATCCTGGGGGGCTTACTGAGCACCTACCACCTCTCTGGAGATAGCCTGTTCCTGGAGAAAGCTGTGAGTGACCAGTCTGACAAATGAATCTGGATTATGTGTGCCATGTGGGACAAAGCTGAAGGAAGATTTATCAGAAAGTTAAATGTTGCTGCTATTTAAAGTGGTGGGAAAGGGATTTATCATTAATCTTTTAAGGCTGCACTTTCCTTTGGTCTCTGGAGAACTTCAGAGCCTTGCTGTGTTTTAGCAGGTGTTGCTTGCTGCTCGGTTGATGAAGAGCTGAGCATAATAAAGTTCATGAAACAAAAGAGGAAATAAATGGCTGGCAAAGAGTAATAGTTGTCTTTTGTCACGCTCTCTGTGTGTTCTAACAGCACCAGCGGCCTCTTTAGATTAGCTAGTCGCAGTCAGTGACTGCGGAATCGCATCACAGTGCGTAGGGATTGCAGCCTCAAATGGGGCGTGAGATACTAGGAGCAAGGTAGAAACTTCATATGAATAAATATGAGTCCTTCATATGAATAAATCCGTGACCCTTTTTAATTCTTGGCTTTTATGCACCATCTAAAACTAAGCTGCTATTCCCTCTTTTCCTGCCTGCTTGGTGAAAGAAAATCTAAAGGGATGTGTGTGTATATTTATTTATTTGTTGTTTTGTTTGTTTTGTCCTGTGCTCTTGGGTTTTCTGTAGAAGGACATTGGGAACAGGCTTATGCCAGCATTCAAGACCCCCTCCAAGATCCCATACTCTGATGTCAACATTGGCCGGGGCACTGCACATCCACCTCGCTGGACATCCGACAGCACTGTGGCAGAGGTGACCAGTATTCAGCTGGAGTTTAGGGAGCTCTCTCGTCTCACTGGAGATGAGAAATTCCAGGTATGAAAGAATCAGTCAGCGTCTTTCTCTTTTTTCCACCTCTCCACAGCTCCTGACTCCATACACGCGGTCTCTGTAGTCTCTAAGTGATGTTAAATGGGTTGTGAAACTCTAAATGAGGGAAGGAAAAGAAACAAAAGTAATTCCAATCATTTTATTAAATACCAAAAAGTAGTAGTGGAGGTGAATAATTATATTTCTCCCTCAGAAACAGCTTTGGATAAAAAAAAAAAAGAATAAAAGAAAAAAACAGACCCCAAACCACAAACCCCAAACAGCAAAACCAAAGCAAACTCCCCACCCCACTAGTTTTTATCAGTGACATTTTTGTTTGACACTAGGTTACCAGATTTTGAAAAAATACTAAGCTAGACAGGGGACTGTGAAACTGCACTTTGCTTAATGTTGTTGGAATTCCGCGTGCCTTTTCTTGATGCCATTATCTAAATGTGAAGAACAAAACCTGGGTGTTGCCATCCAAGGAACTAAAATGTGACTCGCTAGGTAAGGGTCTGACACCAGGTCACGCTGTGAGGAAATGCTAGTTGAAATAAAAATAATTCCAGAGAAAAGAATATTTTCCACTCTTCTGTTTGTTTGGCGACGTTGTGTTATTGTTTTAAACTCATCCACGGCTGGAGTGTTGAAGTGATTGAAAGAAGCTTTAGCTATGGCATGATGCACGCCGTTGTTTTAGCTGGACTTCCGCTTTGCAAACATGAGTAAGGCAGATCATAGCCCCTTGCCAGAGTACTGGCTTTCGGGTGGGCTTACCTGGAGAAAAGGAGACAGTTATAAATATTTCAGAGTACCTAAATGTACCCAGAACGTCATTGTTTGAGAGTCAGAAAGTTGAAATCCTGTATTTGATGTATTGCATGAGCTGAACTTGATGATCCTGATGCTAATGTGAGGAGGAATAGTTACAGCTTTGTTATTGGCCTGACGTTGGTAGCCGCTATTTTGTGCATCGTTTATACCTGTAATTTATGTTTGCTGTTTTCTTTCTTTTAGAAAGCTGTAGATGAGGTGATGAAGCATGTTCACACCCTCTCAGGGAAAAATGACGGACTAGTGCCTATGTTCATAAACACCAACAGTGGGCAGTTCACTCACCTGGGTGTCTATACGCTGGGAGCCAGAGCCGACAGCTACTACGAGTATTTGCTCAAGCAATGGATTCAGGGTGGGAAAAAGGAAAATGAGTAAGTTCTTTCTGCTTCTCGTAGTGGTGTGAGAATTATGCGAGCTGTAAAACTTAACTGTTGTAGTTTGCTGCTGAAAGAAAAATGCTGTATGCGCCCAACAGTCAACTGAAAACGTCACTGTTTTTACAAACAAGCTAAGCAAGCAAGAAGGCCTGTGGTAACTTGAAGTCAAAACAGGGTGAGAGTTAGGTGTGATCTCAAAACTCCTCCTCCTCCTCCGAAAACTTTTCTTCCTCCTTGCATCAGATATGGGGAGTGTTACAAACAGGAGAAGAGAATTCAGTCATTGCAGCAGATACGGAGCATAATTAGACACTTCTGAAGTACCGGTGATGCTCCGTTTCACCAGTGATGTCTGTGTCTTTGGGTTTGTTAGGGAAAGGTGAATCCTAGAAGATGGTGGAGGTGGGAGATTTAGTTGCTAAGGAATCACTTTTCTTGTAACAAGAGGCTGAAGTTTGATGTTTGTATGAACTTTGCATTAGGTCTCTTATGTTTCTCTTCTCTGCACTGGTTAAGTGGAAGAGAATGCAAGGAGCAGAGGAATTAGAGGTGTTGGAAAAGGTTTCCTCCAAAAAAAGACAAAACATCCAAGCAGTTTCTGTCTACTTAGAAGCTAATTATGTTGGACTTGTTCATGTCGAGGGGTTTAATGCACGTGGAGTGACAACGTACCCCTCTGAGGCATTTCTTTGTGTCAGAGCAGGTGCATCTCTACAGGGAAGGTTTGCATTGCTGCCTTTTCCAAGCCAGACCTCGCTGTAAATGGAGAACCCTCGTCTTGGGGACCATCAGCGACGGCATTTTGTGAGCCTCAAAATGGAATTATTCAACAGGGTTTTTCCACATAAAAGTACTTTGCAACCACGGAAATTCCTGTTAAATACTGTGAAACAATGTTTCACAACGAGAGGGGTCAAACATTGCAGTAGAGACCTCCCAGAGGTCCTTACCAGCCTAGATTTTCTGTGATTTCAATTACTGTAATCCAGGAATCTAAGGATTCCTGAAATAAAATATGGCTACTGCCTAGAAACAGAGTTGCAGGTATATTTTCTTTAATGCTTAAATTTAGAGTTTACTTGAAAAGTAAACCAAATATTACTGCATGGTAGCGATAACTAATTAATATCCAGGCGACTTTGAGGTTTTTTGTCAGTTTTTACATTTGGTTAAATATTGTTCTTTAGATTGAAATAAGAGTCTTCAAAAGGAGAGTGCTGAACATCAGCTATGATTAAATGTGTTCTTACTGCGTGTGTGTGAGCCACCTGGGAATGATTTTAATTCACAGACTGTTGGAAGACTACGTGAGAGCCATAGAAGGCGTGAAAAAGCATCTTCTTCAGAGATCAGAGCCCAAGAAGCTGACTTTTGTAGGAGAGCTTGCTCACGGCCATTTCAGTGCCAAGATGGTAAGAAGCACAAGTGTGTTTAAAAAAAAAAAACAAGACACAAAAACAAACAACAAAAGAAAACAGAAAAACCACCACCAAAAAAACCCCACCAAAACCTATGGACAGGCAAATTCAAAACTTCTGTGCTATCTTTCCTCCTTCCCCCCTCCAAAGAAAACAAAACCAAACCGACAAAAAAACCCAAAAAACAACCCCGACAGCCAAGGCTGTGTGGATGTGTACAGCCGGTGTGATGGCAGTACGGAGTTTGTGGAGCCCAGTCACCTGTGCAAACCCGGGGCCTTCTCTCTGAGTTACTCTCGTAAAATCCGTTTGTGTTCCTGTAGGTTTGAACATTTTGATGCTGGAGTCGAGTTTTCTTTCTCTTTTTTTCTGTTTTGGTCATAAAATCCCAGTGTCTGAAACTGTTGGGGCAGTACTTATTTTTCTGTAATTTAAAAATATATATGGACACTTGCACACCTGGCTTTTCAGACTTCCCTTCAAAAGAAGCAGGTGATCTGATATTGTGTTACTGGGTCTTAAAAAAACAAGAAATCTGATGATTTTGGAGGGTTGTGTCCATTCATGACATTTGTTTCTTTTCCTGCATGTAGGTTAGTGAGTAAAATAGTATGCTGTTTGCTGTAGGGAAAATTGATTGATCTTAACTCCCTGCTCTTAATTTGTGCATCCCTACTCTTTAATGAAGATGTTTTAGTTAAAGATCTGATGCAAGTGCAGGTATTGTATGTGTGTGTGGCTTTTTAAGATTAGTGGTGCATTGTTTATGTATGTGTAGCCTTATGCATACTTTGTCAATACCTGAAGTGAGCTTTAGTGATTTCTTTGACTTGTTTGGTTTCTTGATGTCGTGTTTTTGAGATTTTCAGTGCTTCTTGCATCTGAATTTCCCAAAGGCTCTCCAGAGCTGCTGTGAGCGAGACCAGGGTCTTGAGTTTTGGGTAGAGGGAGCTTCTCCATCGCAAGACATGACAGAACTGAATTCAGACAGATGAGTTTGGCGTGGGTTTCAGCACGCCTCAGTACACTTGCTTTTGTTCCAGGGAGTCAGCGTGTTGGGATTTAACTGGTTGTTACTGGGTGAAAGGCTTGACAGGTATCTTACCCTGGCCAGCTCGAGGAGTGGGGGGATGTTTGTCTCCTATGTCTGTGTTGACCTTCGCCAACCTTAACCATTTGCTTTAGGACTGGACAAAGATTGTAGAGATCTGCAAAGGTGCTGCTTGTGCACCGGGGTGCTTTCATGATGCTTTGGGGTGGTGACACCTGAGCTTCCATTCTGAATGGTAAGCACTGGCTGAAATCCCATATGTGATAGTAATCGGTAATTCTTACACTCACCAGGTCAGAGATGGATTAGCCCCTGGAGGAAGACAGTCAGTCTTGTATTGCAGACTGAATTTTGCTGGAGATCAGTTTCTGACATTTTATACAGTCTGTTTTCTGATATGTTCTTCAACTGACTGACACTTCAGCTTTCTTGGAAAGTTAACTAAATGAATCTCGATTGTTTACAAATGTTGCACAGTTCTTGTCTTTTGAACAAATTGTTTTCTGTAGCAAGTGAAAACTGAGAAAGGAACGTCCCTGCAGCCCTGTCATTGATGCTGCTTTGTCCTGGGAAGGCAAACAGGGATGCTCTCCACGCAGTCATCCTCAGGTGCCCCTCTGCCGCACAGACACGTACAAGAGCCTCGGATGTTTTGTTCGAGGCGCCTGTGGCGTTCAGCGGGCTGGAAATGAGAGAGTGAGCGTAGGAGAGCGAGTTGTGGCAACGGGGGTCAGCTGTATCCCAGACTCGCTAGAAAAATGGTGCTCTTGCTTCCTTGGTGCTCTGCAGACCTGAGGGGTAATGGCTGCTTAGTGCCCCAGATAACAAAGTTGGAAGAAAGGGGCAGACTTTCAGGCAGAAGTGTGCTTGAAAGCTTACCAGTGCTTTCCAGTTACATCAGTGGATCTAATGGTCTCTGCAGATGTTGTCTCTCTGACAATAATGCCAGGGTAATTAT
>Ga0181612_137149_pt1 | contig 10756 bp, 10 predicted proteins | sample HoacroProtozoa21_FD_119630 | JGI IMG/M metagenome (GOLD analysis project Ga0181612, IMG submission 119630) | Hoatzin crop microbial communities from Cojedes, Venezuel. Combined Assembly of Gp0051906, Gp0051904, Gp0051908 | reverse complement strand
GGCTGTGTCCCCTCCCAGCTTCTTGTGCACCCCCAGCCTGCTCGCTGGTGGGGTGGTCTGAGGAGCAGAAGTGGTCTGGACTCTGTGTAAGCACTGCTCAGCAACAACTAAAACGTCCCTGTGTTACCAACACTGTTTTCAGCATAAATCCAAAACGTAGCCCCATATCTGCTCCTGTGAAGAAAATTAACTGTACCCCAGCCAAAACCAGCACAGAAACCTAGGAAAAAGAACACAGTCCAGCATCTTTGTGCTTCTGTTTGCTCTCAGGGTTGCTGTGTTACTTCCCTTGAGAATACGTGGTATGTGAAAGCAGCGCTAGACTGCATCACCACTTGATGGCACCAAACAAATTTGAAAGACCGTTTTAAATAAGTAAAGAAGGGAAGCAGCTCAGCTTTTCTGCAGTGTGGGAGGGCAGCAACAGAAGCAAGTCATACTTGCTGTGTTAGTAGAGCACTCTGTAAAGCACTCTCAGCATCTGATGAACTTTTCCATTGTTCAGTTTCTTTAACACAGCATGGGGTACTTACAGCACTGTTGTAAATAATGAGCAATAGCACCTTGTGCAGGAAGTTAGTAAATTAAAAATGTCTTCTTAGCCCAATGTGCTGGCCAGCTTGTGAGCAAAAGATTGTGCACTTGCTTGGCTAAAAATGTTCCTGTTGCCATGTACTGAGTTCGTACACTCACTATATCTCTTCCAAGGTATAATCATTTTGCAAGTACAAAGAAATGATGTAATGAAAATCAAATTTCTGGACAATCTTCCAGAATAAGGGGAATTCTAGTACCGTTGCACTGTGTGCTGTTAGATTCACAATGACCTTGATATTTCAGTAACGCCTTGTCTTACAGATATTCCTCTTCTTGTTCCCTGTGGGAACAGATGTTCTCAGTTCAATGACTGGAAGGATGACCATATTGATTCTTTAGCCATTAACATTGAAGTGTACCAACAGGGAGCTCCCGTAATACTGTTATGGATGCTTCCCCTTGTCTTTTCTGAATGCATTAGAAGAATCTTGTGCTTCTCAGGATTTTATTAGTTCTCAGAAAAATTAGTTTCAGCAGCAGACATCTGCAAGATAACCTTCTGGTCTTTCCATTAAACATACAGCAATTGCCAAAGGCTGGCTTTATTTAATTCACTCTGAATCCTCTGCTTTCTGTACTTTTAGCTTCCTTCTGTCTTTGCATCTGTCCCTGAGCATATTGCCTTGCTTAATTATATCCTGTTTTGTGTTTCATGGAGAAAGAGAAGGAGGAAGATGTTAATGCTTGTCAAAATGACCAGCAATCTCCTCTTTTCCCTTTCAAATAAAAATGTGTGCCACAATAGTTGGTTTGTTGGTCTAGGTTAGCTGTAAAAACAGGTACTCTTTTGGCTTCTCAGCTAGTAGAATAGAGACAGAACTCATCCCAGCATTATAGAGATCAGTAACAATTAAAGATTGCAGTGTACCTGTTTGATTTTCACTTCCAGTCTCTTTCTGCCACATTGTGGATTAATGGAAGTGTGTAGTGATGAGGGGTTGTGTTCATGCATGTGTATTGCATTCTTGTTGACATGCAGACAGATAAATTTTGGCACCAGTCCCCTCTCTTCATTCACAGGCAACTGTTTTGTAATTAATTATTAGAATTAACTAGGAGATCCTTTGGCTGAGAAGCCGTTTGCTTTTTATTTGTGTAGTACCTAGCACAGTGGAGACCTTGTCCAAGCATAAAAATCTTAATAGTAAGGTACAGTAATTATATCTGTTAGATCTTGTGGTTGTCCATACACACACACTCAAATCAGTCCCAGCCCTACAAAGTTCATGTGAAGGCTTTGAAACCTAGAAGCATTTCACCATTGCATTAGGGTGTAGCATTCCCAAGGTGCAGGAGGTCTTGGAGCACTCTCTTGCACTGTGATGTATTCAAGAGAATAAATACACCTCTGCAGAAATGAGGATATTCAAACCCATTAAAAACTTTGGTTTGTTGTTTTTTGGTTTTTTTTAAATGTAGGCTTCCCTCCTGTGTAAGTAGTTAGTAGGAATGATGACAAAGATTGTGTCTAAAGAAAGGCCTAAGTCTTTGAGATCATCAGTGTCATGTTTTTTATAAGACAAATCTGTTGTTTTCCACTTGGGAAACAATATTAACCCTTTAATGAAGCAACTGTAAAACATACTGGCAGCTTTATTGTTGGGTGCTGGTGTTTCACTCTGACCTGTCTTAAATGGCTGGTGAAACAGTCGGTAGCAATTAGATAATTGTTTCATCAAAATACAATTAAATCCAAATGCCTGTAACTGGTGCTGCCTGTAAGCATTGTTGAAACAGGACTTTAAGGAAAGCAAACATATGTTCTTGCTCTTCCCAATCTTTGAACTTCAGAGGGAAGAAAATGGAAAGCAATTAGAGCAACAAAATGGATGTATGTGATTGAATATTCAAAACATGCTTATCTTTTTCTGTTGAATTCTTATTTAATGGGGAGATTTCATGTGCCACTTTCAAAACTGTTGTATTTAGGCTTTGTGTAGTTGTTTAGCTCCCCTTTTGGCACGGAGGTCGTATGCATGCTGAAGGCTCTCTGGGCTGCAGTACTTTTCCAGGTTTGGTCGTCTGTGTAGCCCTCAGCCATGGGACGCAATACACAGAGATTCACTGGAGGGGAAAGAGGGTTGGTGGCCACGTTAATCTGATAAATGTTCTGGAAAGCATGCTCACTCAGATGGAAGAGCCAGCCCTGCCTCTAAATGGTGCTGCAGCTTGGCTTGAGGCTGCAAGCATCTGCACATGAGCCCAGCTCCGTCGTCGGCGTTTTCTGCAGCAAGTGGCAGTCACTTCTGTTCTGGGGACTGAGCCTGTTTTTCATGTATGCAATCTGAATTGAGAAGGGTTGCATGCATCTCTTTGCACTGGGGTGTGAATTTCAGCCAAGGATCAAGGCAGCAGCTCCTACCACTGGACTTTTAATTGTTTTTTGAATCTTTGCCAAAGGTAAAACTCCTTATGCTTTTCGTTACCACTTCTCCAAATACAGAGCAAAGTGTATATGTCTGAATAAGGATGAAATAAGAGAGGCTGAACATAAAAGTATTTAATTTTATAAATTGGTTGAGCCGTGGAGCAGGTTGCCTGGGAACACTGCTGAAGCTATGGCGTGAGGTGTCTCGAACAGGTTAAAGAAACACCCCTCGGGAACAAGGCAGCCAGTGCAGTGGGGCACGGGAGGGCTCTCCAGCAGAGTTTCCCCTTGTGTGAGGCATGCCTCTCTGATAAAGCATTTCTAAGGGAAATGAAGCATGCAACATATTATGCATTTGTGAAAAGGTTAGATTTCCCCTTTGTACACACTATTAAAAGTGTATCAAAGTTGTGCTCTCTTACTTGAAAGGGCTAGCTGGACTCTTTGGAGAGCAATGATTGACTGCACAGTCACATACAGACAGATTTATATTTGAGATCATGAAAGCCAGGGGTTCTGAAACTCATAGTTTGTTGATTACAGAATTTGTTTCTGTGATAACAAGGAGTCCTGTTGTCACCTGGACTGTTTATCATCCTTTAGGTTTCGGCATAGTCCAAATTGCTGGTACTTTAGAGACTGGACCATCCACAGCTGGATCAGACAGTGCTTAAAATATGGTGCACAAGACAAAGCCTTATACACATTAAAAAACAAGGTAAGTTTTTACAAGGAAAAGCTGTGAATATATTTGATTACATCTTTGAGACAGGTGTGGCCTACCTGGAATTCCTGTTGCAGCCAGATCCTGTAGACTGTGGTTTTAAGTTTGGATATTTCTTTGTCAAAACCAAAATTGATGTTGCACTTGAATTTTATCTAAAGCTCTTTACATCTTTGATTTCCTCTTCATTCCCAGGAAGGTTTTTTTTTTTAAGCAGAGTTGGTGTCCAAATCATGCTAGATGCAGGAGAGACGCAAAAACCTGATAGGCAATGTCCCTCATGGTCCCAAAGGCTCAGATAAAATGCCAAAATGAATATACTACATCAAAAGTTGGAACGCCTGCATCACAGGAGCCATGCTAATCTCCTTGTGTTGCTTGACTAACTGTCATGTTGTAGCAGTGGACAATGGCGTGGCTCTGATCTGATACCTGCAGCGCTATGCTTGGGAGGATTTGAACAGCAGATTTTCACACTGATTTTTTTTTTTTCTTCTTCTCCTTAGGTTCAGTATGGAATTTTTCCAGATAATTTTACATTCAATATTTTGTTGGATTGTTTTATAAAGCAGAAGAAATATGAAGGTAAGAAAATAATGTACCAGTTCTGCATCCTTAGTTGTGCGCTCTTATATCTGCAGACCCTTTCTTTGAATTAAAAACTTTTAGCCATATTTTCTCTGAAGTCACCTTAAAAACATGCCTTCTTCCTATAAACTACTTTTCTGCATCTTTATATGTCATTTGTGTTGGGTTTTTATTCATTACATCATTTTGAAACACATACAATTCACAATTTCTACTGTGATTAATCCTGTTCCAAATGTAAACCAACTTCTCCAGTTTTTACAGGTCTGACTTACGTGCTAACAACATCGTAGGAATTATTAGTGACAAATAGAGTGTTATAAGAATTGAAATGCATATTGGTAGAGTTTCTTACCTACATTTAAATATTCAAAAAGCCAGATATCTAAACTGTGTGTCTAGACTTTCTGTCTGTCGCTGGAGAGAGCCAGCTATGCTGAATTGCCATGTTGAGGTGCCTGACTTTCACTATTGACTGTTTTAAGTATTGAGATGGGTAATGCTCTCATGTTTGGTGACAAATATTTAAGATTTTCATTTCACTGCAGGTTTTCTGCTACTGTAGACTTGCAGTGAGCTTTTCTTTGCATAAGCCTCTTATTAAATAGCTGAAAGGGAGAATATAATTGCAGGACTTGTCTGTAGCTTTTATCATTAGGGTTTTTTTAAATGGCAAATTAATATATATATATATTTGTTTTGTTGTGAGACACCCCCCTGTCTGTGAATTCGCCCTGATTCCACCCATATTTTTTTTCTGTGACAGACTCAAAGCCTTTTGTTTAACAAACTGTCCTTCCTGACAGGGAGCGTCACTGAAACTCCCTGTGGAGCTCCTCCAGAGCACTATTTGCTGAATACAGTGAGTGCTGTGGGTGATCTGTGACAATGTTTCTGCTCCATTGTACTCTCCTGTCACCTTAAGGGCAGTGAATTTAAGCCAGTCTTCTCATGTTTATAATCAAGAACAAAAGTAATTTTTAGAGATTTTTGGAAAAATGTTACTGATTGAAGGGCTGAGCAAAGAAGAGCCAGTTGATAAGCATAGAGCTAAGATGAGTTTGGAAAGCTCCTTTGCTGTGGTCTTATGCTGTTCAACCCATTCTTCCTTCTTGCGGTGTGTTTGAGTAACGCAAGAAAATCAGACTAATTCTATACTACTAGTCATAAGAAATCTTTAACTTTCTCCCTAACTACTTCAAAGCATACTACGGCAGTAAAGCATCAGTGAACATGAGTGGGTGCAAAAGGGAGCTGTGTAAATTTGCACTTGCTGATCATGTATTGTTTTCCTCCATAGATGCTATGTCCGTAGTAACAGAGATCATGCTGCAGGAAAGTTTTGATGAATTCTCAACACAGCTTCTTTCTCTGTATGTTTTATACCAGTATCTGGCAACGAAGTCTGAACATATGGTAAGCTGACCACGCTCAAAATGATAGATAAAGCCGCTGTTTTGAAGTGTTGTGGTGCAGTCAGTTGGACATTCAATCTTGAATATATTTTATTTTCCCCAAGTTTACCTGAAAATAATAAATACCTAATTTTTTTTTCCATTATTTTTACAACTGTAGAAGAAGAAGGAAAAGAAACAACAAAATACAAAAGCTGTCAAATAACTTGTCACTCCTTTTGCTCCTTTCTGTGAAAGGAAAGGTGTGTTAGGATTTTCAGATGTAATGTACGCCCATTGGAAGGTTATGAAATGATGTTTCAATTCAATTCAAAGAGGGCTTGATCAGTTAACACAAAAAAATGTGTCACCTATTGTATAGGATCCTGTTACGGTGAATATTGCTCACCATTAGAGCTTGGTAATGGTGATACTGCAGATTTATAAAGCATTTCACTGGGATTTTTACTATCGCATTTGGCTTTGGGTGTGTTCTTTCTAGTATGTATTTGTTTTAAACCTAAATTTGTTACATCTCTCCTGTCTCCAAGGTCTAGGTGTTTCTTAGTCTAATCTCACTTGGTGAAGGCCAACATGACAGTTCAGGCCCTTCGGACTGGCACTATTCTACCTTTGCAGAAGGGGCTCAGCTAGATAACAGCAAAGGGCTCTGCCATATCCATCACTTCAGATAGCTACTTTTTGTATTTTGGTGCAAGCTTTCAGTAGCATGTTGTCTTACATAAGCAAAATGCTTGAAGCCTCCATTTGTCTTACATGAAGCATCTTCCAAAATGCGTATTACAGATGCCTTAAGGTTTTACTCAGTTGGGTTGTAATTTCAGTTTTCACTATAGAAAACAGACCTGTATTTGCCCTGTTCTGTATTCTCCTTCATTCCCCAGAAGTCAAGTATGCTTCATCACTTGTATGTGAGATTTGTATATCTCATTTTCCCATTGTTTTTTTCCATGTTTGTGTACCCTCACTGAAACACAAGCGCTTGTCAATGTGTGTAGCATTTCGTGAAAGCTAAATATGCAAACAAGGGTGGTGTGGGCACAGGACACACTTAAGGCAAGCATATTTCTATAGCTGTGATTTATTTAATGTGTGTTTTTAAATAACCCCGTTGAAAGACAGCAATAAGCCATATTTTTATATGTATACACCATACAGAGTGCCATTCAACACCTTATGATGCTCAGTACCAATTTTCTGTGTTTGATTTAAGAAGTGGAGGTAGACAAAGTTAGAGGATCTGCTCAGCTACTCCTGAAAATTCCATTCCTTTTTCTCAGGGTGTGAGACAGGTCAGCCAGTGTCCTGTTGCACACGGGCCATTGGCTGTAGCTTGGGGTCCAGCAGCCTGATGAAATTTTTAACTTTGAGAGCTGAATCTTTGGCAATCTGACTATATTAGTCCTTAGCGTGTATAGCAGTGCTGATAGAGAGCTTCCATTTTTCTGCTGTTGTAGACACCACTGAAAGCCTGACTAGTTGTGGCTCTCCCCAGAAATTTCCTCTTTGCTGCAAGCAATCAGTAGGATTGCTACCTTCCACTGCAAAGGTATTAACATTCAGTTCTTGCAGTTCCTCCAGCTCTTGGAGCCAAATAGGCTAGCTCCCAAAAGAGCCTATACCACTAAAAGACCTGTTTTTCCAGTTGCATCTGCGTTTCCTATAACATTCAGCTGGAGTGCTGAATTCAGCATGAAACAGCCCCATGTCTTTGTATCCCTTTTCTGGGTCAGGCAAATACCTTGCCTGGCTGTCAGGTGATGGTATTTTGTGTCAGATGATAACATGCAAATTCTTGTAGTGCCCGGCTGGAGACATGAAAAAATGCCATACCTTGAAAAGACATCTCTGAATAATGCATTAAACCAGAAGGTTGAACCTTTGTGCTTTTTAAGACTCAGTATACCTTAGGGAATTTTTCAGAAAACTTCGTCCTTTCACCAAGGATCTTTGAGTCAGGTCATAAGGTAACAGACAACACTCTGAAGTACCCTGCCACAAAAACCGTGTGTTGTGGAGTCAGACTTCCTCAAGTCTGTTGCCTTTTATAGCTTGCTTTTCCTCATTTTCTTAGCAGTGGGAGTTGTTCAGCTCCTTTCACTTGCTATAAAGAGACATTTATCTTTGACGTTTGTGCTTCTTTAGTCTTGAAAAATGTACAGTACTGTCCCGTAGCAAAACAAAATTCACAGTGCTGTTGTGGTTTTAGTGTACTTCACTGATTGGGTGCCCTTCTTTGGCCACCACTGGTGGTCTGGCTCGGACAGTTGGTACTGCTCTCTGGCTGGAGAGACAGCTGTACTTTTAATCTTGGGGCATACAGTGATCTTGGTGAGTTGCATATGTTCTTTTCACAGTGCAGATTTTGGACTCAGAGCAGCCATTAGCAGCATATTCTTCTCTCAGCATTTTCCTGTTCTTCTGAGGGATAGTGGAGCGTGTATCTTACCATATTCTTAAAAGAAAAGGCTGCTCTAGCACAGAAGCCATGTATTTTTCTTCTTCAGCAGTGTTAGCCTGAAACAAGTGGTAGGACATACAGGACAGAGACAGAATTTGGCCAGTGTAAATCAGTGTAACCCTCTGTCCTGAAGGAAATGCTACAGTTGACTTCTGTGCAAAATCTCAACCACTCACATTTTGCTGTCTTCTGGAAACAGAGGTATTCCTCAGTATAATGTGTACTATTCCTCAGGATATGTATACTGTAACTCTGAACACTAGACATGTTTAATGATTCTTTATTAATAAGACATCTGATGAAAGCCACGTGTGTTGTCTTTGGCTGCTGCCATTTTATATTGCCGTTTGTCAAGGAACACTTACTTAGTTTACATTACTTGCAGTGGGAAGAGGAGAGGAATCTTGGAGCATCACTAGTGCTTACGGGACTAAAGCAAACAAACACTGTGGGATTTAGCTCCCAGCTGTATGGCTATGCCTTCCTTGGTAAGTATTACCTCCTTCACAGGCATCTTTTCCCTCTTGTATTCGGTGGCCAGATTAAATTGGCATATTTGCTTTATTAAAATGTAATCAAGAAGAAGGTTAAGAAAGAAAAAAAGGCAGAAGTAGTGGGAGGAACAGTTTCAGATTTAAGACTGAATATGTTTTGTAAGCCTGGAGGATAGTACTGATTTGAATGGTATACCCTTTGTTAGACAGCTTCAGAACCTTGTGTAGGGCTCCCTGCAGGTTTGGACTGGCAGCTGAAAGAAAGATGTTCTTAAAGAACAGTAGGGTTGGTTTGTTTGTGGACCAACAAATTTTAAGAAAACCCAGAAGTACAGAGTTCCATAACACAAATTTAAGGTTATGGACAATAGACTCTTCTAGTTAGTGAGCTTCTTAAAATAATCCTTAAACCTCAAGAAGTTCAGAGAACACAGCCTGAAAAACACTTTGTTTGGGACATTTACTGCTTACTGTAAAGTTAATGTTTCAGTTGTGAACAGCAGATAGCAGTGCCTGTATCCTCTACCTGTTAGGGAGTTTTCACTGCTAATTATATGCTATATTATTAAAGATCAGTTAGATCCAAGTATATCCAGAAATGGAGGGAAGGGAAATGGGATTAAGTAATACTTGCACTTCCTCTAACCTTTAGAAGAATATAGTGCAGATAGGTTTTTGTCCTTCTCTACAAAATTATTATTTACTTGAAAATAATTAATTAATTTTATATTTATGATTATACAGTTGTTCTATTACTGGATTATATTTTATTCTAGAATTTATTGAGTGTAATAAAAAGTGGACTTGTTCTTAAAATGTGGCCTCAAAATATGATGCGTAGTGGCAGAATTAGGATGCTGATTCGGATTTATGATGGCTGTAAGACGAAAAACTCATTTTCAGTCAAAAAGGGAGATAAATGTGAAAATTAATTTGAGAGCATTATTTTCCGTGGAGCTGTAGTTTGTTATCCAGTGGAGATACTGGTACAAATAGGGACTTTGCTGTCCAGTTGGCATTCAGTTTGGGGTGTTTTTTATGTCGTAGACATTGGTTGGGTAGTGGCTGTATTTCAAAAATGCACTTCACTGTTGTCTGTGAGCCGTAGTACTTGTTTCATGACATTGACATTCAGTAGATCAAAAGCTATTTACTGTTATGTCATGTATTCCACAGTCTTGCCAACACTAATGGAACCAACCTCTGAGAGAGCGAAAGATGTCTGTGGGCACAGAGTGGCCTCAAGCAGTGCAGTTGTTTTAATTTAGCCGCAGTACACAAGCTTTGTCTGCGCATTTACTATCTTGCTTTTCCTAAATTGTTCTCTTCCATGCAAAGAATTTTTCATAGTTCTGTGTCATTATAGCCAGAGCGCAGATTAGATTGATAGATTGGATACAACTCCTGTATGCTACACTGAAGTGGTATTATTTGTTACATTGATAATGACAAATCAAAACCTTAGCGTGACAATCATTGTAAATTAGTATTCACCAACTGCAAAGTGATGTACGTTTCCTTTATTATGTAGGAGTTTTGTGTTCTCTAGTAATTACCATCAGAAGTGCATCACAAGTCCTGCTAAAATCAGTGAAGAGATTGTTGTGCAGAATGTCCTAAATCTAGAACCAGAGTTTCAGTTTGGCACATCTCCCATGTTTCATCACAGGAAGGTCCAGCAGAAATAGGGGTACTAAGCTGTACAGTTAGCCAGAGCGTGTACTGCAAATACCCTACAGTCTGGCCGTGACACATGTGAGTAGACCCTAAAGGCTGCAGGGGTGAGTCCAGAGCCTCAGATTTTGTGCACGCATGCTGCACAGTCAGTCCCTGAAGGCTAACCATAGAATTAAAGGTTGGAAAAGGCCTCTAAGATCATGAAGTGCAACCATCCACCCAACACCACCATGCCTACTAAACCATATCCCTAAGTGCCACATCTACATGTTTTTTTGAACGCCTTCAGGGATGGTGACTCCACCACCTCCCTGGGCAGCTTATTCCAATGTCTGACCACTTTTTCAGTAAAGAAATTTTTCCTAATATCCAATGTGAATCTTCCCTGATGCAGCTTGAGGCCATTGCCTCTCATCCTATTGCTAGTTACCT
>Ga0181612_134897_pt1 | contig 10756 bp, 7 predicted proteins | sample HoacroProtozoa21_FD_119630 | JGI IMG/M metagenome (GOLD analysis project Ga0181612, IMG submission 119630) | Hoatzin crop microbial communities from Cojedes, Venezuel. Combined Assembly of Gp0051906, Gp0051904, Gp0051908 | reverse complement strand
CAGAGCGCTTCTGGGGAGCATGACATGGCTGCAAATAAGCAACATGCTAAAGAGAAGTGTCATCAGCTGTTCGCTCACTCGCCAAGTGACACAGTTGCTTACACAAAGGCCGACCAGTAGGATGCAAATGCAAACCTGTGTACAGGTCCGGTCATCAGATTCATAACCTGCTGAGTCTACATCTCTTGTATAGCTCTCTACACTGTCTGCAGTGACAATTTTGAGTTATGGCTAGGGACACCACTTGGATTTGAATTCCAAACTCTCCCCATTTGATAGGCACTTTGGCTGTGCCTGTAACAGCTGCCTGCAGGACAGCCTCAGGGCTGTGTCCAGGGGACCCTGCGGGCACAAGGTAGGGAGGAGGGTCTGGATCTGCTTGGTGTTCAGCATCCTCGAGGAAGCACGGGGCTGCAGCATAGACAGACTCCGGATGAGATGAGTACAAGGGTCCTTCCTGGAAGGAAAGAAGGAACCCAGCTGCCCAGAGAGCGAGGAACAAGCATGGTCAGTGCCACATTTCAGAAGCAAACTGCTACCCAGATGCATCAGGTATAGCATAGACACAGCCAAATTCTCCAACCCGTGAGCTATTTCATACCATCACCGTTTATTGTTAGACTCAACAAGACACAAAGAGCTCTCCCGACAAACTGACTGAAGCTTAAGGCACTGATACTGTGTGATGATCCAAAACTAAGGTAAAATATCCTCGGTGCCTTAAAACTAGGGAGAAGTCTGACAAATCTGAAGTGCTTCTCAGGGCTGAACACCCACTTAAGGGCTGGCTCTACTTCAAACTTGAGTTGTGAGGCACAACAGCAAGAGTACAGTCCTTAGGGTACTTAAAACGAAATTAAGTCATTATTGATAAAACTAAGGGAGAATGCAAATTGGGCATCACTATTCTGCACTGATGACTGGAGGCAATGCAAAACAGAAGATTAGTTACCCCAAATTATTAGTTGCCCCAAAAGGGCAAAATAAGCCTGCAGGACAAAGACAGCGTCAGGACTGTGCACCTCTCAAGGTCTTGGGGCTGTCAACACAGGCCCAAGTTGTACCCAGTATGGCCACTGACCATGCCATAGTCCCTGCATTTCACTTATTCTGGTCCACCTCAGCTTTCTCTTCTTTATTTACAAGCATTGACCGTCTCCCAGCAAACACACTCTGGTACATGCTGTAAAAACAATGTAATCTTGGTAACAGGAGACTTCCCTGCAGCATCTGCTATTAACTGCTGGCTAAGGCAGGGGAAGAGACTGCACATTTCTGGCATGCACTAAGAGGCATGTGGTGTAGCGAAGTGCAGATTAGTGAGGCTTGACTGTTATCTTAATTTACAGCCCATATAGTTCATGTTAACTCCACACACATTTTTAGATACATTAGCAGCTTAGTTTGACTCAGATACTTTTATTGGTTATTCACCATTTCTCCTTGACAAGTTATTACTGAGTTCCCATGCTAGCTCCCTACAGCAAGATCTGAAGTCCTGTCAAGGAAAAGAAAACGTCAACAGACTTCTCAGCAGTGCTCAGCTCAGGCTCCCATTTGCCAGCTTTAACTTGCTACCAGGCAATCGCTAAAGGAACAGCAACTTCTGTGCACGCAGGGATTACAGTGTGACAAAATGAAGCAAGCAGACCCAGGTTTAATTCAAGAAAATCACCACTTCCTTCCGAATATTCAAAACCCCCACAACCACTCTGGTGAGTGCAGACAGCTGCCCAATAAACCCTTTTCTGATCAACTCTAGGTAGTTAAGTCTGGACAGTCAAGCAGAAACCTCCCATCCCTTCTGCTCCGACACCCTGTCACGTTGATACCACTTTCACACAGCGCTTTCAAAAGCTGCTGTTACTCCTACCTGCATTTGTGTTAATGAACAAGGAATTCTGTCCAGGCAGAGCAGCTACCGTTCTCCTTTTGCTAACACACCACTGGAATACACCTCATCGTTGTTCACCAAGACAAGCAACTCCAACAGGCAGGCCACAGCACATTACGACACATGAAATTGTGCAATGACTCCGAAGAACAAGAAGAATGCCAGGTCTTGACCTGGGTGGGCTCTACAGGATTAACTCAGCCAGAGATTAAGGCCGTACAGTGATGATAAAGTCTGACCCGCTAGCCCCAGTGTCACATACTGTACAGCCCTGTGACAAACCCCATGTGTAATTCCCATTGAGCTGACATCCAACACACGTACCTCAACCTAAGCCACTATTCACTCTAGGGAGGGTTTGTGTTTGTGACACACGCTGACCTCAATTTACAGAGAGGTCGAAATGATACAGCCCATAGTCTGCACTAATAAAATAAATCACATTAGATGACAGCTGCTTCTCCCCAGCATCTCTCATTACGTTCTGTAAAATTTTGTTGCACTAAGTTAAGAACAGTAAAGACTCCAGGATCCTTCCTGTTCTCTGCTCACACATTTACTTGCCCTTCTTCATTCTCCAGAGGTTTTTAAAAGGTTTTGTTTTCTGTATCCTCATGAAAAGCCTCCAAATTGTTTACGTACCAATGATTAGTGTGTGGCTTAAGAGAACAAAGACTAAGCTGATCTCACTTTGTCTCAGTGGGAAGTTAATTTTCCTTGTGTTGTTATAAAAGGAAGAAACAGTTAGCAGTTTTGAGGAGAGGCTTATACCACAGATTTCCTAAATAGATTTTGTTCCTAAACAAAAGAAGGTGTTTAACAGGTTAGATCAGCATTAAGAAGCATTAAGATTTAAAAGCTCCTGGCATCAGGTTTACACTCCCCTTATTTATTCTCTGCACTAGTATTTGTGCCTTCAAACAAAATTCATTTCCCAGAAAATAAACACACCCTCACTTGGCCCCTTGACATTCATGCCTATGGCAAAATTATTTGCATGTTTCCCTCATTGCATAATTGTCTCATTAGCACTGCAGAAAGAAGGTGGTGACTTTTCCCTCTGTGCCATCAGGTAATCCAAGAGCAATCCTGCCTGGTGCTGCAGGAGCAGAATTTGGCTTTTAACATGGAACGGAACTCCGAGCCGGCACTGGGAATTGAACTACGACACTTGAGTGCTGGCATTTACTCACAACCCTTAAGGAAAATGAAGCCAGCGGGCCAGGCTGGCGTTTTCCTTTTCCTTGCTAAACATAAATATTCATATTCAAATTGCTTTCGGATATATTTAAATCAATAAAAAGTTCTGGATGACAGTCAATAGGACAAAAAATAGCGCCAACTCTTTAAATGCACAGATGTAGTATATATACATTAACCACGAAACCTGGCTAACACACAGCAGTATTTACTTTATGCTAGTCAGAAACGTGGCTTGGCGACTAAAATTAATAGAACTTGTCTGGAGGACAGCATGAGCTTTCTAAGAGCTCTTTCAGCTTTAACTTATGCCCCAGTTCTTGCTTTTTTTCAAAATTCCAATCTATGCAGCAGCACGCCTGTCCCACTAGCACAACAAGGCCGTGGAGCCAGCATACCTTTCAGAGCTCACGGGTCCGAGTGTGTCGGGAAGCCTGTTGATGGATCAGATCTAGAAGAGGGACTGGTTCGGCCGAGCAAACAGCAGGTCTCCTCTTCACAATGACCAGCTCTGTGTGTGTGGACACACGTGTGTAAACCCGTCCTAACTTCCCTCTGAAAGCCTGTTCTACCTGGTCAGGACAATGCTTCTTTCGGGTTACAGTATCAGCCTCTTGTGTGGATGCACATCTTCTTTCCCAGCATCTGACAAGCTTTTACCTTTTCAGTTCTCACTGTTTTGTTCTATTGTCAAAGTGAGAATGGGATCATGGAGAGAAATCCCAGGCCACGTTTGAAGTGCACGTCCAAATACATCATGAAGAGTTACCAGGAGGCACCTATTTGAGTCCATCTTTGTGCACAATACCATGCGCTCCTGACAGCTGCCCTGCTGAGCTCTCCGACTTCCACATCCTGGCTTTGTGAGTAAGCTATTAATTGAGTTTTAGAAAGCTAAGACAGAGCCCTAATAAATCCTGTATGAGGGCAAGGAATACTCTAAGTAATTCATTGCTATCCTGTGTTATTCTGTCATAATAAGGCAAATAAGCATTTTTAGCTACAGACTGTGTTGCAATCAAAAATTCTATGTCAAATTGTCTGTTAAAAATTTCAGCCAAATTAGTGAACAGTGAGTATGAGAGGGAGTAAAGCCTGCATGCAGCCGTGTGCACTCGGTCTGTGTGTAACAAAACTGGAAACCTCAGCACCCCGTTCCAATTAAGCAAAGGCTGATATCTCATGGAACATAAATTTTCTACTTTTCTCCCAGAACAACCTTATACTGATGTTTGAAATAGCGGTAAAACATTGTTTTTAATTTCACACCTCACATAGCACAGTCAAATGCTTCATAACAACATAAACAAAACTTCAGGCAGAGCTTTGTGACTGAATTCAAACAATGATTTCCCCCCACAATATGTACTCAAGGTTTGCAGGGAGAATACAGAAACTTGTTGGCTAAGGCCACAGAAATGAGTTCTCTCGTATTTTGGCTGCTGCCGCCAACTCTAGTCAAGAAGGTGTTAACAGTGGATGCACTGATCCAAATCCCATTATTCCCATAACCCATCAAGTAAGGAACCTTTTATTCTATTTCTGCTCTCCTTTTGGTGGTATCGTAGGATCGAACCACTTGTGACTGGGAAACAACACCGTGTTCTTCTTGAGAAAATGCATACCCATCTGAAAAAGGAAAGGAAGAAAAAAATAAATCACTGGAGTCAGCTGAAGGGCACAGCCCGTTTTCAGGCATTGTTAAAGTTACATGACAGACTGCAACCATCTTCATTTCTGTGCTACGCTTCTGACGTTTACAGCTGTGCACTGCATTGCCCATGTGGCACAGACGGGAGGTCTGCTGCTGGCTCTGTCTCACTGCTCCCCTCCCCAGGCCAGGTCGGTGCAGACAGTCAACACTTCCCTCTGAATTAACCTGACTAATACGCTACAGATTGACTTGGACACCTCATGAACTCCCATAGCGGCAAAGCGTCTTTAAAGACATAACAGACAGGTAGAGATTTGCATTTTGGCTCGACTCCTCTATAGTCTGCTTGATATCAGCTGTTTCCCTGGAGGAACACAGAAATGTCTAGACCACAACTGAATTTGAGTCACATCTTCCTCTTAACTCCATTCAGGGTGGGTGTTTTTTTTGTGGGTTTTTTTTTTGTTTTGTTTTGTTTTTAAGAAGTTTCCAGGTAGCATCTGACAAATCACACCAAGAAACTCTCACTTCTCTCGGCCAGTCACCCATATCTTGAATAAAGCAAATTTAAACATATTCTGGAGGTCTGTATTTTGCACAAGTGCTAGCACAATCCCTTGGTCTCCCCAAAAGTTACTCAGATGAAAATAAGTGTGTGTCTGATTTCTTTTAAAGTACTGCAGCCCAAGCACTCTGCAAAGCCAATGCAAAACACAATCAAAGAAATGCGTTCACTACTCTTACACCAGCAGAAAACACCTTAACAGGACAAAAAATATCAGGCTAAGACAATCATCAGTTAAGAATACCAGGAGTATCCTTACATTCTCACGTTCCTGATCCATTCTGAAGTACCAGCAATGAGGGTGTTGTGAGCACATCGTGGGAAAGGCTGTGACCCCCACGCTTGCACACTGCCCGACTTAGCCAAAGCTCAACATTTGGCAGTTTGCTTAAGACTTTTCCTGTTGTTCTTTATACAGGAAGACGAGTTCATATTACATTTTTTTATTCACATCACAATTAAAATTGAGCTTCAAGCTGTTTGGGCAGCTGACTGTGTCCTGTGGAGTCAGAACGTTGTGAATGCTCGAGTCCCATCTGCACTCCCTCTCCAAGCAGCTCCACATTTCCACTATTTTCAGACCCCATCCAAAACCAATGAAAGTTTCCAACTTCAAGCTACTAGGGAACTTCTCGGAAGTTTGAACTTTTCCCCCAACTCCAGCTTTAAAACCACACCTATGAGCCTGCCCTGGGAACAAGGCCCTCATTGTTCAGCTGTCCTGCCGCCGCCCGAGGAAGGAGCACGTTTCTTTGGGGCTTTCTGAGCACAGCCCACTCACGGCTGTCGCAGAAGGAAAGACCTTTGTACTCGGAGACTTTCTATTAATGGAAGCAAGGTGCACTTTTGAATATCTGTCAGTGGGGCTCATTTGTCAAGAGGAGATTCACGTTCTCATCAAATCTAAGGTTTCACTCGTACCAGATATTATCAGGCAACCTACTGAATTTTAAAAGCATCCTGTTGGGGTTTTTTTAAAGCTTTGATATTCCTATTCGTAGATCAGAATCTAGGCTCCCATTAGGTTTCTAATTTAACACATTCTTTTTCTGTTCACTACAATGACTACTCTAGTCTGTGCAACGTTGGATTAGAGAAACCATCTCCATGCACGTGTCCTGAACACAGTAACACTGCGCAAGCTCAACAGCTCGCTCACACACAACAGCTTCCAAGACCAGGACCAGCAAGGGTCCAGAGTGCTCTTTCTGTTCCAGAAAATCTGCTCGTGGAAGGACTGCGTGCAGTTCTACTCACTTCAGCAATTTATTTTAGAGGCCTCCTACTCTTGCGCTCTCCTCCGATACATCTGAACTGTCTGTCCTGGGGTCTGTTTAGCCCGTCCAGCACATGGGCAGTTCTCGCTGGAAGCTGGTCAGAAACCTTGCCTTCTGCAGCATTTCACTACTTCATACACGCAGTGTTATTACGGCTTAGTACAGTCCAAAGCATAAAATGCATTTTACCATTATGTTCTTTGCCTTTGGAGAAAAATGCCCAGGTTCAAATCCACTATAGTTAAGTTTTGGCGTTTGGGGGTATGGGAATGGCTATTTTAAAAAAAAAATCTCTTTTAGGAAATATTGCTTTTTAGATATCAAAAATCTCTCAGACATAGTAAAAATCAGTGTTAGGGTATCACTTGGCCAGCTAATTCTCTCTCAGGCCAAACATCTGCTTCTGCACAGCTTTTACGGAGATTTGCTATGATGTTGCAGTTTGCATTTAATAGTTAAACAGTAAATGCTAATTCAAGCTTCGACTTCTCCAGCAACCCTCTTCCTTATCCTGGGGAAGGGAGAGCTGCTTTAAACCTGGAACATTTTGACTAATGCTTACAGAAATCATTCATTTCTCTGCTGATAAAACTATGCTTGAGTTTTCTAGAGGACCCAAGAGGAATTCCTGACAATGGCCTCATCTCTTTCGTCCCAGATACTAACCTACTGGTATTTGCACGTAGGAAACAGCACCAGATGCCACAGCATCAATTCCAAACTAATTATTCCTATTTCTTATTCTTGAGTTGATTTTAAAATATTGCAACCCCACTTGACAGCCAACGAATATGTAGCTTGGAAAAAATACAGAATGTATATTTCAAACACATGGAAGATAAGAGGAAATGGAATTTAAAAAGCATCTCAAGTGGCTACCCTGTTGTTTTTCAAATCGAAATGCACCAGCAGAAAAGTGAGAGGAAGAAGGTGTCTGCTAGCGGAGAATAAATGGCAGGATTAGAGGCCCTCACCATGAACGCATTATTATTATTTATTATTCGCCAGCCCCCATGCTGTGAAACGGACTTCAGATGACAGGTGCTTTTTCTCCATTGATTAATAAGGTGCAAACCATATGCTCTACGTTCAGATTTACTCTGTGCAATCACCATATTCTGTCAAAGGAAGAAGGATTTCTTTGCTAGGATAGGAAATCCGGGCCAAGTGCAGTAATCTTCAGTCAGGCACAGCTCTCCACATTTCAGGGGGAGTTCTGCCAGAGCAGTGCTTAATGAGAGCGGGATTCAGCTGTCTTTAAGAGCATCACAACTAAACACTGGCAGCGGGCACTCTGAATTACAGGATGGTAACTGCACTAGAGGGATGGTACAGGACTTCCCTTGAAGACAGACCAGGTTTGAAGGTACCTGAGCTAGTGGGGAGCATCACCCTTCCCATCCTGCTGGTGAGGCTCTGGAGGCCCAGGTGATACAGGTCAGCTACGCAGGAAAAAAGGGGAGGTCAAGAACCTTCTTTTTTATCTACTCAACTTGCCTAAAGGAGATGCTACTTTCACAAAGTCACAGCAAAAAAAGAGACATGAACTTGGATGGAAAGCTAACCTGGAGAAAACCTCATTGCCAGCAAACCCTCCGAGGGGAAGAGCTCCTGGGAGTCATTCTTGCTCCTTCCCTCGAGCGTGAGCCCCACAGCACACTGAAGGGAAGGGTCCAAAGGCATGTCTGAGAGGAGCCTGTGGGCATTTCCTGCTCACTCAAGCAGCTTTAGAAAGCAGGTGGCAACGGGCAACCTCCAACTTCACCAGGCACCTTCACCACGATCTACACCAAGCCCAGAGGCCAGCGCCGTCACCACTGCCTACAAGATTCCACTGAGACGGTTTTATGTTAGCATATGGGTTTGACAACCATATAAAAAACCTCTTCCACTAGAGTCTCATGACAATGCCATCCAACAGCAACTTCACTTTTTTTATTTTTTTTTTCTTTTTTTGGAGTTTTCATAAAGCTTCCCAGAAGTTATACTCGTGGGAAAGAACCACATGATCTTTGACAGCACAGTCAGTAGACAGATTTCTTTCATGCTTCTGACAGCTCTACACGATTCAGGAACACAAAAATAAAGCCAGAGCAAGAAAAACAGCCGTGAAAGTCTTACACGCATTCAGGGCATACCCTTCCAGACAAGACGCGCTACTCTCCAAGGCAGTCACTCTGAGCCAGTTTCTTTGCTGGGAGGAGGCGCTGAAGAGATCGGTCCTGGCTGCCAAGCCTGTATGGCACTGACATGGCACTGGCTGTGTGGCTCTGCCCCCGCTTTGGAGGCTGATCTGCCAGAGCCTGGTGCTGTATGGGAGCACCCCAGCCATGTATCCCATCCGAAGGTCTTGTGTTGTCCTAATACTTTTGGAGGGGCTGACTCACCAACAGAGAGCTAAGGAAACACAGGCAGAGTGAGCTTCTGCCTTTTGACACACGGCCCTGCAGACTTACCTCAGTCATCCTTTTGCTCTTATCACGGACCACTAGTAGCAGTAGCCCTGAACCTCCTCATGAGATTTTTCTCCTTTCCATGTGACTGGAAACAAAGCTACTTAAGCATTGTTTCCTCTCCAAAAATTTTGCATTCTGTGCTAAGAAATTTAACCCCATTTCCTTTCCTTGTTGGGACCAAGGCAACTGATTTGCTTAAGCCTTTGTCAGCTCTAACTAAACAAACCATTTCCCTGCTTTATAAGCAAGTGTCAGATTCTGAGTTGAAGTCACACAAGCGATTTTTGGAAGAAGTGGCCTTCACAGGCTGGGAACTTGGAGCCTGGTGGAAACATATGAACAGCTCAGGACTTCAAACAGAGCGCGCTGTAGTGTGATTTAAGATATTGGCCCAGCATGTCAAGGCTACTGCTCTATTAATCAACTCCTTGCTTTGAAGATTTCTAGCATTTAGTAAACAGTTGTACAATTGAGGGTTGTGAAAACAGCACATATGTTCCTTGGATTTCGCATGGCTTTATACACATAGCAGCTCTGCAACACTGCAAAATAATATTTGACAAGAGATGACAGAAGTCTTAGAGTTATGGATACACCATAAAAAGCGTCTCGCAATCCTAACACCTTCACAATAAAAATTTACATTCATGTGAAAAACAGACAGCTGACTGTAACTTGTCCTGACTGGCCTGGTTCATTCATCATGTAATCATTTGCAGGGAACCTGGTTATCCGAATTACGGTTTATTTCAGTATCTCATTTCTCTTTCCCAATGGCTATTCACCTACTAACAACCTGACGATGTGTTCTACCAGACTCAAAGCATGTATCAAGTCTGACTAGTCACCACTGGTGCATCCCCTTTCTGCACGGCAGTAAGTCTCTACAGCAGACTACTTTGACAGCAATTTATTTACGCATTTTATGGATTTCTTCTGCCAATCACTGCCTTTGGAATCTCCTCAAAGAGTGTGTTTGCATGCCCAAAGCCATGCTGCCGTCAGCATCCCTGGCTCCTTGACACAAAGGATTAAATCCCAGCAGGAGCACACGGTCCACAGGGCTGCTCTGTGCACTGGCCTCTTTTCCCAGGAGTGATGGGATTGATTGCTAAAGACCCTGAATCCCTTGACAGTGACAGCCTTGCAAGGGCTCTGTGAAGGACAAAGACTATCAGACCCATCACTGCCCCACTCCTTCTAGCCAAATTCCCAGTGGAAAACAGGAATAGCTCAGGCATTTGGCTTCTCAAATCCCAGTCCAGCCTCCATGGCCTAAACCACAACAGTTCTACTACAGAAGATGATACAGCCAGCAATGAGATTTGACTTCCCTGGGATTCTTAAACAGTCAGGGGTGTCACTTCTCACCACAATGGCAATACAAAACCCAAATCCTCAGTGCCTGCTCCTTGCCCTGTGCACAGTAGTACTGCATGCTGGGGGGACTATTTTCTTTATTAAGATGAGCATATTTTGACCACCAGTTTAATCACAAGAGAGACTGCATTTTACCACTAGAAGGGATTGACTGGACTCCCTGGTTCCTTGAGACAGTGTGGTCCTCAGCAAGTTTGCTGATGACACCAAACTGGGAGATGTGGTAGACACACCGGAAGGCTGTGCTGCCATTCAGCGTGACCTGGATAGGCTGGAAAGTTGGGCAGAGAGGAACCTGATGAGGTTCAACAAGGGCAAATGCAGGGTCCT
>Ga0181612_128954_pt1 | contig 10756 bp, 2 predicted proteins | sample HoacroProtozoa21_FD_119630 | JGI IMG/M metagenome (GOLD analysis project Ga0181612, IMG submission 119630) | Hoatzin crop microbial communities from Cojedes, Venezuel. Combined Assembly of Gp0051906, Gp0051904, Gp0051908 | reverse complement strand
CCCCTGCAAGGAACAGGGACATCTTCCACTAGATCGGGTTGCTCAGAGCTCCATCCAGCCTGAGCTTGAATGTTCCCAGGGATGGGGCATCTACCACCTCTCTGGGCAACCTGTGCCAGTGTTTCACCACCCTCATTATAAAAAGCTTCTACCTTATATCTAGTCTGAATCTACAGTCCTTTAGTTTAAAATCACTACCCCTTGTCCTATCACTACAGGCCCTATTAAAAAGTCCCCAGATGTCTTCTCATGGCTAAAAAAATACTCTTATTTTAATTATTAAAATAAGACACCTTCAGAAGTCCACAACCGTTGGAAAGTAAATAGGTCAGTAACTTCACAGAATTAAAATATCCTCTATATTTTTTCTTGTTAATTATTCCACAGCTTATGAGTCAATTCAGTTTAAACAGTGTCAAATTTTGTTTAAGTCCAACTTTTTTATAGCATATTGTGTGACCTCACTTTATTGGGAAAGCCACTTGGCAAAGAAGACCAATTTTGGTTTAAAAACCACTAGAATTATCTAATAAAGCTCAGTAACAGAAAAGTACTATTGAATCAATCTGCTATGTTAGGCACAGCCTATCTTTTCCTCTAAGAAAACATATTTCATGTATTAGTTCAGTGGGTTTATATAACATGAAGATACAGGAGTAAAACTTGTCCTTTTATAGCAAAAACTTCTTACATGCCACCTGCCCATTCTCTAATTTATAGAGACAGAAATTTTTAAAATATAGAATTGTTTTACATGACCAAGAACTGCTGGTCACACAGCATTTTTTAATAATCATGTTGTTTGCAGTAAAGATTTGGCAGATCAACCTTTGTCACTTTAAAATACACTGGTCATAAACTGCAGCTGAATGGGCTTGACCTTGTTTTGGTAATATTCCCATCAGTGTAAGTATTAAGTTTTAGACTACAAGTATCAGACAGAAATAATGTGACACAAAATTTAGGGGGAAAAAAGTGAAATATGCAATTCAATTTTTTTTGCCTGGTTTCTGATGTTGAATGCTCTTGATTTACTTGAAAAGAAACCCATCAGCTGTGCTTCTGAAAATTCATTTCTAAAGCAGGTAAGCTAAATTGCTTATCACCAGGTTATTTGCCATCATTTTGCTCCAGACTGTTATTACTACCTGTAGTTTGTCAAAAATGTTTATCAAAATGGATTTGACAGAAACTGTGCTATAAAACTATTTCATTAGAAAACAAATAGGAGAGAAATGACACGAACTTAAAGGAAATGTGAGAGGTTTTAAATCTCTACTAATCAATATCTTCCTGAATACTATATGTTATAACTCTATGAAAATGTAATAAAACCATGTAGAAATACAGATTACTTTTCAGACATTTTCATTAACATAATTAAAATTTGCAAGCTGAGTTTTTTGAAACTCCACACCATGAGAAATATTGAAAATATTTTTGATGTTTCATGAAACCAAACTTCAAAAATATCAAAACTGTTTACAAGTCATCAGTTCAGAGTTATGACCAGCTATTCTCTCAGATAAATAGACCCAAAATGGAGAAAAAGGACAGAATACTATTTATTACTTTTATCAGTCAGCCAATGAAGGCTGGAGAATAAAGCATGAAGTAACTTCTGTTTCTGCTCTTCTTAGGTAAAGCAGCCAGGAGAAATGAAACAGTATACTGAGCTTCCTGCAACTTGCTTTTGTTCTGTCAAGACTCCCATCAACAAATATTAGCCATTTCTTCTTGGTCCACAGATTTTGATGAGGTGTTTGAGGCTTTCTCCCAATTAAACAGACCCATTTGTTTACAGTGAGACAGCTAGGAAGTTTTTCCGTCTGTAGCCGCTCTCCATTTTGTGAGAATCAGGAATCTTTGAAGTCATGTGAATCACCTGTTGACTACCTCCATTTTATCCCTTTAACAGTCTTGTTATGAGCTTAAAGTTAACAGTTTCCCTCATTTCAATATGGCAGCAAAAACATGATTCATAATTATTATTTTTTAAAACTCAGATGGAAAATATAAACGAGAAAAGCACACTAGCATGTAATGGAACACTGAAATTCATCTGTGCTCAGTGTCCTACACTCACTGCTCATTTACTTACTGTGTTATTAATAGACAGAGGTTCTATTTTTGCTAAATAGGCTCAAGTCATATATTCTTTTCATTACAGTGTTCAGGAGCACTATAAGACATTCAGGAATAAGATTAGAATAATAGAAAACAGCATGGAGTGCATTGTATTGAGTTTTTATTTGTTATAATCAAGTACAAGAAAAGCAGAAAAGAAAAGGAAAGCTTTCCAGAGAGCTGTCTTGTACCCTAAGACACTCTCAAAACCTACATATCCATCTCATGTCTTTTTTCCACATATGAAACACCTTGCTAACAAGAATTACAGACACAGAGTTGGCAGTCGTTAAGAAAATAATTTTCGAGTTGTATCTCCAAAAGGATTTAGGTTTCTTGCCCTCAATATGCTTATTTGAAAACTTCTGACCACTCACCCTTCTTGTGATCAGAAACTATTTGATATTTTTCATTCAAAATACAACCAATTAAGTACTACTCAGTCTTGAGGCTACTTTGTTCTTTAACTCAAACAACTTTTCTTCATCGCTGCTGTCTACTTCCTTTGCATATTTACAGACATCATCCTGTCTCTTTTTATCTTTGTCCTGGCCAGATTGGACAAAGTAACTTATTTTAGGGTAAGATTACTTGAACAAGAATTCATGTCTTTGTATATTTCACTAGCCACCTCATGGAAGCTGCCATAATATTTCTCCTTGGTAAGTTCAAGACAGCTTATCCTTCAGTGAATGAAGAAAATCTACCTTGAATTTACCATAAGACATGTGTAGGCAAGTAAACACTTAGTAAAGACTACTTCATGATGACTAGTAAATCTGTATCCTTCCCAGTTTTTCAGTAACTCATTCACATACCCTTATCCTGAGACTCCTCTTTCATTGCAGCACCCATTCAGTTTTAATTTTCTGGGGAGATTTTCAGGTACATACTAGAATACACTCTAAAAAAAAGTATTTTTGACCATTTGAGTAATGCTTTTGTCCATTTCTAGCATCACTGGAAATACTTTCCATGTACTTCTTTGACAGGCATATCCTTTAAGTGGCTTGCAGGCCAGTTCTCTGCTTAACTTGTACATGCAAACTTGCTGTCCTTTCTCATTTGCTCCTGTTGCGTTCCCAGTTTAGGTAGTTGTTTTATTTCTCAGTCCCTGAGTGCATGACCTCTCACCTGGTACAACATGTTATCTTCCTGTTCATATTATTCCAGTCTTCAAGGTCATCCAGCTCTTTCTGTATGATATTCTGATGCTCCTCTGTATTGATTGCTGCTCCCAGCTTTGTGTCATCAGCGGATTTCACCAGCACACAGCTACTCTTTGTGCCAAGGTCACCAGTGAAAACATTACATACAATTGGCCTCAAGACCTGTCCTTGAGGAATTACACTAGCTACCCTCCTCCAACAACACTGTTCCGTTTTTAGTCATCTCCCTGTTAGCCAGGGTTTCTTTTGCTTTGCAGCTCTTGTGTTGTGCTCTATTATCCCCAGAAAACTGTATTTAGGGCCTGGTGAATCTGTTCTTTAAGCTTTTGCTCTCTTTCCTTTGCCTGTAATGCTTGCTATGTCAACAAAGCCAGAGATCAGGCTGGTCTGGCATGATGTGTCGTATATTATCCCCCATTGCCTTTTTTCCCTATTTTCCATCTGCCTCTCTGTCTTTTCCTTGAAATCTTCTAAAGCCTTATGGACTATTCTAATTAGACTGTCTGGTATATAGCAGAATGTATATAAGATATATGACTATGAACTGGCTTGTAAATAATTAGCAAATGGAAATTCAAATTATTTCCATGGGACATAGTGGTAAAGCCCACTCAGAACCACTTACTATTGTTACTAAAATGAAGTCCTAAATCAGGGCTTAAGCCTCCTACATCTTCATAAGTACTCTAGCTACCAGCGTAGTGGTTAAGAGGACGTTAGGACTTGCTCTTCCACTCGTCTCTTGGAATAGACAATTTCACATTGAATGTTGAAAAAAAGTAAGCTCAATTCCTTGTTATGAAAGAGATACCCATCTCTGGCTCAGAGAAGCTGACTGCCTGTCATAGGCAGGATGCAAACACTTCTACTCTCCTTTGTATTTCTGCTTTAGCAAAAACCTTTTTAACACTTACAGCTTACTCCTTGCATTATAAAAGAGAGCATGGATGCCTCATCCATGATTGTGAATTGCAGTGGGCGCCAAGGAATCTGAAATTACTCATTTTATTAGTATTTCCATTAAAGAACCCTTTCTAATGTGATCTAGAATCTAGATTCTTTAAAACAGCATAGACAGCGTTCAACAGGAAGGGCTTATTTTATCCTCATCTATTTTTTCCTACTTATAAGCAGGGAGAAATGGATAGCAAAATGTCTTCTCAAGGTTGCAAGCCTTCCAGGGCAAGGGTCTAACTAGGTGTTTGTCATCACTGCAGTTCCAATATAGTTTACAAAGCTGATTTTCTTTTGCTTTTGCACAGAATTCCAAGAGGCTTACCTCACCTTTATAGTTTTTTACCCCACATATATTTTTAATGAATTTCAAAGGCACCCACTACAGTAAAGTCGGCTTCATCATTCACTGACATACTTTTCTGCTTTCCTGTTCTCACATCATATACTCAGAATTAGCTATAAAGAAGTGTGTGATACTAAGATGGCATTACCTTATGCATGATAAGACTCCTCTAGCTTGTTTCTAACATTTGCTGTATTATTTTCATTGCTTGACCCTTCAGAAAAACTCAGACATTGATAAGATGCAGCTTTATGATCTTTCTGCATGTTCTCAAAAAAGAATATAATTTTAAAACTTCTAACCTTCTTATTTTTAGACAGAGCAAAAAATAAAACTCATTAATCATGTCCTGCAGAATGTCACTATTATAGATGCTGCAGAGAGTTGCCACAGTGGCAGTAAAATATTCATATTTTCAGAAAACCAATTACAAGGTACAGTAAATCACTTAAACGTGTTATTGGTGATATTCAGAAATCAGTGAGAGTTTCTTCCTGTACGCATAATTACCTGAGGCAACCACTTCTTTTCTTGGTCAGTGAGGAGAAAATCATAGTTGATGGTGAAAAGAGGAACTTGTGTTTGTGGAGACACTTTCGAGCATAAAAAAGTCACCATTTTTCACGCTTTACTTCAACAGGACCCGAATGCACTCTTCACCTCAGCGGTTAGCAGAAAATGAGCTCCAAAGATCTCTTTTAAAACCTTGCCAATGGTCTAGTAAAGGTACAATTTGATTACCCTGACCACTCTTGTAGTACCCCTGTCCATTTGCTCTGCACTTCCTGTGAAAACAAGACCAGAGTATTTTCCTAGCAATGTAAAAGGACTTATTTATTTTGCTTTGTGACAGTGGTCCTTATTTTCACTGGTACTCCTCAACTTCCACATGAATATATGTTTCTGAGAAACAAATTCTATGCCACAGTTCCTTGTGGTCTCAACTTTTCATGTTCTAAATCCCTCTCTCACAACTTTTCCTACCACGATGCTTCCGGGTCACTGGCCTGTGGATTGGGGGACGCTGGGTGTCATCTGTGGCTTATGTGACAGCTTTATATATATGGGAGAAAACCTGTGGTTATTGTCACCTGAGCCCCTCTCTTAGGTACTTGTGCCTTATGAATCTGCTTGCCTTTTGCATCTTATTATAAATCTGGACTGCTCATTCTGTGGATTGCAGAATAGCTTTTTCCTGTAGTTTTGTATATATTTTAGCCAGGAGCTCCAGGTGCTACCATGACAGAAAGAAATAACAGTCAGAAAAAGCCCCGCAGGTGTATATTTTTAAACTGCTGCATGCAACAGAACAATGCTGGGTATGTGGCAGTGTAATTGTTGAACAATGACTGCACATTTTTTCTCTGCCTGGATTCTGCTAATAGTTACTATGGAAATGTAAATTAAATAATTGGCGATGCGTTGGACTATAAATACACCTGTAGATGGCGGCTGAAGTGCTCACCTTTTAAAGCAAAAGAATTTTGCATTAAATTTAAATGAAGGAAGTATTTGCCTGAAACACAACACAAGAGACCTTCTGTCATCCTTACTGAGCTGCTCTCTGGATAACGTTCCCAGACCAGAGTCAGAAGATATGTTGAATTTGGCAGAAAAGACAAAATATCACTCTCCTTCTTTAACCTCTCCTTGTTTTATTACTTTCCTTCTTTTTTTCCTTCTTTTCTGTTTTTGTTGCCTTTTTTGTTTATTTTTCTGTTAGATGGTTTCCTTTGTTCTCTTTGACCTCTTTTTCTCAAATCTCATTCCTTTACTCTTGCCATAGAAACTTTGTGCAGTCCAACTGCAAAGCTGATGAAATGGAGAATAATTTCTAAACACACTTGCCTGAGTTTAATTGCTTTTGCTTGGCAGTCCCTCTAAATCTTCTTGCTGTGCTAGACCTCCTTCCTTTGCCAGTAGTGTCTTCGTAACCTTCTTCTCCTGCCCTGCCAGTTCTCCCAGAAAAAAAAATGGATGCTGCAAAGTACCACTGACCTTCTTTGACTATGGATTGATTATGCTGTGCTTTCCAGAAAAACGTGTCACCCAAGAGCCAGCAGACAGTAACCTTTGGTTGCAACCAGGGTGATTCTCTTGTGTTTACACTGACATAAATTGTAAATACTCCTACTGAAGTCAGTTGGTCAACTCTGTGCATTGGTATATATCCGAAATCAGAATCAGACCTCATGTATTAGTATCTCCACATATTGTTAAAAGGTTCCAACGGACCCACTGCAATATAAATTCTAAACACGACAGTTTTAATACCCACAGGCACAGTGCTGACTTATAGAAGTTTACTGGAATTAAATGCCTAAATAAAGGCAGGTTCTTGAAAGATCAGATACAGTTTTCCTTTGCTTCACTTTTGTTATCACTATTGCGAAGCGATGCTCGGGTCGCTATCAGTTGTAAAAAGGTACATGATTTTGCTTTTAGAGATGAAGCACTCAGAACAGGAATGACACTTGGCAGCACGCTGACCGTTTCAGTTTCTCATGGCAGCACTCTGCGATATGATTATAATGTTAGCCCTCCACACACACATAAATACAACACTTTTAGCTTGTGATTGCACTATTCACATACACGTAATTTACCTTACATATAAGCTGAACACATGATTTGTGCTGGCCTACAAGACATGAAATTCAGCCACATACTCAATCACTTTACACTGATTACATGGGCAGAAGTCATGACATCATACCTCCTATATGTTCACACGGGTAAAACGATTTGATCGGAACTTTCCCCACTGGCGTGTATGCACGTAGGTATATACCCACATAGACAAGCACAAAGACACACGAGCACATGCATCCTTTACAAGGATTTTGTTACTGACTTCAGTGAGAGCAACATTTCATCTGTGTGAAGGTAAACTGATGGCAGACAAGACATAAATTACAATTTCTTGCCCTTTGACTGCCTAGCCTATGCCTACGCCAATGTACCTCTCTTGGGAATGCCTGCAACTTAGCAAACCTATGGGCCATCTGACAGATGGCTGAAAGTGTTTTAAATCAGTCTTCAAGACAAATATGTCCTCTTTCTTCAATATGGCAGGATTTCAACATCCAAATAAAGTTGTATTTCTGCCTAACAGGTATAATAACTTCTTTTTGTTGTAACTCCAACCCTATCAAGATCTTCAGTGCACTTGCTACCGGACAACTTTGTCTGAATTTCCATCTTTAAAGGACACAGCATAATGCATGAGAATGTACACTATGATGATATCAGTAGCTACTTGGTAGTTTAATGGTTTGAGATTGCAGGATTAAAATGTTAGTATTTCAGTCTTTAAGGACTGGATTTCATGTCCAAACTGAACAAATTAATTCTTCTGAGGACTAATGAATTTCTATACTGTTTTTGAATTTAATACTCATAGACTGCTGCAGCAGAAACAATTAAAATGAGCCCATTGGAGCAATTAAAAATGAAGAAATTAACAATTGCAATCCCTAGAACTTTCAAACATCAAACATGCTTTTACTGTTATAACACCTCACAGAATATTTATCAATACTTAAACATAACCAGAAACTATTTCGAATTCTTTTCATAAAATATATTTTTGCAGAAATGTTGTGGGAATCTCTCATAGTCGTAAACAAATAGACATCATTAAATCTTCTTAGTTCTAAGGCACTATAGATTTTCTCTGAGGTTTGAAAGTGAAAGTAGGTGTGTCAGGAAACATTTTTAAGCTTCCACCTAATTTGAATTAGGGCTAGAAAAACCCGGATGCACCAATTCTAGTTGTGCCTTTATGAGGAGAGGAAATTCCTATGGAAGTGAGAGGTATGCAGCTACATTTTAGTATGTTTGGATACAATCTTTCACTGGAGAGGAAGACACGGGAGCAGTAGATGTCCTTTGTATTAAGTGCAATCCATAGTATCATCTGCATTGAATGGTGAACATGGTAAGGAAATACCTCAAATTACAATGGTAACTGTTAGGTAGTTTTCAGTGTTACAGATGTTAAGATACAATGTCCCAAGAGCTTGCATGTGGTTTAGGAACCAGTTAAAATCCATATTAAAATACCTATACATTTTCACTGATGAGAGTGTAGTCGTTGACATACTGAACACTGGTAAGTTTTCCTGTCACGATTTCAGTTTTTTTAAAGAGTCAAAATGCCAAAATTACCTTTTCTTTGCAATTCTGTTAGTTGTGACAAATCAAGGAATTTAAGTTAAAATTGTGATATAAGGAGAAAATTCAATTTCAGGTTGTGGTGTAGCTGAGTGTGAGGGCTGTGCCAGTGTGCACACCCAACACATTTGGGCATCATTTACCTGGTATCCCAGGAGCTCCTCATCTAGTCCTGCACAGGGGAGACAAAAGGTTCAACGGGCTTATTTGATACAAATACTGACTTGAAAGGAGGTGATCGACTGAACTCCATAACAAAGTATTTGACTAACCCTTAGTAGAACGCTCCAGATGGGAATTTTGGACAGCCACTTCCCCACAGACAGCTCCTGCTGTGCTCGGTCCAATTACTAGACACTATTCTTGTGCTTAAGATGTGCTGATTAACTCCCTGGGTGGAGAAATTGGCAGCCCCAGGGACTCGGCCAGACCAAACTCTCTATATTATTTGAAATAGTCAGTAGCAGCTGTTTCTGAAGATACAGAAATGATCACAGAGAACAGCATTTTGTATTTAGTTAAGATGGGACATTTTCTATGTAGCATTCAAGACAATCAATAGCAATGGTTCATGCATAGACTGGAGTAGTCACATAGGACCACAGCCCAGCTGAATTATAAGAATTCACTAGAACAATTCAAAGAAACTCATTTGATATTGCTGAAGTTGTCACTGCAAGAATGTTTGTAACAAAGACTCCTGTCACCTTCTGGACAACAACTGACCATCCCATTCAGGATATCTGATTAGGTGCACAAGCATGCCCTTATGTAAAAGATCTTAATAAATTACAATTTTTAAAAATGCTCTGTCCATGAGTATCTGTGCAAGACCATGGGTGAGCCATTCAGTACACTCCTTTCCATAAGCCCTGTGGATAGTGCATACATTCATAATATTATTTCATGTTAAGGTGTGAACTAGCCTACAGTCTGACCTGGTACGTGCACTGCTTAAAAGAACATTTTCTACCTTTCACCTGGTATTTTCTGTGATGTGTCTTCAGAAGAAGCAGAGTCAGACCTCAGCTTACAAATTCTGTAGTAGCTTTCCACCACTAAGAATATACATACATAAATAACTCCTGGCTAATGGAAGAATGAGCAGCAGACTTCAAAAGAGTTTTAAATTCCAGTAACATTAGAGCTTTGCAGATACACTTAAAGTATGAGAAAGTGTTGTTTAGAATTAGCAGTAGGAAGGCCTTTAAGAAAGAGAAGTGTGTATGGGGCTGCAATAGCAGGAAGGCAAATGGCATGAAATCTTCAGATTTGCTGCAAATGCCTGCAAACACTAACAATGTAAAAGACTTTCTTTATTCTTCTCCATGACAAATATATCAGGATAGTAAATGCCAAGTGTGGAATAGTGGGTTTAGGAATGTGAGTGGACAGAGATTACGTGAGTTGCTCCATTTAAACAGAGCAGAAAGGAATTCCAAGCCGAAGAAGAGATGGGACAGTTCCCCACAAATACTTGTGAGGGTGTCTGAACTTGAGGTTCGTCATAGTAACCAAAGAGGACAGTTCATGTAGCTGTTAATACTGGGGAAATAAAGGTAAAAGTAATGAAGCTTTGCAAATATTTCTGTTCCTAAATGCTGTCAACCTCTGTATGACAACTGTTTCTTGATGGTTTTACTGCAGCCATTTTTTAATTTACTTGAGACATGATATGACTTTGTGTTGCTTTTACACACCAAGATTTCACAAAAAAGAACAAATGACTAATCACAGAAATGCCTACCACCTCTGTTTCCTTATTCAATTTAAAAACAAACAATTATCTTCAAGAATACTTAAGCAAGGGATTGCCGGCAGCAGAAAGAAAAACAAGAGGAAAGAAAAGAATAATGTTTCATTAGAAAATAGAAAGTAACTATTCCAGTGCATTCTGTTATCTTCGTTCATTAACAGTGATTGCTCCCCTTCAGCTGGTTCACTTAACTTGCTGTTTTAATCATTCATTTTATCAAATTTAATT
>Ga0181612_122882_pt1 | contig 10756 bp, 7 predicted proteins | sample HoacroProtozoa21_FD_119630 | JGI IMG/M metagenome (GOLD analysis project Ga0181612, IMG submission 119630) | Hoatzin crop microbial communities from Cojedes, Venezuel. Combined Assembly of Gp0051906, Gp0051904, Gp0051908 | reverse complement strand
TAATATCACATCAGCCAGCTCTGCTCAGGGGTGTTCAATGCTGAAGTGAGTAAAAGGAGATTTCTAGAGTCTCTCATCTCCTGTGGCATCACTGTTTCAGAAATCCTGGCATCCTTTCCTCAGGAGGAAGCTTCTGGCTGCCCCTGGCATCATTGAATGATCTCTTTGTGAGCTTGTGCTTAGGTCCTGAACCAGTGTCTGGATTTCAAATCCCATACACTTTGTGCTACAAGGGGTCCCCCTTCTGACCCTGGCATCTCCGTTCCACCTCGGGCCAAGACTACAGAGGTTTGGGCCAGCAAATTCTCCATTACCTTTCCAGTAAGAGTCACTTCTTCCGACAAGACGTGGTCTCCAGAAGTCCCCGGCGCGGCGGTGTGCATTCCAGATTCCACTTCAATTATTCACACGGGGCTGCAGCACGCTACCAGCCACTCAGACAGCCTCTCTCACTTTTCTTTTAAACAAGACATGCTCTCCTCTAACCACAGAGAAAGGTCTTGGGAGTAGACATGTATTTACTCTAAGTGGGGTTCTTGATCTTATGCTTTTGAAAAGGAAGTCTCCTGTAAGGTATCAGTGGCAACCTCAGAGAGAGTTTTGGTGAAGCACATGAAGAGACATTTGCACCATTTGAATTGATTCGGCAATTAAACAAGAGCAAATCTCCAGGTGTCTGTCCCTCAGGCTTTGGGGACCTCAGGGCCTGCACCTGAGCTTTGAGGCACTGATGCTTTGCAAGATTAAAACACAGCATTTTCTGTTCCAAAAACACAAGGACCCTGTACCCGTGAAGCTGCTTCTTGTGCTGAAGGATTCACTCTCCTTGACCCTGAGAATCCCAGCTGAACTCTTCAAAGCCTGGTTTTAGGGCTGCTGTTGGTTGTTTGTGATCTGTCAGAAGCGCTTTGCTCTGGTGCTCACATAGCTCAGAGAAGACCAAGGATTGGCGTCACTGTACTGGAACCCAGCAAGCAGCAGCCAGCTCTGTGCAGCACAGCTGGCAGGCCACATCTGGGGTTTCTAAATGTACACATGGTCAGACAGATAGTCTTTCTGGACTACTAGGAATTATGCGATAGACTAATTAGAGATGACATTTAGAAAGGGATTTTCCATTGCAGCCTGAGAAAGTCTCAGATTTCACCTACGAAAGGGGTGCTCTGACTGGCAGCCCGAGGGCCACGCTTTGCCCACAGAAAATTCCTTCGCTTTGCTGGAAATGGGGAACAGCTGCTAGGACTGCACACCAGGCCCAGCAGCTGAACGACCCCTGTGGTGCTCGTACATAATCAATTATCAAGAGTCAGGACCTGCCACTGTCGCGTCCACATGACCTGCGAGACAGGTTGTGGGGAGAGGGCTGCAGAGGGATTTAGCCAGAATCACCTGGAAAGGCTGCATTGTCCCGCTCACGGCTAGCATGCGTGGGCGAGCGTGCAGTTTGTTTTACTCTAGACTGCTAGGTCAGACAGGGTCAGCAAGACAGTAGATCATACAGCTTTTAACTGTGTGTAAATCCTACAGAGATTAGTAGGATAAAAAAGGGTGCCCTGGCATCAGCTATAGCAGTGCTTATAGCTTTGGCTGGCTTTTTTCTGTGAAGTAAGGTATCATTTGTACTGCCTAAGAGCAGGTACTATACATTAGCTGAAAAAATGTGCATTTTCATACACCAAGGCCAAGACACAGTAAGGGTTGATTTTGCCAGACATCTCCACAGCTGCTTTACAGACACTTGCTTTTGAGTTCGTCAGCCCCAATTAGATGACCAACGTCCCCGAGCAGCTGGTATCGGGAATGAGATTTACAGCAGTCAGGATGCTGAGCAGGGGAATTCTGAAGGAAATCAGGAAGGCTGGGGCATGTGCAGAGCCCCACTGTTCCCTAGGACTTTGGTATTTACCTGCGGCCTTGAGTTAGGTACCCGTATACAGTGGGGATTCATGGCCCCTGAGCTATTTACTAAAAGTAGTCATCCCTTTGGACACAAGTAACTGGCTCATCAGGCATGTGCTTATTGTTGTAACCAAGCTAACTGTTAGAGCAAGGCACAAAGCACAGCAGCTGTAACCACTTTCATTCAAAAGCAAGGCTGGAAAAGGAGGCAGCCACATGCCTTGTGTGTTATGGCTAGTAGTTAGCTCCCACACCAAGGCAATGTCGAGAAACAGAGCAGCCACCTTGAATCCTGGTCCTGCACATCTGCTTCACAGCTCCTGCAAAGTCTGTATGCGAACCACGGTGTAGCAGGAGCCTGGCAGTGATGCAGAGTGTGTGAAAGCCATCAGGCCTTGTAGGCTGTCAGGCTGGGCAAAGTCTCTGTTCAAATCCCTTCCAGGACGCCTGTAAGCAGGTGGCACTTGGAACAAAGACACATATAAGAAAAATGGAATTCTGAGCAACTTTTCCTGAATTTGCAGCCTTTCAAAGTCTGTGTGTCCAGTCAGCTTTGTTTGGGTTATACACAAAAAGTGCAGACTCATTTGTAACACTTTGTATTCATGTACTGCACACCTATCTGACCACATAACCTCGCTGCCTCCTCACGCCTCCTTTCTGGCCATCTCCGGGTGCTGCAGTTGAACACAGCACCAGCTTCGCTAATGGGATGTCTTCACTGCGGTTGTACGAGGCAGTATCAATATTAGCAATATCAAATACCTGGCAGTCACGAACCAAGCCACAAAAAGGCAGTTTTCTTTAAAAACATATGTTTTTTAGAAGTAATAAGTGTGTACGATTCATTCTACCTGACTTCTTGCATTTCTGTATTGAGACGCTTGCTTTGAAGCTTTTCTCCTCTGTCACCATGGTTAGAAATAATATTTTGGCCCATCAGCTGGGTGTGCCAGAAACCACGAGATATCTTGAGGCTCACAATGCATTGTCTGAATTGACAATGTTGTTCAGCTGTTTATAAGACTATCTGGCATTTAAACCCGGTGCACAAAAAAATCTGAAGTGGGTAGGAAATGTTGTCAGTCTGGAATGGTCGCTGACTTTGCAGAGGTGTAAAGGGCGGTGAGGGATGAGTGATGCCAGCTGCCTGCACTGTCTCTCGCCTGCAGCAGACTTCCTGTGGGGCCTTGGGCAACTCACTCGGCTTCCCTGGGCCTCGGTTTCTTGCCGTTGTAAAAGGTGGGGGGGGTTCCTCACTGCAGAGAGGAGGTGCTGGGGAGATAGGGGTGTTACAAGGGAGATGGGATGGTGCAACAGGGTTTCTGAGATTTGTTCTACAAGGTCAAAGTAACAGACAGTTAGGGTTAGCCTGGATTCAGAAATGGAAATTGTTTTATGTCAAAACTGTTTCAGGAAACTAAGATATTGAATAAAATGTTTTCCCTTCGCTCCCCAAAAAAATCCTATAACTTGATTCTGCTACAACAACTTGTAAAAAAATCTCACATCTTTCTTCTTCAGCTTTTTTGAGATATGAGTTTTTTTCTCATTTTATTCTGAAATTAAAGCTGAGTGAGCATTTTCATCTAGGTGTAGAACAAAGCTGCTTCGTTAACATTGATTGGTGGTCCTTCAGTTTAGTTCTCAGTCATCTCTCTCAGGGACAGCAATGAGAAAGGTTAAAAAGGTATTGCTGAGTAGGACACAAAGAGGAGTTTGGCTTCAGAATTTATGAAACTGAATGGATTAGAATTAGCAGGAAGATCCCTTCAGGTCTTTGCACTTCAAGTGCAATAGCTCTGCACGTCTGCCGTGCCGCCCCAGTTCAGGTGAGATGTTTTAGTGATACCGTCAAACAGTCTGCCCCGTCTTCTTGTGGAAAATAGCAGCCAGGCTCTGCCAGCCAGACTCTGCCTTGCAAACAGGGACCGGGGTGGCCCTGCCCGAGCCGAGCCAGGCACCCCGTGCCTCGCACAGCCACGCCGGGTTCGGGTGCCTCAGGGCTCGCTGCAGCTCCCTCCTGCCTCTCCCGCTATTCCCCACGGGCCTGCAACGAAGCTGAGTGACCAACACAACAAAGGGGCACCCAAAGGAGAACGAGACTGTGTTTTGTAATCAACCCGCCAAAGCTTCTGTGGGTTAGCAACATGGTTCCACTTTTGACTCATCTCTAGATACGAGCTTCCTTTCTTTCTGCCAAAAAAGGTGACCTGCCAGCCAGTCTGACGCAAGGTAATTTGTCCTGTTTATCTGATGACTTTGATAAGGTGTAGAGATTACTGCTCTTCCTTTGCGCTAAAGTATCGGTTTGTTTATACGCTGTAATCCCCAGTGACTTTATTTACGGTGAGAGCTTGAACGTGACAATAATTTTGAGAAAAATCTTGGTTGTAAAACCGAAAAAGCACTTCAAATATGCTCTTGGTATCTTTTCTTCCAGCTTGCACGTTATCCCTAGTCCTGGCCCCTCTCAGCAGTCATGAGATAAGCTTCGAAGAAACAAGGCTGTTGATTGACGGCTCATTAGAACTTGCAAGAGCAGCAAAAGGGAGCCTGCCAGCAGCCGGGGCTCGCTGCCTGCGGGGCCGGGAGGCCGCTGGTCAGCGCTGGCCTGAGAGGAACAAAGACCGCAGGAGACACTGGAGGAAAACAACATCAAATTTTCATGGTGCGCGAGAAAGGCCAGGTGTAATGGATCAGGGCCAAGGCCTCCCCCACCCCCACCGCCCCGCCGCGTAGATTTACTTGCTATATATAGGCACAATTGGAGAGTATAGGTTGTGCCACGCAGCACGTACGTGCCCGCACAAATTCAGGGAATCCTGACTTCCCTACACCAGACTGAATTTATCTATCTGTCGATCCATTTGTAAATGAAAGGCTCCAAGTGAGTACAGTGTTAATATCCGTGCATATTAGATGTCAGGGCTCCAGCCTGAGACAAGGTCACACACGGAGCCAAACTCACCCCTGTCGCGTAAGCCAGGCAAGGTTTACTAGGAGTGAATTTGGCTTAATGTGCCTGCCTGTAGCTATGTTTGTTTTTACAAATCCTGTTTATCCCTTGCGTAAGCATATTCCTCATCGTTAGAAGACTTCTACCAGGCACATGCCAATCCACCCAGCACCCACGAAGCCCATCTGTTTCTGTAGCTTCCCTCAGGGGTCTTTCAAGCCCCACAGTTCACGCTGGAGGGCCCTTGCTCGTCAGACATCAAAACCCCTCCTCACCATGCAGGGCTGGTGACAGCCCGCCCTCAGTCCTGTGAGTGCTAAATGGTAGAGAGGCGGTCATAACAAATTAATGCAAGGAAAATTAGCCTTTGCCCTTCGTATATAATGTCATCTGACAATAGCCACAAGTGAGTTTTAGTTGAAATTTTCCAATGGCTTTTTTTTTTTCTCAAATTCCCTCTTTTCCATGCTGAGGAGTATTCTGTTTAACGTGTAGGCAGGTGTGCCCAATGTCAAAGACGACTATTATTTTTATTCCTGCAGGTCACCCAGTCAGACTTCTTCTCTAAGCACTCAGAAAAACAGTGATCTGTCTTATCTAGTAGTTATCTAACTTCTAGTAGTTATCTAACTTCCAGTTATCTTCTAGTTATCTAGTTTTCATGAATAGCCAAATACAAGGTCTTCGAATTTCTCCTTTGTAAGCTTTCATACTAGTAGAAATTCACTGTGCAAGTGGATCAGCATGGCTGGATTTTGTTTGTTTTGGCATTTTAATACATTAAATACAGGCAGAATCTTTTGTAGGATACTCCTAAATCTGGGACACGCTAGAGAAAACATGAAACTTCAAGAGAAAATTACTAAAAGGAGATAGAAGTGGGCTGTAAGAACTGCTGTTACACGGTTTAAGCTTAAAACTCTCATATCCTGTTGGAATTTAGGCAATGCTTCTATCTGCGTAAAGACTTCACAGGTTGAGGAGAGACAGTATTTTGTGAAATGGATAAACTGAGACCACAGACATTATTATGGCACGGAATTTATTGATAAAACCTGAGCCCATGACCTCTGTTCTTCAGTAAACATAGCTTAATATTAAATTCCCTTAAGCTAGTAGTGTTACGTGGGCGTAAGACTAGGGTAAACACACATATAATCTAGAGCTTGATTTCAAATTGAGAAAAGTTACCTTTCCAATAATACACAATTACCTTTTTCACTTCTTTAGTATGGTTTCTCTTCAGCTCTTAAAGAGCTATGAAGGTGATGCTTACAATTGTATCTTTATTTTAGCAATAAAAACTCTTAGTGCTGAGCCAGCCAAGGTGATTTGCCTAAGATCTGCTACAGACACATTTCGGGACATCTTTCACTCCTTTGTTCTGCCTTCTGATCTAATTTTACTTTCACTTAACCATTGAATTTACTTGTAATTCTTCAGAAAAACTTTCCAAGTGCTATCTGCTGTAAACCATGATAAATTAATAACTGGAGCTTGTATAAAGAAATCAGCTAATGCCGGAAAAGTTTGGGGATGGGAACTGGGAACTCTCAGAGAACCACCTAACACACAGCTACAGCAGAAAGACTGCCTGTGCACGTGGAGGCAAATACCCTTTCAAAAATTGCTATCGCAGCACAGCGATACACAAAAAGGCACGAGATGTAACCTTTCTCCTGTATTGTAATCCACCCCTTCCCTAAGTGGCTGCAGTGAATTGAAAGGAAATATCGAAGCAAGCTGCTCATTCTTCTGGCACAGGGCTGTGTGGGCTTCCTCAAGCCCCGCGCCACACAAAGGCGAGCACCACTCTGTGGGGACCTGGTAGTCCCGGGGGGCCCCGCGCGGGAGGTGCCATATCCCTCCATTGTGATTTCCCTTCGAAAATAGTCCAGTGTTTTACAAAAACCCCAAAATACAATCGTGTGACTCAGCAGTTTGGATCTGCAGGCGACCAAGCCAGCTCTGCAAAGGTGCCGTTGCTTGTGGCCGAAAGAGGGGCGATTCTGGTGCCGCCTGCTTTCGAACTCCACTCCACAGCCAGGCTTCTGCAATGGAGTCCCATGATCTGACCTCACGGCAGTGCCGCCACCGAGCTGCTGCGTGTCCTTGGGCCAATGCATCAGCTAGCGTCAGCTGCTGAAATAATAGGCATGGAAGGAAAACATACATAGAGAAATAACACAATTGTCAAACCTGCCTCCTGATTTTGGGAGGCCAGCTAGCACCTCCAACTGGATGCCAAAATCGGGAGGCAGGCAGATGAGGCAGCTATCTCAGCTTCCCTTGTCAATAAAGCAGACCTGACACTGGCTTGTCTGCCTCTCTCAGTTACCATAACAATGCTGTTCGTAAAGTGCTTTGACAACAGAAAGCACCAACTACAGCTAGTTACTACAGCTAGTGGCACTCCGCAGCAGTGCTGGGGGCTGGAGTCGCCGGTCTCCTTCCTTGGCAGGAGAGAATAAGAGAAAGACAACTGAAAAATGAGACCAGGTGGTATAAAGGAAGGAGATCAGCGGAGCAACATGGGAGACGAGAGGCAAAAAGACGAGAGGGGAGACAGCATTAGGAGAGAGAAGCAGAGATGTGAGAAAGAAAAAGTAGCAGAAAACTGTAATGAAAGAGAAGGAAAGGGGGAAAAGACTATGAAAGCTGATTTAACCGGAAACAGTCCTTCTGGTTAGTCACCCGGGAAGGGGAGCGATGAGTCAGGTCAGGCGTGAGGCTGTGCAGCGCCGGCGGGGAAGGCAGGGTGCTTCCCCACAGGGAACGAACCAGCCATGAGTCACCCAGTCCGGGAGAGCGGACGCCGCCGGACATCGCCCGACAGCCCCCCAAGCCCCCCTCACCTCACTGGGATCCACAGCTCTCGGCTGGCTGCCTGGCCCTGCCCACCCTGGCTTCTGCCCCCTTCTCCGTCCTCTCCTCCTGCTATTCCTCTGAAGCCAGTGGTTAGTCTGCTGCCTGTGCAAAACCCTTGCAAAAGCTTCAATTGCCCCAAGGTCATGGGTAGGCAATCGGCTTTCAACCTTCCCTTTTTGGTTTCCCCTGTCTGTTTTCCCCCTAGGTTTTCCTCCAGCCAGAAGTTCTGGGCAAGATTTTAAAATCTGTGGCAATGCTCGGGTGTGACTTCTGTACCCAAGGTACAGACAGACATTTGAAAGGACGGCCATTTGGGGTTCAATACTTTCCAGCAAAGTGACTCCATGAAATGAAGTGTGCTATTCCTTCAATTGCAAACTGCTCTTTCCATAGAATTTTTTGAAGCCATTATGTTTATGTCTCCTTTTAAAGAGGAGGCAACTCCTGCGCTTCGCTGAGTTTTTTGTTCCAGGCTTATCCGTTTTCAGTGAGCAGCCCCCCATTTTTTCTTTTCTTTTCACAAAAATAGCTCATTTAAAAAATTGGATGCAAATAATGAAAATTGGTCCAGAGAGTTTCGTGTTCTGAGTTTTCCACATGTGTCAGTCTGCTCTGCCTCTGCACACCCTCAGCACCGGGCAGGGAGGGAGGATGGGAGTTTGAAGGAAGACAACCTCTCTTTAACAGAACAGACAAAACCACTACTTTGGCACCTTTTGAAGGAACTCAGTATGTTTTCCACCACAGTATTGTCCATGCCATATGCCTGTAGAACCTGGAGCACAAACCAAGGGAGTGGATGCCACCGCAGTATTGTGCCTTCAGCAGAGCTGGGATGCAGGCATCGCCTCCTGACTTCCCTGCTCTCTGCAGCTCTTCCCGCCCTGCCGGTCCTGGTGGTGGGTGACCGGCTGGATTTTCATGAAGGGACCATAAAAATGAAACAAAGATTGTAAGAAAGAAACAGCACAAACACCTCTCCAGATTGTAAAAAAGAAACAGTGCAAACACCTCCCCAGATTTAAGGAGAGGCTTTACTGTAGTTTTGTAAGAGGATCTCATCCATCTCTTTAATAAGTAAAGAATTTGGGTGACACAGGACCTTCTTGTCTCCAGTGGAGGACATTTTTTCCCCGGGGAACCTGAAGCTCAGTTATTAAAAATGAAAATCTGTCTCAGCCTTTCAACCCAGTTCTTGGAAACACCAGCTGTTAAAAAGGGGAGAGTTAAAAAGGAACCAAGCCGAGGGACCCTTTCCAGATACAGCTCTCCTGCGATCTTGGTACCAGGACAGCAGCATCCAGCTACACGGAGGAGGAGAGGTGAGCTATGATGCTTGTTAGATATCATGCAGAAAATGCTGCATTTCCTCTTAGCTGCTGCCTAGCTGGAGGGCTGAGCTGCACATTCACCACTCAAACCCAGAGAAAACCCTCTTCCCCAAAAGGCTTGGTGCAGCTCCCCAGGCTGCTGTGGGAAATGGGTTTTCACGAGCATTAGGGGTACTGGGAAGAACTGGTGAATCATTAGTTGCAAACATTCTTTGAGGAAAATTGTAAGGCGTCCTGTTCTGCCAAGTTGTTTTCAGACTTGTTTTCCAGGTTTTGAGATTTTTCAGAAAGTTGTTTGTTTCTTCCTACCCAAACTGTAAAGTCTATCCATTCTAGTTTTACTGGAATTTGGAGACGGTTTGCCACTGGATTCACTGGGAGAAAAATAAGGTCCTCAGTTTTATGTTAGTCCTCGTGAGTATACTTAAAAAAATACCACATTTACAATGAAGACGGTGAAAACAGAAAGCCAAGGAAGCAAAAGATTTTTCTACAAACAGTGGATTTTTTTTGCCTTCATAGAAATCTTTAACTTCCGTGTTTTATAAAAAAACTTGTAATACAAGGAGAGTTTACTAATATCCTTAGCTGAAGATAATGAAGACAAACATTAAAAAGCAACTTATGAATACTCTGTGGGTGGTGAAACAGAGGGCGTAGATTTACGTGCGAAAATGGAGGGCCTGAATTTACAAACAAAGGTGTCCCCAGCCACAGACTCTGCTCAAAGTTATCTTGAGCTGACTGAATATTCAAAATCCTGTAAGTCCTTTACGAAACTGATAGGAAAACCTACAACTGGAGCAACAAAAATAAGTTATTTTTATATTTTTCTATTCTACCTTTTTATATTTATCTTTCTGTTTATATATTTCTTAATAACTTGATAAAAATGTGAAGCACTCAGCAGCTTCTAGCACTAGATGTTCCTTTTGAACTATTGACAGAATCAGGCAATTCTGGTTTTATTCCTACTTTCACTTTCCAGCTTCAGTTTAAAATTTATTGCACCTAGCACTTAATGCTGCACTGTGCTGAACACCCTCACTGGTCCCGCACTGCAACAGAAAACATAAACCCTCAGCGCCAGGCGCCAAGTTTCTCTGCTTTATCTTCACATTCAGGATAGTCGAGCTCTATTGTTACTCCATTTTCCATCCAAATGTGAATGTTTTTGAGGTCAAACCTCAAGACGTAAAGCTGAGCATTTACCAGCCAAAGGTCCCCTTAGCTCAACGCGCAGTCCTTGGCAGTTCTTCGCCAAAACGCGTGACACACTAAAGCGATGTTCCTCTTCTGTAAGACGGGAACCATAATACGTCAATAGTTTACTGGGACCACGTGCAGTGTACTTTGTTAGGACCCGATCCTCTAAGGACTTCTCTATTTTATATTCTGTGAGTGGCACTGAGAATAACAAAAAATCAGGGAATTTAGAATTTGTGTATGTGCCTCAAGATAGGGTTGGTTATTGTCAATAGTTTAAAAAGCAATGGAAAAACATACTGGTGAATTTTTAAAAAATGTAATAAAAATATATCACTTCAATATTTTGAACTTGTTATTAAAAAAAAATTTTCTACCCAAGCTGATTCGCACTGTCACAGGTTGCCCAGGGAGGTTGTGGAGTCTCCATCCCTGGGGATATTCAAAAGCCACCTGGACATGATCCTGAGCAACCAGCTATGGACGGCCCTGC
>Ga0181612_118592_pt1 | contig 10756 bp, 7 predicted proteins | sample HoacroProtozoa21_FD_119630 | JGI IMG/M metagenome (GOLD analysis project Ga0181612, IMG submission 119630) | Hoatzin crop microbial communities from Cojedes, Venezuel. Combined Assembly of Gp0051906, Gp0051904, Gp0051908 | reverse complement strand
TTTTTGTTGGGTTTTTGTTTGTTTGTTTTCTTCCATTCCCAGCTCTTACTTTCTCAATGAAGAAGTGTATATTACTGGAGGTTGGCAATTGCTACAGTTTGATTTATTTTTAAAATCAATTTTATGTGGTTTTCAGGCTGAAGGGCTGCATTTAATGCTTGCTTCTATAATGTTTAGTTACTTTTTAAAATTTGTAGGACATTGGTGTACTAATAAAGTAAACGTAAGTGGTATTACATTGCAGTCTTTGTGTTATGGTACATAACAAATGCTGAAACACCAATCCTACATCCATAAAGTTGGAAAGCTATTAACTCAGAATATACGCTTTGAATAAGTACTGAACGTTATGGCAGTATTCTGTCTTCGTTTGTTGGCTTTAAGACCAAGGGTTGTGATGAAGATCAAGAACCCGATTCACAAGAATAGTGTTTGAATAAGCGGACGGAAAATGGGATTCTTATTTCACAGCTTGCACATTTATATAAGTTGTACTTTGTAGTGCAGTAAACATTGGCACATCTGCCTATTACAAAATACTAATCTATGCTATGTGGGTATTTAATATCTGCAGCATTAGTTACAGTACTTAATGTAATTTTCAGGTAGAAAATCTTTTTAAAAACCACATCATCTGACACGGAATGTTTACTTAAGTCAGTCATATTTGGAGCATAGTTAATGCATAGTGTCCTGGGTCTTTGACTGTAGTCAAGCGATGAAGCTAAATTTAAGTTGTCGGAATTGTATTGACTGAAACCCAGTGTTGACCTGATCTTGACAGGCTGGACCTGCATGATACGGCTTGGATTTCTAACCCAGTTATAACCTAGTCTTTAGCGAATTAATTTAGTCATATGAGAAGAAAGTTGCTGAAAAGTAGTGGGAGAGGTAAGGTTGTAGTTAAATTATTCAGAGGATGTTAACTTCCTTCCAGGAGTAATTTAAGCACATAACTTGAGGAAAAAGAATTTCCAAGTAGTCTCACTTTCTTGCAGTAACTTTCGCGTTGCCCTCTGCTGCTAGAAACACTTGCTGCTAGCTCTGCTGCTGTAATGGCTTGAGCATTGAATCAAGCGCAAGCGCAGCCTGGGGTAGCTAATGGCAGTGGAGTTAAGAACTTGTGTATAAGGAAAATACTTGTATGGCTTTCATATAACTTCTGGCACTGCTCCCTTACTTTCTGTGGCATATAGGGCATTTTAAAATTGCACAAATGAGGCCTAGAGATTTTCCTAACATGCTACTTACTAGATATGTTTAGCTGTCATGTTCCCAGAGTTGGAATTTCTGTAATATAGTTAATAATTAAGCATCACAGTTCATTAATCATACTTCTATTCCAGGTTTTGGGAGCTCTGAAGTTAACTTGTTGAATAAAACTTTGATTTGTAGATACTGGCCAAAGAAAGCTTCTGGGTTTTCTATTTCTTTTTCTTCATATAAAAAGTACACTCATGTTCTGTGGTGTCCAGGTTAATATTTACTTTAAAGTAGTATTTGTACATGATAAATTTCAGGCATAAAGACTGCAGTGGCAGTTAAGTTAGTCATAACTGCATGCTTCAGCACTCCGCCACTTGCACTATGAGCAGACAATAGCATTTCATGATACTGGTGCATTGTTGCTAAACATTGTAATGAAGGCCTCTTACGTATTCTGGTTAAATGACTGTCCAGATAGCCTTAGCAATTAACAAACTGGCATGAGGCTTTTGTATCTCAACACTCTGTGTGCATAGACAATATCAGCTAGCCACTTGTACGTATGAAATCCGTAAGAACTTCTCAATCATTCAGTTTTCCATTTACCAAACTGAAATTTTTAGTATGTGAATTTTTGAAATGTACAGTGAATAGGATGTTGCACTGGTGGCAATTCATCATGGAGCATAATAAAATTAATTTGACCCAAATAGCATAAAACTGTGTGGTTTTTAAGTGCTAATTGTGGCACGGCTTTTAAAATAGATCTGCATATTGATTACACGCTTTAGAAATTACTCTGGTCTCCTAGCCAAGTCCACAAAGCAGTAAATAGCCACTGTCAAATTGCAGTAGTTTTCACGTCTCTGGAAAGTTGGAGTGTGCTCGTGAATAAACACAATGAGTAAGAATGTGACACCCTGTCCTCCTGGCAGACCTCGCGGCTGCTCGGCGGCGTCTGTGCAACGGCGGCTGCTGCTGCGGGCAAGTGCAATAATCCAGCAGCAGTTCAAGGTCAAACAAACAGGCTTCGTTCATAAACACTCTAGGAGGAGCACTACGTAGTTAACTCGTGTCAACGAACGCTCAAATTTACGAGGTTTTCACAGATGTGGATCTGTGTCTTGCATGTCTTAATGGTTGAGCTCAGGGTGCTTCAGAAGTCTGCTTTCCTCCTCTAAAGCAGCTGAGGAGTCCAGCATTCCAAATTTTTATCTGGTGTACGCTTTCCTTTGAAGTTTAGTACTTAGGTGTTTTTAGGCCTTGAGTGCAAGGCAAAGTTGGCATTGTTACTTACAGGGTGTGCTGAGGTACATAATTATTTCCTCTCAGCTTAGGAAACAGAAGCTTAAAACGGGCTTTTGAAAAGAGGCTTTTCTTTCCATTTTTTTGTTTGGCAAAGGTTACTTTCCCAAGCAAGACATATGTAAAGAGGAAGGAGAGATCCTTTTGGTTTTGTTACCAATCCGTTGCAACAGCCTTTATCTAATCATTAGAGGAATTCCTGGTCTAATTAACGTTCCTGAAGCTTAAGTACACTGATAAGCAGGTTTATTTATAGAGAAGGGAAAATTGTTTGGGGAAGCTTAGAAGATACTAAACCTCTGTCTCTTAGAGGGCCAGTGTTGCCCTCCAGCAGTGCAGCAGGGACTCCTGTTGCTATGTATTTGTTTACTGCCTGGAGTTTTCTTGTGAGTGAGAAGGAAAGGGCAGGGTAGTACAAACTGGAATGTGAGCTGTGGAGGGTTAATGCCCATGGTTAAGCCTGACACTTCTCTCTGAGGCAGTGTTCGGAAGTTTGAGGATGCTTACACAGTTGTGGAAGAGACTTTTTACTCCCCAAACTGCTATGGCATGTCTGCTGTTTTGTGCCTGGAAAAACAAACCATTAGTTGTTTGAAATCACAGATTTGAAGTTGATGCAGATACGTGTTGAGAAGTAGAATCATTGCATCTATATTGAAATATAAATAATGAGTTATTTTCTGATGCTTTATTTCATGCTGAAGTTTACAGTATTTGTGGAGTGACTTGCTAAAATGAGCTAGGACAGTAATTTATCAGGTATTCAAACTTTTCTCTGATGTAGCTTTGGGTATTACCTGTAGGACTTACCTATCTATAAGCAGTTTAATACATGCATGAAGTTGTGAAGCTCGATATTTTATATTTATTGTGGTTTTTATCTATTAGTTCTGAAAAACATACATAAAAGGGCTTTTTGCTAGTGCTCTAATGAGTTTTTGAAGTCTTTTTGGAGCTAAATTCTTGAGCCATTACTTCATGTGTGTGTCTTTTCCCTCCCTGAAGCTTAATCATCTTTACTGAGTTTTGTTACTCAAGCAGTATGAATTTTAAACTTGTTACTTGACAATTAGATGGGGGGGTGTAAGGTTTTCTGAGGAAAAAACCTTCAGAGAAGTTTTAAAAAACAGAACAAGTTCAAAACCAGCCATAAACGTGCATTATAGTTTTGTATGTGCTGGTGGAGTGTGGGGTGGGATGGGGGCAATATGATCTGGAGTTTAAAGCTTAAGAAATATCATAATGCTTGTGTCTTATATCAGACACAAAGTATTTGCTTAAATGACATCGTCAGGCACACGATACTGGGAATTGGCTCTTCTGGATGTTGATGCCAAAAACCAGGCAACTGCTGGAGCTGTTGAACTGGGTTTGGAGCCCTTTGTTGGTAGATGGGGCTTCCCAGCTGCTCAGGATACAGTACAGAGACTGACAGATTGTTTGCATCCTTTTTTTCTTCCTTTTTTTTACTAGATGCTAGTATAGAATTTTTCTGATTAGAACAGTTTTTTGGACCAAAACAGAGCTTATTTCATCATCAAGGGATGAAATGATCCTCAGCATATAGTCCTTTGTGAGGGTTATGCCTGCTCAACTGTCAGCAGAGAATCTGTCTCTATTTTTAAATTCAAAATGAAATGGAAAGAGCTGACTAGGCCCAGTTAACCTAAACCACGTTTTCTGTGGCTAGTCTCCTGAGGGTAACGTGTGTGTGTGAAAAGCAAATGGCCAAAGCAGAGATCTGCTAGGTAGTAGCATTCTCTTTGAAGGCCCTACATCAAGAAGGAAGTTTTCCCCAGTAGTAGCTGTAGTACCTAGTCCTTAGAAAACATGTTACTAAACTTTACCTGCTGTCCGCAAGACAGGGAAGACAGGAAGATTATTTCTGGAGAGCAGGCAAGCCCCTCTGCTCTCAGTTGTGCTTGATATTTTTGACCATGCTAATAGTGGGTTATCTGGTACAAGAACACATAGCAAGCTCTTTGTGTCGAAGCTGGTGCCAGGAGCACGTGACAGGGAAGATACAGACCCTGCTATTCCTGCTGGGTTTGATTTTGAAATGGGGATGCTGTTGATTAGTTCTCAGCATCCCATCCGACTCCTGTCTCGGTTCTGTGCTGCCCTTTACATATGAGAATCAATAGAATTTCTGGGTAAAAAGCATAGCAGGATAGTACCTGGACCCTTTTGTTTCTTCACCGCGTCTACAATTTGGTAAACAGAAATAATACGTCTTTAGAAGTATTTCTAAATGATTTTTCCAAAACATCTGTCTGAATGGCATACGGTGGTTTGGAGCGGGAAGTACTGGTTTTCTTGGCAGGAGGTCTCCCTGCAGACTCTGTGTTCTTAGAAAAGTATTTGAATATGGCACATAACGTTCCTAATCCGCTTCTCAGCCAGACAAGCTGTCACACGTGGGTTACTCCTTATGGAGAAAATAGTTCTTAAAAACCGGCTGTATATTCCTCATGAATTACCCTAATTCTAATGCAAGCTATCAGATAAAGCAGGACTCTTACCAGACTAAGAAGAAAGTAAAGCTACCAACAAAATCTAAGACCTCAGCCAGCAAGATGCCTGGGGAGAAGGCGCAGCCCTGCTAGGGTTTTTAGTGGCCAAAATGGAGGTAACTACGTACCGAGAGTGTTCAGAGACCTTTAAAAAAATAAAAAATCTGATTACAAGTCTGCAGAAGGATGAATAGAATCCAGTAAAGCAAGATGAAGAAAAGAAAAACTGTGAAATCATTCTGTAATGTTTAAATGTTCCCTTTTGTGCTGTAACATCTTCCATGCTGGCCTTACAGGAGCTGGGATGCTCTTCTGACTCCTGCTAAACTAATGTCCTGCCCAGATAACCAAGGTTACTCTTTCTCGCAGATATGTTATCACATCTCAGCCATTCTGGCCTTCACTACCCATCTCTTGTTCCTGGACAGCTCTCCAAACCTCGTCATAAAAATACAGTTAGCACAATTGCCTAACAAATACCTTCAGCAGCCTACAGCATGCAGCTGTCGTGTAATGCGTGAGCCATTCCAAAGCAAACAGAAGTTGTCCTGGTATGGGTTCCTCTTCAGGAAAGAAATGGCCTTATGTACATACTTGGCTAAAGAATACGTGGAGATACTAAATGACCAATAGAGAAACCATAGTGCTGATCGCTCTAATGAACAACATGAGAGATGGGTGGCTGGTCAAAGGAGAGCAGTAATCCCAGATGCATTCTTCAAGGAGTCAACTCAACACAGATCACTGCTGGCACAGAAAACAGTACTGGAATCTTTCTTTGCTGTTGGGCACGTTGCCAGTCCATCGTGTGTGCTGACTCTCTAGCCTATAGATGTCCGCAAATTATGCGGACCTTTGGCAGCGGCCAATCAGGATGATCATCATCATTCCAATGTTTTATGTGAGGAATCTGCCTCCTCAACCAAGCTGCCCACCCGGTCTAGAGGTGGTGCCTGGATTTGAAATGAGTTTAGAGCAGCATTCCTCATACCTCGCCCAGGTGGTGCCAGGTGAGGCACCAGGTGCCAGGAGCCCTGCGCCATGATTGACGGTGTCAGAAGCTGAACTGATCCTGAACAGGGAGTCCTCGCCGGGGTTAGCCACCCGAGCCCGAGTGCATGATGATCGCAGGCAGCGCTCGCACGCGCGGCAGCAGCTACGCCTGGCCCTGTCGCGCGGCCACACGGCTCTGCCCGTTTCATGTACCCGACCTCCTCGCTATGAGGGGTCGCGCGCTGCTCCCCAAAGGTGCAAAGGACACTAGGTTCGTGGATGTAAGTCACTACAAAACCGCAGGAATGGGTGCCTCTTCTGAATCCCTGCAGGTCCGCGAGGCCGAAGGGCACAGCAGGGCTGCGGCCGCACTTTCGGAAAAGCGCGGGGGCCCCAGGAGAGTCGCAGCGCAGGAGGCGTTCTGTTTATGGCTTGGATTTACTGCAACTCTGGGTGTGCTGGCTTCTGCTGGTTTCGTCTTACTGCCTCGCCTGTCTCTCATCTCGGTTCGAAAGGGGCCATCCTGTTTTCGTCAGGGCGCACGCTAGAGCTCCGACTTTGTCTGAGGAAAGGCCGACAATAGCTGTGAAGGGTGTGAGAATGTTTTTGCTGTGGGATGACAGTCACGGTCTGTGTTCCCCAGCCTCTCGGATCGTCACAGACATTAGGAGAAATTGTGACTGGACACAGCTGAAATCAGATTGATTTGTTTTCATCTATTAAATTTCTTTTTTACTATTTGCACTTGATAAATACTACAGCCACAGGGTAAAAATGTGTCCGCTATTTCAGCTGAACAGTGTGATCCATGCTTACTCAAAACTGTTGGACTTGTCATATGTTTTAAGTTCCCAACTAAGATTTTATTAATCTTTCTGTGTAATTTTCAGTGAACAGCTGCACTATCAACTTAGAGACAGAGAGGTCTTCCAAGAAACACAAGGACAAATGTAGCTCTTTAAGTCTGACCTCCTGTTTTATTACTATGAAGACAGCTGGGTTCTAATTTAGCAGCATCTATTCTGCAGCATTAAAGAAGGAAAAAAGAAACAAAACCTTTGTATTTTGTGTTGCTAATTTGACTGAAACTGTCAAAATGTTTCTGCCCAAGGCAACTTCTGGAGGTCTTGCTAAATGGAAGCTCGTAGACATACTAACCCCAAAGTTTTTCATTTGGTCTAAATGTTGGTTATTCTCTGCACACGTGTGCCACTGGTTTCTTCAGGACCTCTGAGCATCTTCCTAATGCTAACCAGATGGAGGGTTCAGGCAATAAAACCTCACTGCTCAAGTTGCAAATGGGGAAGGCTCATTTCACCAAGGCTTTTGCAGAAGTTTGTGGCAAAGGTACACGCTCCACCCATTGCTCCTTACTTCCGGCAGCATGACGTTTTATCCAGTCATGCAATCTTTTCACCAAGCCCTATTTAGAACTACTAAAAACTGAAGTGAAGTCATGGCATGGACTTAATCAGTCAAACTGTTGTGATGGGATGGGAGCTGTGCAATAAGAAACGCAGCCGTACAGTGGTACTTAACTACCCATAGTCTCGGTCTCAGAGAAGGATATGTGTCTAATCTGTGTGATACTTCAGCCACAGGTTTGGTAAGGAATAGAGATATTAGTTTGTAGAGAGTGAGTCCCTATAGGGTTAGTTTTTATAATCATCATTGAGCAGCTCTCATGTATCACAGCTACCTGCTGGGGACACATGTTATGGGGTTGTTTCTGCAGTTCGTCGCTGTTTCCTCTTAAATATGTGTGATCTCAGAGAAAAATGTCACCAATGTGCAAAATCTAAGGTTCCTCTGGAGATGGGAGCATCTGAAATAATCTGCGCAGAATGTACGATGAAAGCCCCCAGACTGCTCTCAGGGGCACGTGAGGGTTTGGCAGAACTCAGAGAGCAGAAACAAAGCCTGGAATTACAGGCTTGAGAAAGGATTTGTTAGGCTATCTGAGGCAGTGCCCCATTGCACAGAAAGACATCAGTTGGTACAAGAATATATCAAGAGATCCACAAGTTCATATTACAGTTTGGCAATTCTTGCAAGCTGCAAAACCATTTAGCCTTTGTAACAGGGGTAATCGGCTGACCAGAGGCTGGGGCTGCGTAAAGCACATACCCCTCTGGTATAGGAGAAGGCATTTAAAATAAAGAACAGGCTGATTCTGCATACTCCATTATATTTATTAAATTCTTCTGATAGAGAGATTTTAGTACCAGAACAAACTTACTTTCTCCTCCAAGTTGTAATTACACATTTTATATATGGTACAGATGCTTACATAGCTGCTTTCCAACAAAATCCGTGAAAGATATTTTTAGAATACAGAAAAGGAGCAAATCTATATTAAGAATGCTTTCTTTTTTTTTTTCCTTAGAAAAATTAATGCTGCACAACATCTATTTAGATTCATAGTGGAAGTTTCAATTTTCTCTTTTGTTATCCACCAGAGAAACCTGTCATTTATGTTTATCAGACTTCCAACCACCAGGACAGGACCCTCTACCTAAAACACATTCAGGTATTTAAAAGCCTGTGTGATGTCTGCTAGGCAGTACATTTTTCATCAGTAATGAGGCATAAGATGAAAAGATGTCTTATTCTGTGTTCTGGTTCAGAGCCAGTGGGAAGGAAAAAGCAGCTTGGTGGAGCTTTGATTCAGACTGTCTTCATGGTCAGGCTTGGCTTTTCCTTACCTTGTGTATTCACATCTCCCATGACCCAAGAAAAGCCAGATGAGGATTAAAGGGGAAAGAAAAGACTGCAGGGTGTCTTTTGACATCACAGTGTGGCGCCCAGCACAGAGACGTGTGAGGAAAGGATTGACATGGATGAGAGTGCCCTGAGCCCAAGCTGCTAACACTTGGATCACACTGAGTATGTCTCCGAGAGAGTTATCAAACAGACAAATCTCCCACAGCAAACGTGATAAAAAAGCAAGCCTCTTCTATGCAAAAAAGTGAAGGGAAGGGAAGTGAAGGGGGGGCAGGAGAAAACAGAAGTGGTGGGCCATGCTTCCTCCATAATTTTGAAAGTGGTAATTGGAGGAATGGGAAGAGACATGGAAAGAAAAAAGAAAAACTGTCTGTAGTTAAACCCTTCTTGGTGCCGTGCAGCATGGAGGCCAAGCTGGTGAGAAAGCCCTTCAAGAGAGAAGTCTAATCACTGGCAGCCAGTGCCCACCTCCGTCTCACCCTAAGGTTATCCCTCACACGCTGCTTGGTGGAAAAGCAAGTAAAGGGACGTAGCACCCTTAGCTGCTCATGCATCTTTATGCAGCCTTCCCCCCTGTACTGCAGTGGGAGTCCTGCTCACAAGCGGCCGTGTAGATATCGTGCAGGAAATTACCCCACTGGTGAGCTCAGCGTTTGCATTTTGAAGCATTACAGAACATCCGGTGTGAGAGGCAGGAGATCAGAGCAGAGCTACAGCTTCAACAGCATTTCCAGACTAAATCCCTAACTTCACTTAAAAGCTGACTGTAATAAACTATGGAATTCCTGATCTGCCTTCAGGTCATTCCCAGGTGGTTTCATGCTACTTTTAAAGTATGATGTTCTGTGTCAGAAATAACATACCCAAGTCCATTGCTTGCTGTTAAATTCCAGCAATGGCCCTAGAGACCTCTGGTGACCTCAAGGCAGCAGGCAGCATCTCTTGCTGTCAGAAAGAATGGAACGAGATGGACACATTTAAATCTTCTTTCTCCTTTGCACAGAGGTCATTGCAGCTCTCCCAGCCCCAGTGAGTGAATGGCCCTGTGGAGGTTTTCCATCCCGTGGCTTGTTGAAGAACTGAACGGGTTCACCATCTGCCCCAGAAGGAAAGGAACCCTCCAGACTTCTTCACAAAAAGCAAGTGAGAGAATCAACCTGAATAGGCCCAAGAGATGCATTAACCTTGAATTTCAAATAAGGAAATATCCTGTAAATAAAGCTACAGTCAAATTAAAAATCTCTTGAGACCACCGCTCTGTTTGGAGAGGGGGTAAATATTTATTGGCTCAGAAAGAAGCTGATTTGGAAAGTAGGTGTTTAAACAGTCACTGAAATACTTCAGAGTGAAGTTCAGGTCCTCATTTTGAACAGTCTCAGGCATGTGAGTCCCACCACAACAGCAGCACTTGAGACCCAGAGGCTCAGGCTGGTTCTCTCACTCTGATCAGGAATTCCACCATGGAAATGATGAATCGGCCCATTCCTGACTAAAGAGCCACCCCTGCGCCCATGACCCCCATCATCACTTTATCCCAGCTGGCACTACTAGTGTCAACACAACGATGGGACAGTACCAGAAAACTGACAGGCAAAGCAAGCAATGGGAGAGCACAACTGGGTCATGTAGATCCCCAGATGTGGTAACAACCCCATATTCCCAGTTACTCACCACTATGTCTCTTCTGGCAGGGAATATCGCTGTGGAGCTGCGGAGCGGCATGCTGCGGGGGCAATGGCTGACTGCCTCAGAATTAATCATGCTCTCGGTGGGATCACAGCTGGCTAACAAGTGCAATGAGCTGTGGTCCCTGTTAGCTTTTGAATGGAGGACCGTCAGAGGACCCAGGACTCTTAGCATTGAACAGGGCTGGTCACAGAATCACAGAATCACAGAATGGCAGGGGTTGGAAGGGCCCTCTGGGGGTCATCTAGTCCACCCCCCCTGCCGAAGCAGGGTCGCTGGGCACCACTTCTAAGCTACCTGGCTGTGTCCTCTTTACACCCTCCCTTCCA
>Ga0181612_114811_pt1 | contig 10756 bp, 4 predicted proteins | sample HoacroProtozoa21_FD_119630 | JGI IMG/M metagenome (GOLD analysis project Ga0181612, IMG submission 119630) | Hoatzin crop microbial communities from Cojedes, Venezuel. Combined Assembly of Gp0051906, Gp0051904, Gp0051908 | reverse complement strand
GCTCTGAGCAACCTGGGCTGGGGGAAGATGTCCCTGCTCGTGGCAGGGGGATTGGAACCTGATGATCTTTAAGATCCCTTCCAACCCAAACCATTCTATGATTCTTAAGATACAAGTCACATGCCTCTGTATATTGTGCATAGGAAGACAGGATTTAATTTTTCATATGCCAAATAGGCTTTTATTTAAAACTTAGCTATAAGAAGATGTTTTATGAGTCAAAATCCAACTTGTTTTTAGATTGTTGTCTCATACAATGAAAGAGACGTTGTGCCTACTTATAACTGAAAGTCTGTTGTGATTTCCTCAGTACTTTGAGGAAACACCACTTAATAAATGTTCTTCAATACTTCCCTTCATTCCAGCTGGAAAGTAAAATACTTTTAAGTATCTGCAGTTAGAAACTGCAGAGGGGGGCTTAATACACTGTAGTTATTCTGAATTAAGATTAAAACGCTGCTTGATGGCTGCTGGCTTTTTTTTAGTAGCAATTATTCTGAATGCATGATAATACTTGTTAGTGACTCTGTGTGCTTTAAGCTCTCCACTCCTTGATATGTTCTTGAACTTCTGCCATTTTGCAAGGGGCACTGAATCAAAGGGTTTGATGGGGTGATGGAGGACTGACATTATAAAATTAACATGTCCTGAATTACTATCCAAGAATCACAGACTTTCAGGCAGTGTATGTTTTGTAGAATTACAATCATTGCTAACTAACATTGAACAGACACTGTTGCCTTATTAAAATACTGTTAAAACTGCTACTTAATGATTTACTATGATTTTATGATCAAGTACACTAAATATTCAAAAATATTGTAACTTATGAACTAGTTTGATAGGAAATTATTGTGTCAACACAATATATTAATGTAAAAGTGGTATTTTCAGTACTGTTCATTGAGTATTGGCAGATACTGGTTTATTTGGTTGTATATCATTGTAGTTTATGCTATGCAAGACTCATAATAATATCACTCAGTCCATCAGTCTACCAGTCTATTTAAATAACCTAAAACTGATTTGATGTGGAGACTGAATTAAACACAAGTAGTTAGTATGTGTGTGCATATGTACATCTGTGTATGCAGAGCTCATAATGAATTACTTCCTGTACCTTTTAGTTATGAAGATAAGGACTAGCATCCAAAAGCAAAGCAAACCACACAGACAAACTACTTTTGGCTTTAGATAAGTCTTGTACTTCTAAAAGTATCTTACAGGCAGAAGCTCTGCATCTAAGATGCTTATGTTTTAATCAAGGGCTGTCAAACTTTTTGACAACTAAGGGAGAGATTACTCTATAGTTGTTTACTCAAGGATCCGATGGCAAATAAATTTTACACTGTTGGAGGATGATGGAAAATGATCCGAGGACCATTTGAGAATTCTTCCACGGCCTGCCAATTTGATGGCCTAATTTGAGTAATGAGAAAATTTTGTTATGCCCTGCATGCAGATTCTGCAAGTAACTGAATTACAGACTCAACATTGCTGCAAAGATCCAGTTTTCTATTATCTGTGATACAGCAGAATGTATACTGCACTGTAATTTATTATCCACTTTATCTGAAAAAATATGCTCTAATATAAAAAACAGTCATGGCAGTTCAATGGCCTTTACAGGACGTCAGAGTGAAGTCAATCTTATTTTGTTAATTCTGTATCTTCATTTCTCCTTGAACCTTCTTCAAAAACATTTTGAAAACTGTGTTCATTTCTGTTTGTTCATTTTGTTGGAGATAGCAGGTTTAGGTATAGTCTGCAAAGAACATGGCTGTATATATCATTTTCTGTCTGTGCCCAGCTTATTTCTATACGTTTGAAACATAGATTCCTGGTGTCCTCTGTTTCCTCTGTTGCAAAAGCACAGGCCCATTTTTTTCTATTGAATATATTCCTTTAAAATTTTATGCATGGAATTCCAGTTTTACAGTGGTAATTAGTAGCTTCAGTGAATGAGTACAGAATCCTGCTGGAGACCTGCTTAAAGTCCAGTCTGTCTGCAGAAGATATTCTACACTGCCAAGACTTCTAATGTGTGGTATTAACTCAGGAAAGAAAATTATTATCCCCATGATATGTAGCACGGAGTCATGCTCTAAAGAACTCAGCTGAATGACTTTTGCTTCAATGCAGCTAGTCACCTGGAAAAAGATCGAGTTTGTAAAGATTTCAGATTATGCTAATAGCTGGAATTTACCTTGACCAAAACAAACCAGAATATAAAGGGAGCCTGTCTGAGTACACAGGACAGGGAAATTCATCATGAGGGGTTTTCTGGTACAGGAAACAGGCTGGAAGTAAAGATAGGAGAAGATGCAAAGTGGCCAGAAGAGTAAGATGGAGAGGAAGAAAATGAGCTTATTGGGAAGCCTCCTCCGAAGTGGTCTGCAAGGTCTTGGGGCAATGCCCTTATTCTGTTGAGATCGATGAGATTTTTCTCTTGGCTTTAGAGCAGCCAGGATCTCACTCTTGATGCTTATCACCATGCTTGACCTTGCAGGCAAGGAAGTCATTGCAATTTAGAACGCCTCAAAAAATAACTTGTGTCACGTGCCTATTGGGCTCAGTATAAAGACAGACTTTGTGTGTCAGAAAGGCAGATATATTATTACATCTAAAGATCATCACAGTCAGATTTCTGTATCAGATCACTTTGTTTACAGAGCAGGAGGAAAGCTGGGCATGTCTGGATTTATCCCACATGTTGACTCACAACTGTCCTATTCAAAGCCAAAGCCACTCCTAGTAACACTTTCAGTCACCAACAGCAACTGCCAACCAGCAAAAGTAGATAACAGCAGAGACAAACTTTCAATCTGTTTTAACCTGAAACTTGAGTCTTGGTGGAAGGGGTATTTTAGCTATAGGAAGCAGTAACTGGAGGGACATTACAAGTCTTCTATTCACTGATCAATAAATCAGTGGCTTTATAAGCAGTGGAAATTCTTGCATCTGGAAAGCTGACCCTAGCTACACTCTTCAGTGCCAAAATTGGTAAGTCCATGTTATAGCAATAACCTTACCTGTGGAACTTGGAAATGGGGGTTGATCTGAAATAAATAAAAAAAAAAAAAAGAACATTTGTATTTGACTTTCAGTGTTTCCCATATAACCTCTGCTTAATTTACAAGTAGTGTTTCCCCTGCACTCCTGCCACATGTAATCTGGGCTCTGATTGTCATGAAAGCTTCTTTTTTCTTCTCAGCTCTGCACTAATACGTGACTTCTCTAACTGGCATCAGGAAACTGTTTAGTCAGCTAGCTAAACTATACTAAAAACTCCCATAGATATAAAATCCCGTTCATACACACTTAGCAGAGTCGGAGTAACAGGACAAATAGAAGACGTGCCAGCATCTTCTAGCACTGTTTCAAGTGGAGATGATACTGAATGTACACAGGAACCTGGTTTCTTAAGGATGTGTTGGCATTCTGTATTTAACAATTGCTACATTATATTTAGGAGTTAATTACATGTCAGTTGTAAGTGAAGGGTGACTGACTTTGTTTTATTGTAGTGCAAGGAGATTTCCATGCTATTTAATATGTACCTTCTCTAAAAGATGGCCTTAAGGATAAGAATTGGGATGACCACCTTGTGAGGGACAAAGAACTAAGTTAGACATTACTTGATCTACAGAATTTATTTATTTTTTGATTTTCAAAAAACTTTGAGGAACTATATAGTATCTTACTGGTAGGTTTAATCCAATGGCATCTATACCAACTTCCTTAAAACCCTTCCAAACCAGAAGTTTTTACTTTATAATTGCATTTATACCTTGCCCTATCTAAGCTGCCTTGCACCCATTACACACAAACTGTCTTCAGGAATGCAGACAGTAGGTCTTATGCACCTACCTGATATTTGCTCTTTGAGTTTAGATTAGCATTTGTTCCTACAGAGTGTAGAAAATATACTCAAAATTGTTTAATCTAACATATTGAATTGAAATACTCAGTAGATAGAAGGGTTATATTTACTTGGACGGAGGACAATAGGCTTAGCTGTTCCCCAGGCTTCAACAGGTTTCAAGTTCGGTTAAGATTTTGACTTGCATTCCACCAGTATGAATACTTGCTCTGGTATCTGTGCCAATTGACTAAGTCACCTCAGGCAGATGAAATTCACTTCAAACTGTTTGTAAAACTGGCCTGTGATACTAGTATCTGTCCTCTTCTTGTGCTCAAAGGTGGGCAGACAGGCAGAACTTGGGTAAACATGCAGAATCGCAGAATCATCGAATCAGAGAATCAGAGAATGGTTTGGGTTGGACCAAATAGAACAAGTTATTTGTGATCACCAGCGTATTAATGACAAATTGGAAGAATTTGGAAGAAGTGAAAATATTACAGGAAACCTCATGGTTTGTTACATATTAATTCTGGATGCAAGCAGGGTACCAATCACAAATGAAAGAGCATGTCATGAACTATAGCTAAAAGTAGAGATGTCTCTTGCTACTGCACCATCTTCTTAAACCAAACCTTTCAAGCTCTGCAGACCGTACTGAAACAGGCAAGGGATCACGAGACCAGTCTCTTTTGAGGGTGTGTAAATCACTAGTGTATCCTTTCAAATGGATTGTCTTACACTAAGATTGGTCACTCCTAGGAAGTGAGGTGAGAATGCCTGGATGTCCCATCCTGTTGTGCAGCTCAGTTCTTCTTTGTGGTTTCCAACCAAGTGCTACATCATTCCTCCTTATTTCTGTGGGCTTTTGCTGCAGTTGCATTCTGCATATGGATTCTACTGGAGCCAAGTTTTGCACAAGCAACACAATATCTGAAAAATGGCTGTCATCCAAAGCTAAATATCTCAGTTCTCGTCCTTGAGATGAAAAAAACTTAGAATTATTATAAAGAGGCGCCTAGAACTGGGTAAAATTAGAGTCATTTTTCTAGCTGTGCTTTTCTTGTTGCATAAGAATGCAGTGAGTGAAAGGAGCGCATTAATTTCTGTTTCCACTATTTTATTTATTTAGAATCTACGACAAGCAAGTGGTAGCAGACAAAAGCAGCTCAGTCTACGTTCAATTTAAAGTTTTGCGAAACTGTAATAACAATAGAGGAAAAATTGCTACATGTCTAATTCAGGTGCTAATTTCCACTGACATACTGGAACAACAATCTATAGAAATATGTCTGAGCACTCTGAATACATGTATCCCAAAATTTAAAGCAAGCCAGCAAGGCAAGAAAATTAAAACCCATCGAGTTTAAGAAGTCCAAGGACAGTATTTGCTCTTCTTCTTCTGCTCAAGAAATGAGAATGGTAGAGGTCCCCAATAAAATGAAGCGGGTTTAAGCTGCCATTGCTCGCTTCTGGGATTTCAGTCATGTGCGCTGGAGAAAGCGCTTCCGTTTGTTGCACTGAGGATTTGATACAAAGTCTTATCTTCATTGCTCTATTTCCACCTAGTGTTCAAACCGCAAATTGCACGAAAGAGTAAGCACGTTCTAGAACCGGTGACTGCAGATCAGTCTCGGTCTCGGTGTTGGGGGAATCTGCTTTACAAATAAACAAGTGGATATCGTAATATTAAACATCTCTTTTACAGAAAGGTGTTTGCAGTAGCTCCCAGACTAAAGGCTGCCAAGTCTCCATTACGGATTCTGCTGCACAATCTGTTCAGAAACAGGAGTACCAGTTATTTGGCTCAAATGTTAGAACCCCTCTTGTGGATGTAATTTTTGTGTGAGTTCTGTTGTTAGCTGAAGGCAAAAGAACGCAGGTGAACAAAAAGGGCCACGCCATGGTCACTGAGATGCGTTCATTACTCTCACAGGCAAGTGCGTGCACAGGATGAAGTCTAGAAAGGGGTTGATAAACCACCTGGAAATATTGAGGTGGACTCATCTGGACAGTCTTTCTTCGTATAGCTCAAGCTATAAAGTTCCTTTCACACTTTATAACAACCATAGCATTTCAGTAGCAGAACTGGAGGATTCAAAAACTTGGTTTAGATGAAGGAAGAAAAAAGGTGAGATTTTGTGCTGAGCTATGAATTTAATTTTTTTTCAGGAGGCTGAGTAGAGCACAGCTAGAAGACACAACTTGTGGATCTACCTTGTGAAGTGTAGCAGGAGGCTTACGGACAGATACAAGCATATGTAGACAGGACAAGTGATGTTTTAAATCTCTTTCACGTGCTAAGATGAAATAAATTGCTCTTCTACTTTGCGTTACATATGTTCACAAAAAGTTAAAAAAATGCTGGTATTGCTAATCTCAGACAGCACCAGCTATTCATTCAGCGTAAGTATGGCAATAATTTTGATAGCTATAAAATGTTTTTTGTTCATGCATTTTTGTAGCAAAATCTAGACAGAGCAATTCTGTGTATTTACTTGTTCTTGTAACTAGCGCAAAATAGCTACGAGTCTTAGTTGCACCACAGGCACCATCTGAAAAACGGATTATTTAAAGAACAGGTTATTTACCCTAGTGTCTGATCTTTAGGGAGATGGAGCCTCCTGTCTTCAGAATTTGTAGTTTGGACATTTTCTTTAGGAAAAAGGCTTCAGCTCCTGCTTTTCCTTTGTGCTTTCCCATTGAGCCCATGCAAAATATAAATGTGTTAATGCCCAGACTAGGAAATGGCGGTGTCCTTCACTCAGGACAGCATCCTAACTGCTGGTTTATTAGATAGGAGGCAGCACAGCTGTGGCCACCTTCTTTTCCTGGGTACAAGCAGGGTACCTGTCACAACTGAAAGAGCATGTCATGAACTATGAATAAAACGAGAGGTCCCTTGCTACTACACCAGCTATAGTCACATTTATTTTATAACAAAGCATCTGCAGTAATGTTTTTCAAGTGCCCAGCATTGACTGCTGGGTTAGGCAACACCTGAAAATATGTATTACACCAAACTCTTCCCAGGTCTTTGTCAGGGGAGTATCACCTCTGGATACTCCCCAACTGGTTTAGATGTGAGGTAGACACCAAGTTTCTTGCTCCAAACCAGGCAGGTACCTACACAGAGGCATACGTGTAGGTGGTTAGAGAGCTCCGAATGCAATGACCTGTCTATGGAATTTACATTTTTCTTGAGAGAGGCCAGAGTTGGGCTGAGGTTTTTTAGAGTTACAGCTTTGGATTTAAATTTCATTTTACAGAGCAATTTGTTTAACCTTTCAAAAGACTAAGTGCATAGGTCAGCAGTTTTCTAGCAGAACTGCCTTGTTAAATGCTGGATTTTTTTCTCACTGTGAACACTACTATGCACTCTGAGCTACAGAATGGCTGAAGTCTAGACCAGTTTCTATTATCCAATCCTCTTGCTTTATTAGTAAAATAAAATTTTATTTACACTCAAATTCTCCTTATTTGTGAAATAATCTTAATTAAATAGTGCTTTTAATGGAGAATACATGGACGGGGAAAGTGAACAGCACTATTTTATTGTATTAGCTGTTGCTGCTTGAAAGCCCTGTTCCTGAAAGAGAGCTTCCTCCGTTGAAGCATAGGTTTGCTGTGGTTTGAGTCCTAAAGTCATCTGTCAGGAGACATAAACTAGGGAAGGGACTGCTGTGGATGTAACTCTGCACTACAGAAAGCAGCATCCGAAGAGGGTAGGGTGGGATCTGTGGGAAAGTCCCACTCATCTTGGAACTGCTACTCTTGTCTTGGGTCATGATAAGGTTAGGGGCTGCTTTGTTCTCTGCAGTTGCCCTGACAAATGAAGACTGTCTGAGTCTTCATATTACTTCAGGCAGAGTGGGACTGAGACAGTGTCCTTCCAAGGGGATGGAAGGCAGGACTTAGTTACAGGAGAAAAAAAAAGTGCTGCCAGTGTCTAAAAGCAACTATAAACTAGTGCAAGTAGACTAAATGATTTTTTGAAAGTGTAGGAAACCTCAAGATTACACAATCTAATTAAAATTAGTACATTCATCTCTAACTAATTGTTTGTAATAATATGTGTAGTATTTCTTACCCTATCATCCTTCAAGGAACTGCCCTTGGCAAAATAAAAACATATTTCCTTGGAGGATTGTGTTTATGTAAATACCTAATAGATTGTGTTTAAATTAAATTAGCAGTATATGTCCTCTTCAGACTTGTTTATATTATCCTGTCCTGTGATCTTTGGGCTATTGCGTATCTGGATTAAAATATTTGTTTTTTGAGAGATAGTGTAGAAAATTACATCAATTATTACAACTAAATGTGAGGGGGAACCTGGCTTTGATTTTTGTAACATTGCAATGCCAGTATAGTATTTTGAATCACTCTTTTCTATTGCAAAGACTGGTAGAAAGAAGGGCATTTCTGCTTTTAATGCTTTCCATGACAGAGGTATGGACACACTAGGTTAGACCTACACACCACCCAGGCCAGTAATTTGTTTCTGACAGAGCCCAGAGCCAGATGCCTCACAGGAAGGTTCAGGGACCTGCAGTCAGAAGTAAGGGCAGTGTTCACCCTCTAACACGAAGTTAATAAATCTGTTCATCCAGCTTGAGCAGCCTCCTGAAGATTCACCTTATGATGCCAGAAATAACGAACAAACTCTTCACGGATTTTTCGGTCTGTTGTACTGAATGATTGTGAAACATGGCAGAAGATCTCAAGTCTGATCCTTCCTTGAAGCATTGGTGTAACGAAACATAAGAGCTGCTATGACTTGGAGGCACTGCATGGGGTTGGGGAGCAGAGGCATCAACAGCCAGGGCAGACCCCAGCCCAAGACTGGTAAAAATTCACACCTGGACATGCCTAAGCACATGTACCAAAAATCGTTATCAACTGATAGAGGTAAGCAGATACTTCCTTGTATCTGTGACAAGAGAGTAATCTAACCCCTTGTGTTTGATGCCCTTTTGTGAGGACTTCAGAATTTGCGTCTGTCCTCAGTCTTAGTCCTGAGTTTCTCCCTGGATTTACGGGGACAACTTACGGAGGTCTCAGCAAGAACATTAGAGCAGTTCAAGAAAGGTCAGACACAGCCAGAGGATGCAGTGACGTGTCTGCCACTTACACTGGCATGCAAAGCTTGGAGTCAGGCCATCTCTGACTGCCTCAATGATGCATGGAGTCAGAAACGCCTGAATATGGAACCACCTGAAATTCCCTTTCCCTGTGTGCAGTCACCTAGCAGTGGTCAATACAGAAATACTGAGAGCAGGGGATGTCTTACATCTGGCTTTCAGGAGCCTTATTCTGAGCAATATCCATCTGGAACCAGAAACAGACATGTGTCCACCATTGTCACTTCACAGGACTGACTAAGGACCACTCCATTAAACACAAATTGAGGAGAAAGTAATACAAGGGACATGTGGCCACTTTGTGCTCAGAGATTCTGCATGAGCTGCCCAGGGGCCAGAGATGGGACTCCTCCTGTTTTTACGGCACACCACTCATGACAGCTATAGAGAAAGCTTGTCATCTGGAACATCAGTTGTACATGACATATTTAAGCTCAGTAAATCAATATTTATTTTTCACAAACATGAAATTTACTATGGAATTAAAATATATAAAGTAGTGTTTAAAGTTTCCCTCGTCTGTACACTGTCTGTGATGTCTGCTTCTACTGTGTGGTCATATATTTGCCTGAATGCATATTCTGTACCTTGTTAAATAAATCAAAGCTGTTATGTATTTTACCTTTCATAGTACTATTGCTTATGAGACACTGTGCCGGTGCATTCGGATTAGCTTGAGCGTTCATTGCAGAGCAACACCTTTAGTACTTACTCACACAAAACTGCAACTGATTAAATACTATTAAACTCTGTGGGAGCATTGCAATATAATATGCCAATATAATTTTTATTACGTTCATCTCCTTTGCTTCTAATACAAATTTATATTTACAATTAAACAGTCTCCTGTACATGAATTTCAGTTTTTGGGCTTGTACCATTCTTCCTTGTCACAAACTTTTTAATAAGTTGCAACAGAAGAATGAAAATAAATCAGTACATTTTAGTAATTGCAATAAATTAATTAGAAGGTGGAAGTGGAGATAGTTTACATTTCATTGACTTTATAATTATAGATTTGCCAATGTATGGTGATTACCTCCTTCCTTCTTGTTCATTATTACGTGGAGAGTTCAAGGAAGCCCTTAATCTTTTCTACCTGTCACTGTTGTCAGAGACTGGATGTGGCAATGATGGGAGAAAAAGAGGAAGGAAACAGGTAAGCACTGTCCCATGAAGAGAAGATGCACATAATTACAGACTGAGTGTGACTGTTTCTCAAAGTTATTAATTCTGCCTCAGTCTTCCCTGTGGGGAAGCAGCGATTTATCTAGTGTACATACAGCTTAGGGAGAAGACAAATTGTCACTCATCAGAAGAAGAAGGAAGGTCTATGCTTTAGATGGTTGAAGTCTCTAGTGATGTGTGCCAAGGTTTAACACTGGGCCCAGTACTGTTCACCATCTTCGTTAATGACCTGGACGAAGAAGCAGAGAGCACTTTCAGCAGGTTCACAGACAACACAAAACTGGGCAGACTGGCTGATGTGCCAGATGGTCATGCCACCATTCAGAGGGACCTTTACAAGCTGCAGAACAAGGCAGAGAGGAATCGAAGAATCTCATCAACTTCAACAAGGCTAAAGGCAAAGTCTTACATCTGGGTAGGAATAACTGAATGGAAAAGAGGAAATGGACATGAATTAAAAATAATGAAATTCCATCTGAACACCAGACAACACTTCTCTACTGTGGAGGTAGTCAAGCAGTGGAACAGATTGTCCAAAGAGCTTGTAGAGTCTCCATCCTTG
>Ga0181612_101406_pt1 | contig 10756 bp, 6 predicted proteins | sample HoacroProtozoa21_FD_119630 | JGI IMG/M metagenome (GOLD analysis project Ga0181612, IMG submission 119630) | Hoatzin crop microbial communities from Cojedes, Venezuel. Combined Assembly of Gp0051906, Gp0051904, Gp0051908 | reverse complement strand
AGTCCCAGTAATCAAAACTGTCTGAATCTAGCTGAGTTACTGGTCTGGGTGAGGACATTATCCCCTTCTGTAACAACTATGGCCCAATGCCACACACAGACACCCCTCACTGTGTCCAACCTGGGATTTCCCTGCCCACCGGCTTCTTTGTTTCCTGCCGAGTGCCAATCTCCACTTTCCTACATTCATCCCCAACAACTCCAAAGTCTCATTTTTTCAGCTGGGCGTATTAAAAAAACAAAACAAATAAACTCCCCACCATTTTGTTGCATTGTAAATGTTCTGAGGGTCTCAACAAAAATCCAGACTAGTACACCCCAAGGTCTTTGGCACACTGCAGGTATGTCTGTTATCCCAGCCAGCACTGCCTGTACTACTTGGGGTGTCTGCCTGAATGTTGGAGCAGATCGTAACCCAAAATGTCTTCGAAAACGTTCACAGATCATGTTCTCTAAGTCAAAGCCACCTCTCACAAAGGACCTTTAACTTACACAAAGTCAAAGCACACTCACCTGGGAAAAGGGTTTGAGCCAAACATTTTAGAATAAGAGAGCCAGGACACAAAGGGCATCAGGAATAATTGCAACATTAGTAGGCAGAAAACGTCCTGTCCAGAGAGGCATGACTCTGAATGCTGATCAAGGCTATTTTGTCTTGCTGACCGCTTAGAGTTTTGAGAGGTGGACTCATGGGAGTCTTCCTAAACCACTAACTCACCATGACTGACCCCAGTGTATCGGCCTTTCACACTACATGACTCTGCGCCAGCATGCTTGAGTTTACTGATGTGTTTCAGACTAATTAAGGTTGGTTTTCTCTAGCATTTCTAATGAAATCCTACCTCCCCAGAAGTATGTGTGCACACAAAAAAGAGACCCCAACTGAAAACCGAAATGAAACAAGAACTACACAACAGTGACAAACTATTCTCTTTCTTTGCTTTATTAACCTGCATAAATGATGAGTCTCTCTCCTAAATAGCCTTAGGCAGTACAGATATTTTTTGCTAATATAAAGATGAGAAAAACAGAATGCTCCTTTTTTCCTCAGAAAAGTCTGTATGACTTTCCAAATTAAACCTGAACATTAAAAGGGGTCAAAGCATTTAGAGGAAAACTTTGGGGACAGCTGACATTTAAAGAGATCCCTCCATAAGGTGAGATTTTTTTTTTATTTTTCTGTCTAGTAAGCTACTTGGCAGAATGGAAAATGAACCTCATACAAAAACCTCATACAAAAATATGCTAATTACCTGAAAAAATTTTAAAACCTCATCCTACATTTACTGTCATTACCAAATATTATAAAAAGAGGGAAGAGGAAATGTAATGTGTGGCTTGCCTCATTTAAGAAGTGTGATCTGGCTCCAAAGTTTTTCTTGATTTTATTTAAGCCTCTGTTAGGAAATTGGGCAGCAGGGGAGCCTTTCGAACAGAAGGTATGTGATGAACCAGAGCAAGCACAAGGATGGTGCTCTTGAGTTGGGACTGTCATGTGAACTTCTTGAAATGCAAGTGCAAAGCCTCCTTCAAAAATGGGCTTAGGGTTACCCTCCCTGACCCAGGGAGTTCTTGACAATCTGAGACATGAGCTGTGGAGCCAAGCGGGTGTTCTCACTGGATCTGTGCATGCAACCTAGGAAGAAGCTCAAGACCCATTCCAGAATCCTGTGCACTCAGAGATTGCGAATGCTTTCAGGACATTTTGGGCCTGTAACCTCAAAAAGGAAAGGTTTCCTGACCTGTAGCTATCAGTATTTTGTGCTTGTATCATGCTTGTGAAATTCCACCTTTCCATCTAGGAAGGGTTCTCAAAAAACCATTTGGGCAGGTGTAAACATAAGCAAATTTTCCACTGTATGTGCGTTTATGTATGCATTTGCATGTGTAGATATAGTATAGAAAAAGTATAGCTATATATTGTATAGCATATTGATTGCCATTTTCTCATTATCTACTTCAACAAGGCTTTTGCAGTATTTGCTTAGATAGTTACCATACCTATGGTACTAATACAAGGAATTAGGCTGGAAATATTATACGAAAATGTGTACATTGCATACTTCTAAAGCAAGAATTGCCGTGATATACTTGGTGCCAGAAGTGGAAGATTTTTGTTTTTCTAGAGTATTAGGAATACTACTGTAGAATGTCAGGACACACATGTGCTCCCCTTCTCCCTATAAATATTGTAAATCAGTGGTTGGGGGAAAGGGAAACAGTGGTCCCACCATGGCATTTGAGTCCTCAGTTCATGAAAAGTGCACTAGACATTGCCTGTAAATATAGTTCCTTAGAGTTTCAGAACAGAGAATAAAAATCTAAAAGAGTAAAAATGAAAATTTGTGCCGCTTGTTGCAGTGAAACCAGAGAGTTATAAAGGACCGCTGAACAATATTGAATTTGGGGTAGCACAATCACATCACAAAAGATTTACCCTCACTCTGAAAACTCAATATAGGGCAATAACAATCTATTACAAGCAGAGCAATACAACGTCAAAGGAATATTTAAAAGAACTAGACAGAACCTTTACATCACCAAAATTCAGTTAGGTTCTCCCAAAGGAAATACCCCAGGGACAATTCCTAGCAGGATTTCAAGAGGTGTTGTTCATTTAACAAAAGTTGTGTTTAATGTACATCTTAAGTGTAGCCAGTAATCTTGCTACCTCTAAAAACCTAGATGGCAGTAAGAAAAAGGCAACAGTCCTCAAGCAATGCTTAGGGTGACAAAATGATAACAAGTGCTGCGTACAAGCATGCCCATGTGTCCCCTGGGTCAACACAAGTGATTCTGTTGTGAAGCCTCTGTCTTCGCATCAGTTGTGGAAGTAAAACACCAAAAATCTATCGCATACAGCGTCCCCTAAGTGGGCAAGTCAGCCCGCAGAAGAAGCAGCTGGGATACATGTCACTTGTCTCTGACAGTCTAATTGTGGAAGTGATGTAAGCAGGAGGTATAGTGAAGGATGGAGACTCCATCGACATACTTGCTCTCCAGGCACAGTTCTGGTTGATGCTCCTTTTTGAGTTGCTATTTATTCTTGCCCTAAGTAAGGAATCATAAAACAGTTACAAACCGGTAACCTGTTGAAAGTAACTGGCACTGATGTTGCATCAAATATCCCTCTTTTCTGAAACATAACTTCTTAAAATGTCCCCTTGCTGCCTATTCTGCACAATGCAATAGTTAGTGGCTAGAACTGGGGAGGCATAGCCGCAGAGCGACGGTGTAACCTGACTTGCAAGAGAAGCTGATCCTGGCTGTAGCGGCGGAGCTGATCCCAGGGATGCTGCAGGGAACCACAGGAGCTACATCCGTGCAGTTGCCCATGCCTTCTGTGGGCTAACGCAGCAACAGTGTGGAGTGACCCCGGGTGGGATGACGAGCCTGGCTCGCAGGGATGCTGGAGCAGTAATTCTCTTGGAAAAATCCCCCAGAGCTCCCTGCCTGAGTCTAGAATCCACCTGATAACTCAGCGACTGCCTATGCCATTTTGTACAATTTGCTATAAAGACAGTTTTTCTCTATTATCTGCTCAGTTCCCTCGTGACATCAGTACAAAATCCTATTGCAGCCTTTGACTAGGGGCATATATAAGGTTTTATTTAGCCCACAAAGAAGAAGAGTGCCTGCCTAGCGACCAGGACCGCCACTCCTTACACACAGGTTGGATACCAACTTTGCAATCAGTAACGAGGAGAAAGGAGGCAGAGATCATGCCTATTACCCTGCTTTTCCAGATGCTGAAAGACTGAAAAAAGTGAGTTTGGTCGTAGTAGAGGCAGAACAGAAACCAGTGATGAATAAACTGTTTCTCTTAATGACAAGAAAGCACTTTTAATAAGGAGGCACTAATCTCTAGATTAGAGATAGACACTAATCTCTAGACAGCTGCCAGGATAAGTAGATGCTGATACTTTGAAAACCTTCAGCAAAGAAAACCAGATCTGAGAAGGTGAGCACAACAAAACAACCTTCTCCACCTGTGTCTCACCAGTACCTTTGCTCTGAGGTGTAACAGAGTATGTATAGAGCCATTAAAAAGGCAAAATAGGAATTACTGTGCACCCACATTTCGGGAGAATTTGATTCCAATTAATGGAAGGGGCAGTTTGGTAGTTAACTAAACTGCCTTCAAATCAAAGGTAATTCAGAGCAGGTCACAGGATTGGGTTAACCGCAAAAAGCCTCTTGCTTAAATCCCTAGGTGATACCTGACACACCCAAGCATTAACTTTTTAGATGGGAGTACAGAAGATAAGCTCAGAGTCACACAGTGGTCTCTTTGCATTTGGCCCATGAACCAAGCTTAAAAATACAAACAGGCTGTCCTGCACAGAGGGTGAAATGCTTAAATGTCAGAATAGTATTGTTAAGAGTCTATCTGTATGCATAGCAACTATCGTGTGCACAGCAGAGAATAGAGCTCACTTCGTGAAGGCAAGCGGGAATAAAAGCCCCGTATCCTGTTGTAACCATTCCCAGGTGGCTTTGAAAAAAAATTCTTTAGCAATTAAAATGTTATTGACCTCAGTGACATGTGTATCATGTCTCTCAAAACCAACAGTAAATATACAAAATGTTTATGTAAATATATATATGTTTAGTGCAAGTGCTAGACAACAGAAGAAACATTTCCTTAACAGGTGGAAAACTTTCTGTAATGAGAGAGATTTGTTAGCTTCTACTTTTTTCCATGTTCTTCAAAGGGACTATTGTAGGACACAGGGCCACATAATCCCATGTCTTTACAGTGCAATGCATAGTAGAGGGCTGGGGAGTGCAAGAAGCCAGGTTGTTCCCAGATGTCTCAAAGTGCTGGGTACCACTGTAATACATATGTTTAGGTAATGCAGCAAGTGTTTTCTGTCCTGAAAAGAGCCTGGGCACACCAGGCTGTGATGCGTACTCCTCTCTTCTGAACTGGGTACTCTGCAATAAATGAGACACCTCTCCGCTTCCATGAGTGGGGGTGTCTCTGCCTGTCCCCCTTTTCATGGCACTGTTGAGGAAGCACTGGTAGCTGCTGCAAGTGGATTTTGGGCAAGTACTGGGCACATTGCCGCAGAGTTAGTTCATAATTACCTCCCTGAGCTGAGCAGTCGTGTGCAGAGTGACAGAGTTAGAGCAGTTGCACACCCGCCCAGCCTGAAGCAGAAGTGGGCTGGCTACCCTGCAGTCTAATTTGCCACTGCAGTGAAGCAGTCCGTTCTGTTCTGTGAGCTGGCTCTTGGAGCGTGTTTCTCCCTAAATGCTCTCGTGCATTTGTGGGACCTCATGAAGGCAGCAGGAATTCCAGGAACTAGCAATGAGAAAGTTTGGTGTATTTAAAGGAAGGTGTTCTGAGTATTTAAAGCAATGTTAAGAGGAAAGGGGCATCACATTCATTGTTGCATTCATTTTGCTGCTATGTAGAGAAGTTTTCTGAGAAGGAGCTGGGTTGAAAAAAAGGAGTTATTCAGAAGTATAGTTCTCTTAAATTCCTTTAAGGGAATGAGTTTTTTCCTTATCCTCTATTTATGGGAATGCATCTGTGGTGAGGCAGGGAAGAGGAACAAACAGAACCGCTCCAGCTGCAAGAAGAGAACATGGGAACAGTCGTGAAGTGCTGTTAGGACAGTCTGGAGCAGGTCTGGTAGTACTCTCTCTGTTAGGGGTCTGGAGCCTCTTGGAAAAGTAAATCGGGAACGGGATGTGGCAGGAGATGTGACAGGAAGACTGAGAGAAAGAAAAAATAAAAAGTTTTGTATTTTCTCCTGAGCTGAGGATAAGGATGGATACGAGGTAATGATGAGGACGTATCAGTCCCACTGGAGCTGGCACAAAGTGCTTTGTCGGCACAGTGACATAGGACAGCCCCAGGCTGCCAAGAGGGAGAGAGAAGGGAGAGAGAAGGGAGAGGGATACAACTTCAGTGGCCAGAGATGAAGTATTGCTCAGGAGAAAAGGATATCCCCTTCTACTTGTTTACCCAAATCTCTGTCTGTAGCTCCTGTCATCAGTAATTTTGAAGCCCAATCTTCTCGTCCTCTAAACCCGGCTCCTCTTGAAACTCCATAAAGTCAGAGATTCAACTGCAAGTAGACTATTGAAGGATAAAATATTTCTTCACCAACATTAAACATGTCCTTGCTGATCAGGACTTTTGGCAGGAACCCTGGAAAATAAAAGGTGTGTTAACAAAATCCCTCCAGACCTTAGAGAGCAGTCGGTGGGTAGGTGTTCCACATCTGCAAGTTCTCATAGTGCTTTCGTTTTCACTTCTGTGATGCTAATTATTTCCCTCTCTGATTTCTCAGCTAATTAGCTTATCTCTTCCATGCAGGTTGGGGGAATGAAAACACAGCTCCTGCTGGAGTGCTCTGATGTTCAGGCAGCCATCTTGAGAACACAGATTGAACTGATAGTAGGCTATTTTATAGGGCCTTAAAAGCCACAAAGAAACTAGCAAGGTCCATTAGGCTTTCTGTCATGCATATGATGAGAAAAATATACCAGCATAAAATCCACTTTATTGTCCTATCGTGACAGGAGCAGCCATTGTGCTGGGAAGCTTTTGGGATGGTAGCTCCACCTTAGTGTTTCTGCTCTGCTGGCTGGTGGGGTTCTGGGGACAGTACCCAAACAGAGTGGCTTTGTGATAGGCTATCAGTGACCCGTAAGGAGTAGAACATACAACCCACTGGTTTGACAAGAAGGAAAAGCTCAGTAAAAGCAGAGTGACCTCTTTCAGTCTCCCATTTCAAGCCTTAACATTTACTTCCTTGCACAAAGCTTGGTTTGGAGAGCTGGTACCACATTCTATTCCAGGCTCTCTTCATCGCCAGCAGAGTTTAGCTGGCTTTTCTTGGGGGCATTTCTCCTTTGCGCTTTCCCGTCTGATGTCTTTAAACAGACAGGGGAAAATATTGCACTTTAACAGGGGTCCACATTCACTTTGTACCACAGTATTTTGCATCTATTTAGCTAGAAATTAATGGTGAATTATACTTCTTATCTAAAGTTCAATTTTATAGTCTAAGAATCCATAAAGAGAACCAGCAATTACTTGTTCTTTTGTCTTCAGCTCATTGCTAAATAATTATTTCTCCTTTAACAATAACTGCTCTGCAGTATATTGCAATTTATGTGCTCTCAGATTTTTCCCAGAGCTCCCTGTGAAAGGGACTGTGGTCTCTTGTCGTTGGGGTACATATGACGCCATGTGGGGAAACTCAGTAGTCAGCACGGCGTTACCTGTATCAAGTTTTGCCAGAGCACCAAGTTAGCCTTTTCCCTACTCCCCAAGTGGAGGGTATGTTCATAGAGCACAAAAGCTCAGAATTAGCACTCCCGTAGCTTTTCCGGTAAGGTTTTTGAAAATTCACTTTGGTTAGGGCTTGTGGTAGGAAATGCCTAGAAAGTAGCCAGGTTGGTGAATCTGCGTTGATTGTTGGCTGAGCAAGCCTCGTTTTTTGGAAGAACTTTTTCCTCTCAGCCCTTCTCTTCTCAAGATGATCTGTGCCGGCAAATGTTTTAGCTCCTTTCCAGAGAAGCATCATGTTTATGTGAATTCACATGTTACAACCTGTGAGCATGGCCACTGTCAGGCAGTATTTCTATTTCTGTTCATTCAGGACTTTTTTTTGTTCAATGGCGCTAGGAGTGTCTCCCTATTAAGACTGTGTTCTGCACTTCATAAAGATGTTTACTGCTTGTTTACATATATGAGCAAAGTGAGATACGTTTTTGGAAGTTATTTTTCAATTAGTTTTTCAAGAATTTGTGTGAAAATCAGCTTACTGGTGGTTTTGCTCCATGACAAACGATTAGATTTTTTTCTGATTGAACTTTGTAATAGAATAAGCGCACATTTCTAATTTTCCCTGACTTTAAAACTTACTGAAATTTGTGTAATTATGTTTAGAGAACTCTAAAGAAGAATTCATCCTGTGTTTAACATACTCCACTAGTCATCAGAGGTCAATTCGTGATCATATTCCTCAAGCACAGCTCTGAAAGATATGCCAGCTCCCCTTATTCTCAGACTAAAGCAGAGAAAGCCACTAGCCCCGACTTAGTATTTTCTGCTGTAGTTTTTATCTAGGAACGCTAGATCTGCATTGGTATTTTTCCCCCCCAACATCAGCAAAATAAACATAAAGGAACAGTGCTCAGATTTCTCGATTCAAGGCTGGATTCCCAAAGCTGGCTGCTCTTCGGTCAGCAAGTGCGCCCATGGCACAAGGGCGGGAGCGTGCGTCTCTCGCGGCCTCCGCTCCAGCAGCCCCCTCCACCTGCGAGAGCGGGCGGAGTGACGCGGGACCCAGGGAATCCAAGTCTTGCTGCGCTAACGCTCCCGCTGCCTTTACGTTCACTGACAGTTTCCTTCCCTAAACTGTTCGCTGTGAACAGGTATTTTTCTCACTTCAGCAAAGATGAATTCTGTAAGGGGTAAAGCCAGCTGCTAGCGCAAGCGAAACTGCTCTCTGACTTGGGTAATCAATCACAACTACTGCAATTAATCCACGTGTAAACACTGAGCTTCAGCTTTTAACTATCCACTGGCTATGATCTCAGATTTTAATTTTCATGTCTTCATTCCAGAAATACAAAACATTTATTTGAAAATGTTCACACTATTTCTTAGACTGCTCCTGAGGTTTTAAAAGGCACACTCGGTTACTTCACCCACATGGTATTTCTGGTCTCTACAACACGCTGCTTTACTCCAAATACTTAACAGTCCCCAACAAGAGTTTCAAACACACCAGTAAAATACATAAGCAGCCAAGCAGAAGGTGATCTAGTTGTCAAAAAATACTGGTCTGAGGTAAATAGTCTTTGCTTTGATCAGAACTGTATATTACTCTTAGTCTATTTTAAATTTTGCTTTATTGTAATTTACATTATTTATGGTGGACTTTTTTTTTTCTTTAACACCCTGAAACTTTCCTTATGATTTAAAAGCAAACTTATCTTTTTGATTTGAGCTGCTGGTGGAAGGCTCTGTCTGAGGGTGAGAATTAATGCCGACTGCCCTGTCCCCTGCCAGGCTGCGCTGACTCCCTCCGCCATCCCTGCAACCTCTCCCATGCTGCTAAGGTCCATGTCAGACAGGGCCCCCTGTCACGTTCCCCTTTCAATCGCTGCGTTCCTCTGAGAGCTGTCACCACCCCCTGGAAGCACATCTCCAGTGCAGACACAAGTCTCCCACCAGCCCCGGCGGCAGGCTGGAGATGTGAAAGTAAAATTTATGTCTAGCGGGACTTGGGTCGCACCGGGCGCGTTCGAATTTCAGGTTATTGTGAGACAGGCTGTGCTTGCACCGAGCATGGGAATGGAGCCTGCCTGAGGGCAAGCACAGAAGCTGCTGGTGGCGAGTCCTCCCTCCTCCTGCTGAGACCGCAGTTCGCCGGGAGATGCTTAAAAAGTCTTTGGGAGAAGAACTGAATGCCGAGAGGCAGGACTGGCACCTGCAGTAAAATTTGTAATTGCTTTGCTCCGGTCGGTTATCGACGGCAAACGTGCTCACATACGCCTCTTAACGTATTCAGAGGAATCTGAAGTGTAAGCAGCCAGGCACACGAAAAGCAGGAGATGCTGGAGGGAGATCACGTGCATATCCGGGTTTCTGTCCCTTGGCATACCCTCACCCTTGCTCTATCTAACTGGTTTATTTGTTTTGGTTGTTTTTTTTTTTTTTTTAAGATGGCCTTATCACTAAAATTTACTAAATAATAGTATCAGGTGGAGGTGCCCAGGTGCTTGCGGTGGGGGGGGCTGCAGGGACTGGACACAGGCGGTGCCAAGCCGGTTCCAATGGACCTGCTGCAGGGCACAGCTGTGCTTCTAAAACACTGTATTTAAGGAAGGCAAAAGGCTGCCCAGCAGTGAGGAGTGAGGAAAAACAGTGTGAGAAACAGCCCTGCAGGTATCAAGGTAAAAGAAGGAGGGGGAGGAGGTGCTCCAGGCACTGGAGCAGAGATCTCCCTGCAGCCCACGGAGGGCCCATGGTGGAGCAGTTTTATCCTGCAGGACTGTAGGCTGTGGAGCATCCACACTGGAGCAGGGGAAAAGCGGGAGCAGGAAGGAGCAGCAGAGAGGAGCTGTTACCAGCTGACCACAGCTCCCCAAATCCCTTCCCCTGTGCAGCTCAGAGAGGAGGGCTGGGGATGGCGAGGAGTCAGGAATGAAGAAGTGAAGTTGTTGAGCCAGTGAAAATGGGGAGGAGAGAAGGTGTTGTTTCGACTTCATCTTTGTTTCTCACCATCCAAGTCTGTTTTAATAGGCAAAAAATTAAATTAATTTTCCCCAAGTTGACTGTTTTGCCTGTGATGGTAATTGGTAAGCGATCTCCCTGCCTTTATCTTGACCGATAAGCTTTTCCATCTTGTTTCACCCCCTGTCCTGTTGGGGAGGGGGAGTTAGAGAGCAGCTGGGTGGGCGGTTGGCAGCCACCCAAGGTCAGCCCACCACAGCAATATACAGATTCGGAAGGCAGGGGTGAAGTTTTATTCCGTTCATCTATTCAATAGGTATTACTGATGACAAAAGCACTTGCAAGTTACAGAAGTACAGCAAAAAAACAAAGTCCAACAAAGTTCCCACAGAGCTGTCGTGAAAAAAATTACCCAGGTTGAGAAACTATGTCACATATTTCTATTAGATGTTCTTCCTAACCTTGAGCATCGGCACAGCTTTCTCATCTCTATTTTCTCCCTGAACTTTCCTCCAGACAAAGAGCGTAATGGCTTTATTTTTGTTTTGTT
>Ga0181612_145298_pt1 | contig 10758 bp, 10 predicted proteins | sample HoacroProtozoa21_FD_119630 | JGI IMG/M metagenome (GOLD analysis project Ga0181612, IMG submission 119630) | Hoatzin crop microbial communities from Cojedes, Venezuel. Combined Assembly of Gp0051906, Gp0051904, Gp0051908 | reverse complement strand
AGTAGTACTTGCAACCATTGAGTCCCGCCTGGCGGGGTAAGGAGGCAGCCTGTGAAATTCTATATGCCCACCAAAGTGTATGAAGAGGTTGGCTGTGTCCGTACTCATGCGGACGAACTGGCCTCTCTGGGCACTAAAGCCATGATTGTCACCGGAAAGCATTCTGCCCGGGCCAACGGCTCACTGGACGACGTGGCCGCGGCGCTGGAGTCGGAGGGCGTGCCCTATGTCCTCTTTGATGAGATTGAGGAAAACCCGTCGGTGGAGACTGTGCTCCGTGGGCGAGACAAGGCCCGCGCGGAAGGGGCGGACTTCTTTATTGGCATCGGCGGCGGATCGCCCATGGACTCCGCCAAGGCCATTTCAGTTATGACCTGGCACGGGGAAGAGGACGGCGCTTATCTGTATGAAGCCGGCGCTGACAGCACCGCCTATCCGGTGGCGGAAGTTCCCACCACCTGTGGAACGGGCTCCGAGGCCAACGGCTACGCGGTCCTCACGGTCCATGAACAGCGGACCAAAAAGAGCATTGCGCGGCATGTCTTCCCGCACCTTGCTCTGGCTGACCCAACCTATTTGGCCTCACTGCCGGACGGCGTTCTGCGCAGTACGGCAGTGGATGCGCTCTGCCACTTGATGGAGAGCATCCTGAATACGAATGCCACACCTTACAGCCTGATGTGCGCGGAAACGGGTCTGCGGCGCTGGAGCACCTGCAAAGATGCGCTTCTGGCCGGCAATGTCCGGGACCTGGACCAGGCGGCCGATCTGTTGGGCGCCTCCACCATGGCCGGCATGGCGATTGGACACACCGGCACCTCTCTTCCGCACGGTCTCAGTTATGCGCTGACTTACGAGAGGGGGATCCCGCACGGAAAGGCCTGCGGCCGCTTTCTGCCGGGCTATCTGGCTCAGGTGAAACCGGAGGAACGGCTCCATGTGCTGGACCTCGCCGGCTTCCTGGATCTGGACGATTTGAAGGAATTCCTGTCCAAAACCAGCGGCTGGTTTGCTCTTTCAGACGAACTCCGGGAGATGACCGTCTTGCAACTCTCCCACAACCCGAGTAAACTGAAACAGGCGCCCTTCGCGGTCGATCCGTCCGTGCTGTACGCCATCATCGACTTTTGACAGCAAGGAGAACGCTATGGCCAACAACTATGACGATTCCATCATCACCCTCTACGACGAGGACGACAACGATATCGACTTCAAGTTTCTGGATGAGCTGAGCTGCAACGGCGAGCGCTACGTAGCCCTCTGCCCGGCCGACGAAGTGGACACGGACACTGCTGAAGTCCTCTTCCTGCAGATCCAGGCGGATAAGGAGTCCGGAGATGAGATCCTCGCACTGGTAGAGAGCAAAAAAGTCCTTGGAAAGCTCTATGACATGTTCAAAGAGCTCCACAAGGACGAATACGATTTCCGCGACTGAACAAACGCAACAAAAAATCGGCAAAGGATGCGTTCCTTTGCCGATTTTTTTATTCTGCTTCTTGTTTTTTGAATCGTGTGCCGGAGCGCAGTCCCCGGTAAAGCCACCGGACTTTTTCCTCCAGCCAGAGGAAGACGTCCATGGTGGGGAACGCCAGGAGCGCGAAGACCACAAAGATGATCCCGGACTGCAGGTTCAGTTCGCCCAGTTCCACGAGCCAGGCAAACTGCGTCTGCGGCACGATCAGGAAGGCCACCGCCGCATAGAGCAGCATGAGGACCATGACCAGGGTGCGGTATTTGTCAAACGGTTTGCACACGTTGAACAGGATGACCAGTCCCACGGCCAGGAAGACCAGACCGGCGGCCGTGGTCAGTTCGCTGGTACCCAGGTTGAAGGCGTAGGCGAAGACCTCGACGCCGAAGATCAGGCTGATGTCCGTCAGCGCGCCGGGGAAGGCGCGGTACAGAACCGTGGGCAGGAATTTGCCCTCCACGCGCTGACTGTTCTTCTGGAAGGCCAGAAGGAAGCCGGGCACGCCGATGGTAATGCTGCTGATGACCGTGAGCATGTTCGGCTGGATGGGGTACGAGAAGCCGATCAGAATGGTCAGGATGGCAAAGACGAACGAGAAAATGTTCTTGACCAGGAAGAGCGAGGCAGAGCGCTGAATGTTGTTGATGACCTGCCGGCCCTCGTCCACAATGGACGGCATGGAGGCGAAGTCGGAGTTCAGCAGTACCAGCTGGGAAATCTGGGAGGCGGCCTGGCTGCCGGAGGCCATGGCAATGCCGCAGTCGGCCTCTTTCAGGGCCAGGACGTCGTTGACGCCGTCGCCGGTCATCGCCACAGTGTGGCCCTGAGCCTTCAAGGCCTTTACCAGAGCCAGCTTTTGCTGGGGCGTGACGCGCCCGAACACGGTGTAATCCTGGGCCGCTTCATAAATCTGCTCGTCGGTGGTCAGGGAGGTGGCATCCACGTAGTGGTCGGCATTTTCGATACCGGCCTGGGTGGCCACCTGAGAGACCGTGAGCGGACTGTCACCGGAGATGACTTTAACCGTGACGCCCTGTTTGGCAAAGTAGCGGAAGGTTTCCTCCGCCTCGTTGCGGATGCGGTTGGTGATACAGACCAGGGCCACCGGTTCCACAGCGGCGCTGTCCAGAACGGCGTTTCCAGCGTCGTCTGCCAGCTCCTGCACGGTGTGCGCCACCAGCAGGACGCGCATGCCCTGGTTGGCATAGGGGGCGATCTCCCCGCGCACTTCGGCAATCCGGTCCTTCAGAATGAATTCCGGCGCGCCGATCACGTAGCTGCCTTTGCCGGCGAAGGTGATGCCGGACCACTTGGTCTCCGACGAGAAGGGGATGAGGCGGGTCACTTTCCAGCCGTCCGGCTCCGCCTCTTTGGCAAACGCCTTGGCCATGGCTTCGGCGGTGTCATTGTCGATGTCGATATGGTGGTAAAAGGCGTTCAGCATTTGCAGGGTGTCCGCCTCCGGATACCGGTCGGTATCCAGGGAGACCATGCCGTGGACATCCATGCCGGGCTCCGTGATGGTGCCGGTCTTGTCCACGCAGAGGACATCTACGCGGGCCAGAGTCTCCACGCAGCTCATGTCCCGGACCAGGACCTTGCGCTTGGCCAGCCGGACTACGGCCAGGGCCAGGGCAATGCTGGTCAGAAGGTACAGGCCCTCCGGAATCATGCCCAGCACGCCAGACGCCGAATATCGGACAGACTCCTTGATGGAGAGCAGGACATAAAATCGTTCCCGGATGAAGAGGCCGATGGCAATGGGGATGATGGCAATGCCGATGGCCTTGATCAACTTGTCCAGGGAGGCCATCATTTCGGATTTGCCGACCCCGGCGTTGCTCTTGGCCTCCACGGTCAGCCGTGCGGCGTAGGACTCCGTGCCGACCTGGGTCAGCTGGGCGATACACCGGCCGGACGAACAGGAACTGCCCGACTTGAGGTCGTCTCCGGCGGTCTTGCGGATGGCGTCACTTTCGCCGGTCAGCAGGGCCTCGTTGACGGAGATGGTGCCCTGGCGGATCACCGCGTCCGCGCTGATCTGGTCGCCGTTTTCGAACTGGACGATGTCGTCCCGCACCAGATAGGAGGTGGGGACCTCCGTCCACTGGCCGTCCCGCAGAACCTTGATCTTGCCCTCGGCCAGAATGGTGAGGTCGTCCACGGCTTTTTTGGACCGCAGTTCCTGGACGATGCCGATGACGGAGTTGGCCACCACGATGATCATAAACGCCAGGTTGGTAAACGCGCCGACCGACGCCAGGATGATGGCGATGACGACAAAAATCAGGTTGAAGTAGGTCAGGATATTATCTTTGAAAATCTGTCCCACGGTCTTGGTGGCCGACACGGTATTGATGTTGACCAGACCGTTGTCGATCCGCTCCTGGACCTGCTGCTGGGTCAGGCCGGTCGAGAGCGGGGTCTGCACCGGAGGGACCGTGCTGCCGCCGGATGCGCCCGGGGCAGGGGATTCCTCCGAAGGGGTGCGTTTCAGTACGTCAGAGAGGTCTTCCCCCGCAACAAACTGTTTCAGCTTGGAAGGCATAAATCAGAAACTCCATTTCTTCATAAAAAATTATTTGCTGTTAATAATAATGATACATTTATACGCTTAAATCAATATAAAATAGGTGTACTTTGATGTACTACTGACGTCTTGGAGGAATGAACCCTTATGTATCGAAAGAGTCTGGCATCCTGGCGGAAACACTGGGATTTCATGCTGCTCGACTTCCTGGTTTTGCAGTTGAGCTTCTGGGCCTCTTACGGCTACTTCCGGTATCTGAAGCACGACCTGACCTATCAGGATTTCCCGGTCCGCACCGTCTTTGTGACCCTGGTGCTGGCCCAGATCCTGGTCATGTTGTTCTTTTCACCGTTCAAAAATATCCTGAAGAGGGGCCCGTATCAGGAACTGGTCCAGACCGTCTATTACATCGGTCTGGTCGTCTCTGTGGAACTGCTTATTCTGTTCCTGATGCACGAAATCGGCAACGTCTCCCGACTGATCTTCTCCACAGGAGCCATCATCTATTTCTTTATGACCTTCCTGACCCGCATGCTGCTGAAGACTTATCTGAAGCGCAGCGGCAAGGCGGCCACCGGCAGCCGGTCGGTCGTGGCCATCACCACCCGGGACCTGGCGGACGCTATTGTACAGAACTTCAATGGCCCGGCTTTCCGGGACAAGCGCCTGACCGGGATCATCATGATGGACGTCAACCTGGATGAAGAGGAAATCAACCAGAGCCGCTATGGCGACGCAACCGTCGTCGGCAACGAGAGCAGTATCCTCGACTTCCTCTGCCACGCCTGGGTAGACGAGGTGTTTATCAACGTTCCGCCTTGGCTGCAGATCCCGGACGAGGTCCTGGATGAGATCTACACCATGGGCATCACCGTCCACTTCTGCATCATTGCGCCGGACAGCAGCGGAAAGATCTATGTGGAACGGTTTGGCAACTACTCGGTTATCACGAACAGCATCAAGTTCGTCACGCCGAAGCAGATGCTCTTAAAACGGCTTCTGGACATCCTCGGCGGCATCGTCGGGTGTCTGATCACCCTGCTGATCGCCATTTTCGTGGGACCCATCATCTTCGCGAAGTCGCCCGGCCCCATCTTCTTCAAACAGACCCGGGTCGGCCGCAACGGCAAGACCTTCCAGATGTACAAGTTCCGCAGCATGTACATGGATGCGGAGGCCCGCAAGGCCGAGTACATGGCGCAGAACAAGATCGAGGGCGGTCTGATGTTCAAGATGGACGACGACCCCCGGATCATCGGCAGCGAAAAGAAGGACAAGAACGGCAAGCCGTGCGGAATCGGCAACTTCATCCGCCGTACGTCCCTGGATGAGTTCCCGCAGTTCTGGAACGTCCTGAAGGGGGACATGAGCATTGTCGGGACCCGACCGCCGACACTGGACGAGTGGGAACAGTATGACCTGAACCACCGCGTCCGCATGAGCATCAAACCGGGCATCACCGGTCTCTGGCAGACCAGCGGCCGCAGTGAGATCACGGACTTCGACGAAGTCGTCCGCCTGGACGCCGAGTACATCCGGGACTGGACCCTGGGCAAAGACATTGAAATCATTCTGAAGACCATCAAGGTCGTCGTCACGCGCGAAGGCGCGGAATAAAAACCAGCCGGGAAGGAGGGAATCGTGTGCCGCAGCAGAAATCGCTGAAAAAGAACTATATCATGAACGTTCTTCTGACACTCTCGGGTGTCATCTTTCCGCTGATCACGTTCCCCTATGTCTCCCGTGTTCTAACCCCGGTCGGCACCGGTAAGGTCTCCGCGGCCACCCACCTGATCAACTACTTCCTCATGTTCTCCCAACTTGGCATTCCCACCTACGGCGTCCGCGCCGTGGCCAAGGTCCGGGACAACAAGGAAAAGCTGTCCCGCCTGGTCCAGGAACTCCTGATCATCAGCGGGGTCATGATGATCCTGTCCTATATTTTCCTGGCCATCTGCCTTGCCTTTGTGCCTAAGCTGCAGGAAGACCGGACGCTCTATGTGATCGTCAGCCTGACGATCCTCTTCACGTGGATCGGCATGGAATGGCTGTACCGCGGCCTGGAACAGTACACGTACATTACGGTCCGCTCGGTGGCCTTCAAGTTCGTGGCCCTGGTGGCCATGTTCCTGATGATCCACCAGAAGAGCGACTATGTCATCTACGGTGGGATCACCATCCTGGCGTCCTCCGCCTCGTACCTGCTGAACTTTATCAACGCGCGCAAATACATCACGCTGAAGCCGGTCGGGCATTACGACTTCCGCCCGCACCTGAAAGCGGTCATGATCTTCTTTGCCATGTCGGTGGCCACCACGGTGTACACCAACCTGGACGTGGTCATGCTGAAGTTCATGACGACCGACGTGGAGGTCGGCTACTACGACGCCTCCATCAAAATCAAGACGGTTCTGGTCAGCGTCGTTACGGCACTGGGCGCCGTCCTGTTGCCCCGCGCTTCCTATTACGTCGAGCACGGTGAGATGGAGGAGTTCCGAAAGATCACCCGCAAGGCCCTGGGCTTTGTGCTGCTGTTCTCCGTACCCCTGGCCACCTACTTCGTCTACTTTGCCAAGCCCAGCATTCTGCTGGTCTCCGGCAACCTGTACCTGGGCTCCGTGCCCTCCATGCAGATCATCATGCCCGCACTGGTGCTGATTGGAATCACCAACATCCTGGGCATTCAGGTCCTGGTCCCCACCGGGCGGGAGACCCAAGTCCTCTGGTCCGTTATCACTGGCGCTGTGGTCGACCTGATCCTCAACTTCCTGTTGATCCCGAAACTGGGTTCCGCCGGCGCCGCCATTGGCACCCTGGCTGCGGAGCTCAGCGTCCTGGTGTTCCAGTATCTGGTCCTGCGCAAGGAACAGAGTGAGACCTTCCGCAGCATGCACTATCTGCGGATCCTTGTGGCCACGCTCCTCAGCTGCGCCGCCTCCTTCTGGGTCACGCTTCTGCGTCTGCCGGAGCGGTTCCCGCAGAATCAGCTGGGCAACTTCCTGACCCTTCTGATTTCCGCCCTTCTGTTCTTCGGCGTCTATTTCGGCTACATGCTGCTTCGCAAAGAGCCGCTTGCGGTCGAGGCCGTAGACATCCTTCGAAAAAAACTTCTGCACCGCGGCGAAAATTCATAAGTTTTTAATTTATGATTTAGGTTTCTCCTTTATACTGAAATTGTGGAAAGCGCAAATGCGTCGATCTCCATTCGGAAAGGAGGGACAGCATGGACAACCAACTCACGACGTACGGCTTTTACAACACAGCAGAACTATACAACCGCATGGGGCAGTATTATTACCGGATCGGAGAGATCCAGAAAGCAAAGATTTTATTCTTCCTGGCCCACCTCTACGGAGGAACTTTTACTGTGAATTCGCCGGCGTAAGGCCCGGCTTCAAATGGGAATAAAATGACCGGCACTCCAAAATCGGAGTGCCGGTTTTTTGTATGTGCTAAGAATTATTCGTGCGAACCCATGCCCGCCAGCATGGCCTCTTTTTCCACCTGGAGTTCGTCCAGTTTCTTGCGGCTGAGCGGATACACGAACCACAGAAGGACGAAGCAGATGAGGAAGAGGACGGCCGGGATCAGGACGGAGTCGTTGTACATCCGGGTCAGTGTGGCGTCCGTAATGTTGCCGACGTTGAGGACGTTGTCCTCATAGCCGATCTTCATGAGGGAGACGTTGATCAGGATGGCGGCCACCGTCTGGCCGAGCTTCCGGGAGAAGTTGTAGACGGAGTAGCTGGTGGCATCGTCGTGGATGTCATAATGGACGGCGTTGTAGTCGATGGCGTCTGCTGTCAGGGCCCAGACCAGAAGGAACAGGAAGGCGTTGCCAATACCGCTGATGAAGCAGAAAATCAGGAAGACGACGGCGCTCTTGGTCTGCAGGAAGAAGAGAATCAGGAACGCCACACCGGCCAGCAACATGCCGAGCGCGCAGAGTTCTTTTTTGCCGAACTTCTGGGACAGCTTTCCGGCGAAGAGCATGATGACCGCAACGGGCAGGTACTGGCAGACCGTGGGGATCATGGTGAGGCCGGGCTTGTTGAAGTAGTAGTGGAACAGATAAGAATAGTAGCTCTGGCTGAACATCTGGGAGGCCAGGAAGAGCATGCCGACGGCGCAGAGGACCCAGAACGGGCGGCTCTTGAAGAGCTGACCAAACAGTTTGAAGGTCTCCTTCAGGGATTTGCCGTCCTTTTTCGGCGGCGTGACCACACGCTCTTTGCTCCAGGCATAGCAGAGGAGCAGGGCTACAATAGACGCCAGGGAGATGATGACCGCGCCAATGAAGACCTTGTTGTAGGACATGGACTTGGTGCCGTCCGCGTTGGTCACGTAACAGATGCTGATGAGCACCATGGCCGGGAAGGCGCCGATCGTGGAGCCGATAGACCGGAAGACGGACAGGGAGGAGCGCTCCCGTTCATCCGTGGTAATGACCTGGGCGAGGGAGCCGTACGGAATGTTGACACAGGTATACATCATCCCAAAGAGGATATACGTGCAGATGCCGTAGGCGAAGTACTGTCCGGAGGTCAGTCCCGGGATCTTGATGAACATCAGGATGCTGGAGAGCGCCAGCGGAATGGCCATGCGCTTCAGCCAGACGCGGTACCGCCCCTGCGGGTTGGGCTTGATGACGTCGACGATCCGACCCCAGATCGGGTCGTTGATGGCGTCCCAGATGCGGGCCACGATAAACAGGATCATGACGCTGACGATGCTGATGCCGAGCAGGTCCGTGTAGTACTTCTGCAGGACGCTCTGGACCAGACCGAGGACGCAGAGGGAGCCGACGTCACCCATGGCGTACCCAATTTTATCTTTGGTGGTGATGCCGTAGGTCTTGGTTTCCATTCAAAATCTCCTCTCACAATTGATTAACGAATTAAAATAATCTTCTTTTTCATCATAAGTAAAAACCGAAACCCTGTCAATGAAAAGGTGTCCACAAACTAATTGACAGATGTCGAGAATTAGAACATAATAGAAACATCTTTGACCTATTATAAAAAATAGTTTTATCTCTGTAGATTTTTAGGAGGAGACGCCCTATGCAAGAATACCAGAACAATTACCCCATTCTGTTGATCCACGGCCTTCTGGGCTGGGGAGACCAGGACGGGATCGACAAGAAAAACATTTACCCGTACTGGGGCATTGGCCCGAACAACCTGGTCAAGCACCTGCGCAAGATGGGGTATGAGGTCTACAACCCGACCTTGGGCCCGTTCAACGGCGGGCATGACCGTGCCTGCATCCTCTGGGCCTACCTGTTTGGCGGCACCGTCGACTTCGGTAAGGTCTGGGCAGAGGAGCACCACGTCAACCGGTATGGCCGCACCTTTGAACACGGCGTGCTCGAGGATCTCGGCACCAAGGGTGACCACGCGAAGATCAACATCGTGGGCCACTCTTTCGGCGGCCCGACTGTCAAGGAGGTCGCGAACCTCTTCATCCAGGGTGACCCGAAAGAGGTCGCCGGCACCGATCCGGATGACCTGTCCCCGCTCTTCAAGGGCGGCCACGGCCATCTGCTGCACACCGTGACGACCCTGTCCGGTGTCAACAACGGCACGACCTTCGCCACCCTGATGCACGACCGCGGCATGAGCATCATCACGTACGCCATTGTCGGCATCTGCTACTTCCTCGGTGAGACCGATGTCACGAAGTTCTACGACCACGGCATGCAGCACTTCGGTGTCGGCCCGTATCCGTGGGAGTATGAAGGCAACCATTTCCGCAACCCGCTCAAGGGCATCGACGCGATGCGCGCCTACAACGCCAACAAAGCGGAGGGCTCCATTGCCCGTGAGATGATGGTCGAAGTGGTCCAGGAAGACATCAACCCGAAACAGGTCATGAGCGATGACATCTATTATTTCTGCCACCGCGCGGACCACACCTGGCCGACGCTCGGCAAGCGCCGCATCCCGGGCCTCATGAATCCGATCTGCCTGCTCCCGGCCCCGTTCACCAGCACCTATATGCCGGAGAAACTTGAGAAATACGGCATGGGAACCGACAAGAACTGGATGAAGAACGACGGCTACGTCAACGTCACCGGCCAGAGCGCGCCGCTCAACCAGCCCTCGGAAGAAGCCACCCTCAAAGACGACTTCAAACCGGGCATCTGGTACAACATGCCGATCATCCGGGCCAGCCACACGTGGTGGAACGGTATGGATTCGATCATCCCGACCCATTACTTCAAGTACTATGAGAAGATGTTCGACAAGTACCGCAAGCTGCCGGACGGTGAAAAGGTCAAGAACTGAAGAAGATGACAAACGGCTCTCTGCGGAGAGCCGTTTTTATATTTAAATTGCCGGTGTTTTGGGGGAATGGTCAAATTTGCCTTCTGGCGCATGACCAATGAGTGGCCGGATGCGACCTATGTGTGCCTGAACAAGGGGGAGACCTATGCTCCGGAAGAGATTCGGGATCAGGCAATTTGTATCAATGACGATATTGGGGTGTCTGTGGGAAACTTGAGATAAACAGCAGTACCGGTGCGGAACACATCCTTCTGCGCTGCGTCCTTCCGGTGCTGATTGCGGATGATGAGCATGATGAGTGGCTCATTCACAGATATGCGGTTATTTCCCGGATTCCCTTTCTCTTTTTGTATAGGGAAGGAAAACATCCTGAAAGAACGCCGAGAGTTCCTCCGGCGTTTCTTTCATTCCGCCGCTGATCCAGCGGTCATAGAGTCCGAAGGCAAGACCTGTATACATAGCGCGCT
>Ga0181612_183451_pt1 | contig 10759 bp, 9 predicted proteins | sample HoacroProtozoa21_FD_119630 | JGI IMG/M metagenome (GOLD analysis project Ga0181612, IMG submission 119630) | Hoatzin crop microbial communities from Cojedes, Venezuel. Combined Assembly of Gp0051906, Gp0051904, Gp0051908 | reverse complement strand
GGATAGGATAGGATAGGATGTAAGGTAGGGTAAGTAGGAGGTGCCCAGGGAAGAGAAAAAGCACTGGGGCACCTGATGTGCCACAAAGCAGGGTTACAAGAGGACCAGTGAGCCAGCAGAGCCTCCTGGGTCATGGAGGTGGCCACAGGTACCACAACATGAAGCTCCTGAGATAACCTGACTCGGCAGCTCCACTTTGCTGGGTGGGGAGGCTGATCCATTGCTTTCCCGCTTGTGGTTTGACTTTCACCTTCTAGCCGGTGCATGCTGGTGGCCAGGTCATCATCCTCGCCCTGCTCCTAGTGCTGCTGTTCACCAGATCTCTGCACGCTGCCTGAGTTTGCTCCTCATGTTCTCACAGAGGCTGTATCCACCACCATGGCAGTGTGCCCTGGGAATGGAAGGTCTCCCTGCCCCTCCAGTACCCACTGCCCTCCTCTGTCTCCTCCCATGTTGACATGGTCTCTCTCGAAGGTGGATGGGTGCTGGGGTCTTGTGGCTTGTGTATAAATAGCATGAGAAAGTCCATTAATCTGGGTTAAATAAATGAAACCAGGGCTTTTCCTTCCCATTGTTCCATGGAAGAGAGCAGGGACCTGCTTGGGAGGTGCATGGGCAGGGAGGAAAGGAAGGCTGCTCTGCTCCTGGCTGTCCTATCTGGAGTGGGAGATGGGGTACCCCCACCACTCTCCCCATAGCTCTGTGCTCAATGGGAGCATATTTATGCTGCTACAAAAGCATCTACCCTGCCGCAGCCCTTTCTGGTGGGAGGGGAGACCCCCCTTCCATGGATGTGGAGCTCTCACAGGGTATGGCCGGGACAAGGAAGAAGTCACATCCAGCTGGATGGAGCTGTGCGCAGTAAAACGGTGCTGCTGGGCCGAGAGGGGAGCAGATCTGCACAGCGTTTCTGGTTCGTGCAGCAGTAGATGGTGCTGTTGCCCTGCCAGGATGGTGCTGGTATGTCTGGCTGTGCAGAGGCAGATGAAATCCAAGTTGGCATCTTAGGAGTGCTGGGTCCATCCCAGGCCTCTGGCAGATGAACCTGCACCCCAAAAAACTTTTTCCAGACCCTCTTCCCTTCACCTCAGTAGTGCCACTCTCAAAACCTGCGATGCAGCTGACAGGCACTGCTTTTACCGGGTTTAACGATACACAGGGCTCTGCTGTGCGCACTGAGCCTGTGCTGCACCAGCATCCCCATCTCTAGTGTCCCAGGGCACACCATCCCTATCCCAGGTGTTTCTCACAGCAAAAGGAGCTTGCATGGTCCAAAGAGTCACCAGGGAGCCCTGAGCAGGCCTGGTGGCAGCCAGTGCCCCTGTTGCAGTTCCCGTTCCTCCCCTGGGATGCAACTGAAACCTAACCTCCAGCTATGGCATGCGCAGCAGCTGTAAAGCGTGTTCAGCATGTCTGGGGCATTGATTTCCTGAGCAATGTCATGGCAGGTCATCGATTCCCGGCTGGAGCAGCTCTGCTTTGGCACCTGTAGCACACCCAGCCTGAAAAGCTCTGTGGCTTCAGCAATTCTGAGTAGGGGTCCTGGGCTGCAGAGCGTGTGAGGCTGGGAGGGAGCAGTGAGCCCCTGTGTGGGTCTCCTGTCATGGCACAGCTTGGGCCAGAGGTGGATGGAGGGTTTTGACCTGGTTTGTTTCTTGGATGTAGAGACAATATTGCAGAAATCACATTTTCCTGCTGGAAAATCCCAAACCTGAAAAGGGAGATGAAGCAAACCAATGTTTTAAGTCAAACTGCAGTGGAAAATCTAAAAGGTTAATTAAAAACTTGATTGCAAGATAGTAAAGGGACAGTTTTCCATAAGCCTATTAGACAGAAAAGGGACCAGTGGTCAAATGCAGTCTGTTAAGCATGCTCAGCTATGATCATAATAGAAGCCATGTGAAAGGGAGCTCAGATGGCTCCATGGTCTGTGTGGTGGAGGGTGGGGGAAGCTCATCATCAGCTTAATCTTCCAGTTTTAACCCATGTTTCAACAAATAGTTGGTGCTGGGGGGAGTCCCTAAATGTTATTTGCCATTAAGGATTTGAAAAGCAAATATGAACAATTTGGCTTTTTTACTATTATTCCTCCCACCCTGTGGTTTTAAGTGTGCTGTGCCCTGAAAACCTGTAAAATAAGAGGAAAGAAGATACAAGTGAAAACAGCTGGGAAGTATGCTGGCCTGCAGTGCCCCTGGAGCCCCCAGCCACTGAAAAGGGGATATCCAAGGGATCTCTTGGGTTGAAGGGATCTGGGTGCCAAAGTTGTCTGGGAAGCAACTTTAGGGAGGGTTTGCTGGAGTCACTGTCCTCCATGGCAATGTGGTGGAGATGCATGTGGATGCCCAGGTTTTAAATTCTGAACCAGCTGCAGAGTCTTAATCAGAGTGGAGAGGGAGCATTCATACTTCAGGTATCTTTGGTTTTGCTCATGGGGGCAAGGAAAGTCTCATCACCCCTCAAACCATGCTGGCTGTTGGGTGTCTGCCCCAGCTCTCAGGCCAGCATGGGCTATGATGGCCTGGCTCTGGCTGCTCTGTGCTGGCACTGGCCGTAGCTCAACAGCAAGCAGAGCTGGTGGTGTCTGGCTGCAGAGATGGGGCAGGAAGGTGAGGGCTTTCAGCCCCCAAATCCCAGGATAAAGGAGCTGGAAGCAAAACCTGAATGAGTATTGGGCTTCTTTATAAAGCATCTGCAGAGCAATAAGAGGACCCGAAACATCCTCCAGCACTGCCCAGCTTTCAGATTCATCTCCAGCTGACCGAGTGGGAGCTGTGCAGAAGGATGGGGAGACCTGTGCCAAACCAGGCTGTGCATGGCATGGGAGAATCCAGTCAGAAAAGCGGGCAAGGCAAGGCTGCAGGAGAAAAGTCTGGCAAGAGCAGTCCAGCATCATTGCAGAAAAGTCTCAGAGGTCCATGAGATGAGTCTACCACCAGTGTAAGGTTGTGCCTGTCCTCATGGCACCAAACGCCGTAGAAGGGTTGCAAGGAGAAACAAGGCAAAGGTATCATTTGCCTGCAAGTGATGGAAAGAGGCAACGTGCCAGGAAGAGGATATTGAGCTCCAGCTCTTTGTTCATGGGAGAACCAGGGCTGGGTCAAGTCTGTGCACTTCATTTAACGGAGCAGATTGTGTGTGTCAAGGTGAGCCGATGCTGAGCTGTGGCAGGATGCTGTCTTTTCCAGGTTTGGCATTTCAGATGTGCACTATGTTCCCTTACCAGCTGACGGGGAAGTGTTCTCTATGTTTGAATTACTACAGGGGGATACAGAACAGCTCTGTAATTAGTTTTGCACCTTTGAAATCTTATATTCCTTTGGCAGCTTGAATATTTATGCAATCACAGAGCTAAGCGTGTCCCAGTTCTCTACGTTATTTATTTATTTATGTTCAACAACGCCTGTAGTTGTTAAATCACAATGTTTTCAATAAAAAAAAAAAATGTAGAAGGAAAAACCTACGTCAAGCCAGAAATGTTTGTTCATCCTCTTCCACAAAATTTGAGCCCTTACCTTGCATCCTTTCTAGTTAGAAGACCTGGGGATCTGTTAGCTCCAAATTTGTGATGTGTTGTACAAATTAACACAATTTGTTTCTCTAAAGGAAAAAATGACTTGGCCAAAATGGGAACTGGGGATTTCTTGCTGAAGAGTTTCAAACCTGGATTACCGCTGTGATATATTTCAGCTGTGGACAGACAGGGTCTCCATCGGTACAGCCATGGTCAGGGTTGGGATCCTTGGTTCATGGCTGGGAAACCTCTGTCACACTGGGCCAGTCCTACCTCCCACAGAGGCACCAGTAACCTCAGTCTGATAATAAATTCCAGCAGCACCAGTTACCATCATGGAGCTGGATATCAGAACTTGGGCTGTGGAGGACTTGGGGAGTGAAGATTGCTTTGATCCACAACTACAGGGTGATAGCATCAATAGGGCAGGATGACAGACTGCTGGGAGCTATGAAGGTACACTTGGGAGGACATGAGGTTTCCCTGACTCATCCTCACTGCTGCGTGACGTAGCTCCCACGAGAACAGGAGCAGCAACAGGCTGCACGGATCCCTTGCAGGCTACGGTGGATGCTCAGTGCAGGGAGGCTGTCGCCAAGCAGAAGCAAAGCTGGAGGAGGATCAGCCACATTGAGACCAAGACAGATATAGTCAGGGGTGAGGAATGGGCTTGCTTGGTCCTTCGACTCCAGCAGATGTGGTTCCAACAAGGGCTGATTAGGGCTACTTCATGTGCTACTCCATGGGCATGGAGTAGGACACAGCTGCCTTTTTTGCAATAACGAAACTTCAGCCACAGTGCTGTGATGTTTCTGCACCTTCCCAAGTAGACTTGTCCTTCAGGATTCCTTGGTCCCCTACTCATTCTATCCCCCAAGGCAGGAGGCTCACATGGTCTCACTTGTTGACCACTACCTCTCTTACCCTGCTCATCCTTGACTATCATTTGTGCAGAGCATGGAGCAAGTACCCAGTGAAAACCGAGAGCATTACTACTCTTTGGGATGATTTCTGTTTGGAAATGCTTTGTACATGGACTAGGGATTAAAATATGTTTATGAGTCAATTACCCACTTCAGTTAGGTGGGGCCTTTAAAACATGTTTACCCATTGCTGTCTCTTAGCTGCTAAGTGGGCTGCAGAAGGACATGGCTTCTTGAAAGTGTCTCATGTATTTATGTTTTTAATCGCTTTTTTAAGCATACATGGTTTATTGCTTTATTGATTGAACAGAGATTTGAATAATCAATATGGCTTTAAGAATTCACTGGGAATGACAGAATTGCAATTAAGTAGAGTATGTGGAGAGAGTGTTAACCCATCTCATTAATTAATGAGGTCACTTTTTCAAGTGTTTCATAGCAGCTTTTTGGAAGAGGGTGGCAATTTATTGCAGTCCCTGGAGATGTTTTTTCTCTTTCCTCTTGCAAAGTTATCTCAGACACCCTGCCCTATGCTGGTGACCTTTGTGTGTCCTCTTACAGCTTCTCTGTGTAATGCAGGACAGGACTTGAGGTGAAAGGAGCTGCAGCCTGTCCAGGTGTCCAGTGACTTCTCCTTTGTGCCAGACAAATCCCATGGGGCAGCACTGATGGAATCAGCTCTTCATCCCCTCTCCCTGTCCTGGGGAGATGCCTTTTTAGGCCAGTGAGAGGCAGTGGCGGGTGGCACGTCTGCAAGGTGTGTGTGAGTTGATGTGATGTGATCTCAAAAGAGCTCAAACATTTCCAGTTCTGCAAGTTTATTCACGTGCTTGTTTGGAAAAAGTAGATGCCTGGCCAGCTGGATAGCTCTGGATCCCATAGACCTAGACAGAGATTATATGGAGCAAGATCTGGTGTGGGAACAGAAAGGATACTATTTTCCCTTAGCTGGGTGGGCTGATGGGTCCTGCTGCTCTTGCCAGGGCTTGACACTGGGCTGGGGACAGTGTCAAAAGCAAGTTACAGAGGACCATGTCTCACATTGTTGTTAACGACACGCTGCAGCTGCTCACAAATCCTTCACAGGTGGAAACTCAGGCAAAAGTACATCTGATGGCTTCTTGAGCCAGTTGAGCATTTGGGAAAAAGTGATTCATGCTTGCATTTGCAAAAAAACACTGTTACATCTTAGCTTGCACTTTGCAGTTTGTGCATTGCTCAGGTAAGAAGAAAACTGCTGATAGATCACAGAAAGGTTTCCAGAGCATGAGCATTTCACAGAAGTTCAGTGCTTGCTTGTCCAAATATCCTTGTCAAAGCCTCATTATTCATCGTTCCTTTCTACAAAACTTTGGTCCGCTCCTTCTAATAAGGAGAAAAAGGTACTATTTTAGGCTTTCTTGGTGAATTGCTCATGATTAAAGAGATCAGTTAGGAATAATATAAGATGTTAAGAAGTCTCTGTATGAAATATTGAGCAATACTTAAGAAAGTCAACTATACTGAGGTATTTGTGCCACAGAAATGGGACTGGTCTAAGAATGACAATTAAAAGGAGACTGATAAAGCAGCAGCACCTGATGACTCATGAGGAGAAAACTTTCAGCTGGGCCAGACTGAGATGGATGAAGTGCCTGGGTCAAGTTGGGCAGTTGTCTTCCCTGCTTCCTGATGGGGCAGTTCTTAAGAGGTGGTGGCTGTAAGCAAGGGCTGAAGAAGTGCCACTAGATGTGTGATGACATGGATCTTAAGATTTTAACAATTAAACTGGCTTGTGATGAGAAATGGATTTTGAGCAAATAATTGTGAAATTGTTGCTACTTGATTTCTGCAAAAATTTGTAATGTTGCTTTGAAATATCAAATTGGCCAAAATGGAGTTATTTTTCTTATGAAGTTGGATGCAAAAATCCCCACTGCTAGCATTGCTGGGGCAAGAACATTGTGCAATATGAGCTCCAGAGCACTGAGTTGATGGAGACCCACACGTCATCTGTAGTCCTGGAGAGGACCATTTTGCATGTAAGGTGGACTTTGGTCTGTACTCAGAGACCTACTTTATGCCAGGCTCTTGTGCCAGAAAAAATCATCTGCATGAGTGGTGCGCCCTTCTTAACCTGATGCCTGATGTGGCTTCAGCAAACATGGGACCTTCCGACCCCTGGCCCAGCTGTGCTTCTGGGGCTGCCATCCAAGTCTCCTGCGGTCCCTGCACAAGGCTGAGGTGCTTTTCTGGAGAAGCTAAACCCACTATGCATTGCACTGTGTTGATGTTCCGTTTACTCCCAGGTATGGACAACCCAGCCCAGGTCCTACTTTGAATGTTTCTGAAAGCAGACAGAACCATGTGCCAGCTCATGGGACCATCGCTTGTAGGACACGGTTACATCAGAAGAATGATAACTGATTTTCCTCTGATGTGTTCCTTTCCCCAGACAGCAGGACTGATGTAACCAGCACAATTTCTACTGCTTTGGCAGACTGACATAATTAAAACAAGAGAGCTGCTGTGGGTTGACACAATTTTAAATGGGAACGGCTGGTGAGAATCTGGGCAACAATCAAAAAATATTTATGTAAATATTTTATTTATTAAAATTCTTCCTGGGTGACTTCCAAGTCCCTGACAGTTATTGATGACCATCAGAGGATTAACTAAATGCAATGGAGATTTTTGCATATATATTGTGTAGGCACACACTTCTTCCATTTGAGTGACAAGATGGGTGATAAATAGCATGTATTAAATCCATAGTGGTTGCAGAGAATCAATCCATCTCCTCTGGGAAATTAGCTGTGTCGAGGAAGGCAACACTGAGGGAAAGGCAAGCAGCAGGCATGACTGGGGAAGGACAAGGTCTCCATCCCCATCGATCTGTGGAGAAGCCTGTTTGTGGCCAGAAGACAGACAGCCTGGCCCAAAGCAAGAGCTGGTGCTGCTGGAGGGTCTTGGCTGGGAAAGGTGACTCCCAAGGGAGAAAGCAATGAACATCCTCTGGTGGGACGTGCTGCTTAGAGTCACAGGGTAATTCAAGTGAGGAGAGAACACCAGTAGCTGGTTGGTAATTCTCTGGCTCCCCCTTTTTGATGTCAACACTATCTTTACCTTTTCCTGCTTTTCTGGAACGTCACTTCCAAGCCTTGCTTTTCTCCTGTGTTTACACTGCTTTATCATTTTGGATTTCCGCTTCTTCCTGGTTATTTCCTATATTTCTTGAACACATCAATGAGAAACACATGGAAACCAAAAGCAGGTCAGTGGGACAAATTAATTGTCCCTGTCTTCTGAGCTACGACTTTATGACAAGTGGCTAATCATCTTTGATTCCTCTGGTACTCCTGGTAATAACATTAAGCATGATCAACTCATTTAGCTCATCTAAGGATTTAATATCTAATTCAACAGCACATGAGAAGAGAACAGGCAGTGATGTTCAGGGAGCAGTAACCCCTTTGTCATATGCTTGCATTTTTAAAAGCAGTTCAATGACCTTTTGAAATTAATTTATCAGTTGTGAGAATCTGTTAGACCTCGGTCATCAGGTTTTTGCCTCAGGGTCCCTGCTGATGAGTAACAGCAATTCCTGCTTTCCAGGAAAGGGCAGGGCAAAGAAGCCTTTCTTTCAGCCCTAGAAATGTCTAGCTGGGTTCAGGCAACCTCTTGCCCCTTGTTCATTGTGTGTGGAGCAGGATGAGACCCGGTATCTGACCATTGCTACCAGCTCTCTAACCCCCCACAGACTGTAAAGCCTCTGACTTCTCCTTGTGTTGGTCCATGACCAACATCTTCCCTGAGCAGGCTGTGTCCTGTGGAGGGGTGGTGCTGTGCCCCTCTTTACTTAGTCTGAGGAGGCACGTGGTGGGCTGAGATCTGCAGTCTGCACCAGGCATCCCATGACGGAGGATAACGCTTAGCCTATTTGAGCTCCAAATGGCTCCATTGTATCTGGTTTACATAAGGAGCTATAAATATGCATCCCTGCTCTCCCGCTAGCTTGCATGCTGCTTTCCTTGTTTGCATTTTTAATTGTTGTGGCAGCTGTGGCATTTTTAAATTCAATGGTGAGATCTATGTGACTGGAACGTGCTGGGAGGATGTCTGACACAAGTCTCTGCAAGCCAGGGGGCAGCTCCCAATGTGGCCAGGTCACGGCCATTGCTCTTGGACTTCAAGAGGAGAAGGATTTGAAAAAACAGAAGAAAGGGGATCGTTCAGCAGCATCCTTTGATATGCAACTGTCCCTGTCCAGACAGACCCCTGCTGTGGCATCTTTACTTCCATTTGGACATAGAGATGAGCACGAAGCACCTTCCCATGCGTGTTTCAGACACAGGGGCCTGTTCATGGTAGTCTTTACAGGACTTTGCTTTGCCAGACGGGTTCGGCTCAGCAGCAGGAGCATTCTGCCTCTGGTACTGGGAACTTGACCTTTGTGTCATTTTACTTTGCAGTCAGGGAAGGCCAAATTCTGCAGAGGAGTTGGGTTTGTAACAGGTACGGATGAGACAGAACATCTCCTACACCACGTCACCCAGAGCAATTTAAGCACAGCAGGGCACGGAAGCATTGGACAGAGGTTGGGTTCAGGGTGGATTTGAAGCTGTGCTGAAGAGGAGAGGGGCTCTGGCCTTTGGACCCTCTGCCTTTGGAAACACCCACGGGTATGGCCCTGCTTTTCTTTCTCTGCAGCCCTATGGATGAATTCAGTACCAGCCAGGAGAATTCAGATCAGTTATGGAAAGGATGGAAAGTTATTCATATGGCAGCGGCTGAACTTTTTGAGGCCACTCTGAGCTGCGTTTTCCCTAAAACCACCCCTAGACCCATGCCTGGGCATTGAGTTGCAGCATCCAAAGCAGGATGGAACATCCCCATGTATGTGAAGATTTTCCTCCCTGGATACTGCCAGGTGAACATTGTCCAACCATGGCAACCAGGCTGTCCCTGCAATGTCCCCCATCCCTCTGCTGCAGAGATGCCTGAGACAGAACTTGGAGCTCTCGGTGGGCCAGGAGGCAAAGTAAACCCTGTCCCTGTTGACCCCTCCCCACTGTTGGCATGCTCTGCTCAGAAGTATCCAGGCAGGCTACATGGAAGCAGCAATGGCAGAGAATTGCCAACTGGAAGACACATTTATCCAGAATTTGGGGCTTGTACTGAGCTTGTGAATCAGACATGCAGTCTTGGGAGATGGGTGTCTGCTCTTGCAAATCTCAGGCAGAGAAGCTGAGAACCGGAGCTGAGCAGATGTTCCTTCCTGTGAGGAAAATTTCCATTAAAAAAAACGCAGTTTGAACAAAAGCTGAAAAATCCCCAGTATTTTCACTGCAAGGAGAAGTTGCTTCAGTAGTCCTTGGAGGTTTTACTGGAAGTGAGGTGCTGCTATTCTCTTTTCTGGATCCACCTTTCTGGGTGTCTGCCATGATGAACTGTTATCTGCCCTCTTGGGAATGGAGAGCAGTGCACAGTGGCAGTTGTGTGGTCGTGAGGACTATGGGGAGAGGAGGGTGAAGGGAAGCCCAGTTCACAGAAAACATGGTGACTGTGCTCCAGCCCTTGAAAGCCACCACAGTGGCCTTGCAGAGTCCAGATATCTCAGTGTTCAGATTGGGATTTTTTCTTCTGTTTTTCATAAGTGAACTGTCCTCATTTTTACAAATTGGGGCCACCCCATTCTGTTCTTCAAAGAACAGCACATGAGGAAGATTCCTTCCACCAGAATCACAATTGCCTGGAAGAAAAGCTTCATGAGAAATGTCCTGCTCCTCAGAAATACATGGGCTGGGGCATGGAGATGGCAGGGCTCTTTATCTCCCCAAGTCTCCCTGGCAGTTGTTCCCTGTCTTCTGGCCAGCCTTGCTTTGGATACCCACACAGAGTGGATGGCAGACAGCAAATAATAATAATAGTAATAGTAATAGTAGTAGTAATAATAATAATAATAACAATAATAATAATAGAAAAAAAATTAGAAATACACAATACAATTTTTTCTCACTGCCTGATGACCAATTCTGTAGCCAGTCCCTGAGCAGTGATCATGGAATTTATGGATTTTGCGGAATGTGTGGAAAAAGACTAAACTCACCAGAAAAATTTTGAACTCTGGGAAAAGATCGAACTCCCAGAAAACAAACTGAACTCACAGAAAAGGGAGTTTCTGCCCCCCAGCCTAGCCCCTTTCATAACCTGAGCATGATGTCTATGGTATAGAATATTTCCATTGGCCAGCTTGGGCCAGCTGGCCAGCTGTGTTCCCTCCCAGCTCCTGCACCCCCGCTTGTTAGCCGAACAAGGGAAACTGAAAAAAAGTCCTTGATTT
>Ga0181612_144621_pt1 | contig 10759 bp, 10 predicted proteins | sample HoacroProtozoa21_FD_119630 | JGI IMG/M metagenome (GOLD analysis project Ga0181612, IMG submission 119630) | Hoatzin crop microbial communities from Cojedes, Venezuel. Combined Assembly of Gp0051906, Gp0051904, Gp0051908 | reverse complement strand
AATTTCTTTGCTGAAAGAGTGGTCAGGCATTGGAACAAGCTGCCCAGGGAGGTGGTGGAGTCACCATCCCTGGAGGTGTTTGAAAAAACTGTGTCGTTGTTGCACTTTGGGACATGGTTTGGTAGGAGTGGTGGTGTTGGGTTGTTGCTTGGATTTGATGATCTTAGAGGTCTTTTCCAACCTATGATTCTATGATTCTTTGCAATAACGGTGTTTTGCTTTGTCTTGGGCACTACCTAACATGGGATCTATTCTAGATTGAACTCTGTTGCTCGTAGAGCTTTGTGTGATTGTGAATAGTGTAGAAACTGACACGGCCTATGATTCTTACTGTTCAGGAAAGAAAAAACAGTAGAGAAAAATGTTGCATATGAAAATGTCATAGTATTAAAAATTTGAAGTTCATTCAGTAACAGCAAAATACTGAAAGCAGTTATTAAAGCACTGTTCTTCCAAGCCAAATTTGTGGTTCACTGATAGCTACTGTCCTTGTTTTTTAAATCCTTTTCAAATTTACTTCTGCAAAAATCTCCATGTGACCAAGGAATAGCAGAAATCATTCTCTTGCACAGGTGTTGCAAAACTTTGAGTAACCTAAGCGACTTTTTACAGGTCAATTAATACCTCAGGAGCTTCCATCCCATACAGAAGGCTGAAGTATGCTTTCTCTATCATATGAGACTGAGGAACTGCCAGTGGTACACTGGTGGTCACCTTTTTTAAATGACCTCTCTTTTCCCTCTGGTGTGTCTTCTTAACAGTACAAAAGAAGTACCATGAATGCCTACATTAGCACAAAGTGTAGTAATGCATCGAACTGAGGCCAGCTATTTTCTTTAGCTTTGCTTTCTACTCTATTCGGTGAACAGCCTGACATCCAACGCCAAATTTTTTCATCTTTTGATACTACAACTTTCAGATTGCACATGTGTTCAAAATTATCCCTTTGTAAGCAAGGGGAATAAAAGTAACAAAACCAAACCATATCAGAAGTTGCAGACTTTGAAAGTGCTTGTTCTCAATAAATTTGATCATGTGTTTAATGTAGTGATGTTAATTTCCAAAAAGATGAAAAGGCGAGAGAAGTGTAAGGGTGATGCCGTTGTACAAGCTTTATTCCTCATTCACAGGATTCAAGTGTAAGACTTTTTTGCTGAAGGCTGGATATAACTACCTGCAGTTCAATAGACAAGGGCCTCTCCCTGTCCACCACATCTCATATTAGTCATGCATCTTGGCCTACCACCTTCTAAAACTCAGACCACTTTCTGCTCCTTGACAGGCCAGTGAACAAGTCTGCAGGGCCCATAAATATCTCTGATAAATATTGCCACTCAAGCCCAGGCTTTACTTGCCTCTTCATAAAAGTGCTACTTGTTTCCCAATATTTACTACTGCTGTTATTTGTGAATCATTAATCATCTTGGGTCATTAAGCTTTTTGAAGAGAATTACCTGACAGTGTTGGAGGCATTGCCAGAATGTTCCTGAAGTTTCACCCAGAAGCTGTTACTGCTTTGAAGACTTGTATGCAAAATTTGGAGTTGGAGGTCAGGCTGTCCACTGAATAGAATTCAAGTTAAAGAAGAGCTTGCCCCTAATATCTGAAGTAGGAACCTGTACAAAATGAGCCATTTTCAGTGGACAGTAAGGATTAAATTTGAAGTGTGCTGTGTGTTCACGAGTGCTCTCTACACAATGTTAACGTAGAGGGTTAACATATACACAGATGTTTTAGACCTCAATTATGAGTTGTTTTCAGACAGTGTATTCAGTAGACCAGAACTTCCAATGAACTGCTAGGGGCTTGTTGGCAAGCGAAACATCAGCTGGAGTTTGAGTTTGTTTGGTTCTCCAGAGACCACCAAAAGTGAATTCTTGTGCAGTGTAAAAAAAGAAATTGCGATAATTTTGCTGACTTCGCAGTCGGCAGTAGTAGTAACTTTGTGACATCTTAGGTGTTTTTTTTTGTAGTAGTACCTGTGAAAATGGCCAGAGCTTCCCCTGTTGTTACGCTGCTGTGTTGCAGAACACTAGAAGGTAAAGTTTTGTGGATTCTGCAGAACAGCATGATATGAAATCTTCAGTGTCACAAGTCTATTTGAATAGTGCATGTTAAGGTGATTGTATGTCTTTATTTTGATGTGGATGCAGTATATGGTGTTAATTTAAATCCAGCTTATTTTACATTGTTCTTGAACATGATGTTTGACATACTGATGCTTATCACTATATTGTTACCCTACCAGAGGTACAGATAATGCTATGATTGTACTAGAACAGCTGAAGGCTTTTGTCAGGTATGTGGGACAGGTAGACTGTTTGACAGTGGACTGGACATTTGGATGTGAGTGTTTGAAGTGGCCAATTTTTCCATATAGACCAACTCTTGGTAAGATTGTAGCAACAGGTGAAACAAAATATTACCTGCTTTAGATCACCAGATCCTCTCTGTAGTACTTGGAGAAGACAGGTCTTTCATTAGAGAGCCATTTTTGTCATTGATGATCAAGTTCCCATGACCTTTCTCTGATTGTTATTGTTTTTTCTTTGTAGCTTTTTGCCGTATGTATCTGGGATCAGGTACACATCTCAGGTTTACATTATGACGGAATAAAATTTAAGAATTTTTAAATACTGGTAGACTGGATGGAAGAATTCAGCACATCTGTGCACTCAAGGATTACATCACTTTCTTACCACTGTCTCTACTAATACTTACACTGACACACTACAGCATTCATCTCCTCTCCTGAGGGAGCAGAAGGAGCAGAATTAATCCTGGTTTTTCTTGGCGTTTCTGTAGTAATATTTTCTCTTGATCTTTGAGTAAAGCAGTGGGGACAGTGTGGAAGGAAACCTGGCTAATGAATAGAACTGAGATAAAAGGAAAGCAGTAAGATGTAGAATAATTGAATTTGTGGAAAGATTTTTGCGAAATAGTATTTTTGAAAAGTTGCGTGTAGCAACAGTAGTAGGAAAGGAGCCATGTTTGGTTTTGCTTTAGCAGTTGAAAATGCACAGAAGGAGGCAAATGGAGATAAAGAAATGACTAGTGCCTTTCTCCTGTTTCTTAATCCAGCAGTTAATTGCATTATACATTTAAAATACAGATTTTTTTATTTTTTTTTTCCTGACTACCCCCTTTCAGGAGAAGATTAGGTCATCTCATTCTTACCCTCCTATTTGTGTACTATATTGTCCTTTCTTGTTGAGATTAATAATGAATCAGAGACAGTGCTGTGAGAGCAGTATCTTTCAGTGGCAGTAAGCCACTGAAACAGCTGTTACATGGAACTTTATCCTCTGCTTTATGTCAGCACCTTCAGTGCTACTACTTTCACTCAGCATCTCTGATTCTTAGGTTATCCAGCACTAATTGTTTTGTATATTAATTTCTATTTACTATTCCTGTTTCCTGATACTTTAATTTAGTCATGGGGCTAACTTTTGTCAACTGAGCATGCTACTTCTTGCTCCAGTTTTTCTGTTTATGTACACAGTACAATAAGCTGTTTAAATTAATTTATATTGTGAATGATCTAAAATAAAAATACATGAATGACAGTGGAGTGATTCAGACTCCTGCTTCAGTGTCTGTAATCCAAACTTACAATATGAAACACATATTTTGATAAAATTACCATGCTAATGCAAAAGTAAATGAAACAGAAAGCTTCCTGATGTATAAAGCATATATTTTCTAGGACTAAACTTCCACTGTCAAAGTATGACAGCATAATGGTTTTGTATATTGACAGAGGCATATTTATACTTCTGCCATGTATCAGTTGCAAAGCTGCAGGAAGTCACGTGCAGTTACCATAGCTCAGCTGATGCACAGTAGCCTGAAGAAAAGCCCTAAGCCATAATATTGATAGTGTATAGATAGAGGAAATCTTGATGACCTCAGTTCTTGTACTGAACTAAACTAAAACTCATTCAGTGATTCATCAGGAAAATAATAAAAAGCATTCGTGATAAACAGTTTTCAGAAGTGGTGAAAGAGTAGCTCATTATCTTAGCTGTGTGACTGCCTTCTAAACCAAAAGTTGCAGTAACCTTTCAGTCTCAGGAAAGATGGGATAATTTGTGGGTACGTAAAGTAGGTAAATACAGTTATGCTTACAAGTTTATATAAATAGGGTATATAAGTTGTACCTTGTGTACAACAGTCAGCAGGTGTTCTGTGCTTTTCAAGGAGGATGTCCTTCAACAGAGATTTCAGGATGGAGAACTCAAAGGAGCTATGATGAGTCTAGGAAATGTACTTTGTATACAGAAGACAGAACAAAGCATTTGATGATTGATGTGAAAGGGGCAAACGGTAGAGGGAGCTGGCCTTATTGACAGTGTGGAGGACGTGGAATGAAGTGTAATATGAGGCTGTGTAAGTGATATGTAACATTGAGCAGGAAAAACCATGCAAAGTCATGCAGTTGTAACATTGTGGAGTAGGGGTGGAAGCTGGTTTAAGATACAAGATGAAAAGGTGGACTCAGAATGCCCTGAAGATGGGGAATTTTACAAAACAAATTAGTTTTGTAACAACAAATTATGCTGTGGGCCATGAAGACAAAATCAGTCTGAAACCAGAATGTAGATGACACAATCATTTTAAAAAAAAAAAAAGAGATGCTGAGAAACTGGAGTGAGTGCGACAGAGGTCTGGTAAGGGGGTTGGAGCATGAAATATAGGAAGACAATCTGAGGTAGCTGGAATTGTTTACCCTGGTGAAGAGAAAGCTAAGAGGGATTGAAATGCTGTCTCTAACTAGCTAATGAGCATTGATACAGAAGACAAGGCAAGCTCCTCTGAAGTGCACAACAAAAGAAGCAACAGCTGCTGTTGCAGCAAAGGAAATACTGATTGGATTTAACAGGGAAAAAATTCACAGTGAATCTCAATCCTTGGAAGTATTCAGAACTTGACTGGGAAGGCTCTTAGTAGCATGACATAACTTTTAACTTGGTCTTGCTTTGAGCAAAGGGTTGGTCCAGAGGTCCCTCTGAGCCTAAATAGATCCATGATTTTGTGACAACTTCTGTTTAGAATCATTATCTATACTTGTGTAGCAACAAGAGTTATTGAAGGTAAGCATTGTTAAAATACTGCACCAGTTAAACCTTACTTGGATGAGGTATTCAATACAACCCAAGCATGAATGTAATGTTTCATTTAAGCACAGTACTTGTAAGTTATTCTCCTGTCTAAGATCAGTTATGTGGCACCTTGCGTGGATTTGATGAAATATTTCAGTTAGTTCAAAAAGTTTGATCTAAAAGGCAGATTTTAAAATGCAAAATGTGTTTTCAAATTTCTGTATCTAATTTACTGTATTTGCATATTCAGTTTTAAAAATTCCATGTTTAAATGATGAAAGAAAGAGTGGGAGTGGTTGTACTAAAGTATCTTGCAAAGAGGTGTTTCCTACAGGGTGTTACTCAAAGCAATCATAATTACAAATTCAGTTTCTTTGTAATATTTATATTCTTTGTCTCCTGTTCCTATGGACAGAGGTTTTTTGTAGACAGAGGCTGTTGTATAGTGTTAACTCAGTGTTCTTTCACAGTAGTGATATTTAAAGAATATAATTTCATCTTTTCTAAAGAACATATTTTATTCTTCTGGCTACTGAAAGGTTCTGTGCTGGTACAGGATCTCATTTTGTGGGTAAGTGCAAGAAGGAGTGCACTTCTGTTGTAAATCAGTGTTAAACATTATGAGATTGTTAGTAGTAAATACAAATCCTGAAGATGGATCTACAAGCTGGCTAAAGTAGCAGATTTGTTAAAAAGCCGTGAATAAAAAAATAAGTTAATTTTATCACTTATGTATGTAAAGTTGATAGTACAAGGAAGGATGGGAATACCTGTCAAGAAAAATTTCATGACTTTGAGAGCTGCAGAAACAGAAGTAGGATGAAATTTAAGTGCCAAATGTTGATACGTTTAGAGATTCATTACTAGGTTTTCTCCTGTAAGCAGACAACTTTTTGTCTGGATATGACAGAGGAACATCTGTGTATATTAATATTATTACAAAATACCTAATCAGTCATCAGTAAAATGAGACTATTAAAAAGCATATGCAGTTTTTGAATCTATCAGGCGAGGTATGTATGTGTAGAGGTATTAAACTATCAGAATTGTGCATTGAGGTTGCATTGGTGCACAGTTCCTTTTGTGCTCGGAAAAAAAAAAGATAATCAGAAGGTATCAAATGTAGCAGTTAGTAAGAAGATAGGGAAAATTTGTTTTATGTGAAAACTTACTTTGTAAGAGGACACTCTCAGCATAACTTACAGTGCAGCAGTCTGAACTAATTTGTTTACATGGCTTCTGGGCAACAGCTGGCTCATGTCCAACTAACTTGGAGTGTTTACTGAGTGGTGCTCTTAATATTTCACCTATGCATGCAGTGATTCCCAAGCTTTTATTCTCTCGTTCCATTTCTGAGCTGTGACTGCTTTTTTTGGAAGTGATGCTCCTGCTGTTAAGTTTATCAGATCTGTAAACTGCTTGTGTTCTACAGCTCCATCTTTAGAGAATTGCTGAGGGATGGTGCAAATAAGCTCTCTAAACATCGTGGAAGGGTTCACATCTGGAAGGGAGAAGAGCTGCAGGCAAAGATGATGCAGAAAAAAGGGTACATAAACTGGTAATAATAATTTCAGTCTGGAAATCGATAGGAAGCTCTAAAATGCAAAAAAAAAAAAAAAAAAAAATTGAAATACTGGAATTGTCTTCCGGTAAGAATGATGAAAGCAAAACGTTTAACTAGTTAAGGAAGAATAGTTGATGAAATTATTAAATGCTTGAAATACATTATGTGATATAAATTACAAGGATCTGGAGTTCCTGATCAGGGAAATCCTTATTTCTTAAGCAAGGAGTGTGATAAATTGTTTAATAATTTCTCATATATTTAATGTGAAAAGATAAAATCTGTAAATAACAGATTTTACAAAAACCTGAAAATTACTTTACAAGACTACTATATTTAGCTATTTTCAATGTCGTGGAATTACTGTTACACCTCCAACTCCTGGAAGTTTTAGACTGTACCTCTCTTTGAAAAGGAATGTCATATGTAATTTATTCAAATGGCTTTCTAAAGTGTCTTCTGGACGTTGTGTTTTTACATTGATAGCTAAAGTTTCTGTTCCTAATTCTTCTGTTGGGAATGTGGAGTCGTTGCTATGACTAGAAGGTGAGATGCAGTTGTCCCCATCACTTACTGTTCATATGTAAATCCATTGGTGCTAATAGTATTAAGGTTTCCAGGTATCTTAAGGTGGAAGTGAAAAAAACATTTGTAGGATTGAACCGTTTTCACTGAAGGATTAGTGCACGTACCTAATTAGCGCAGAGTTGTGCAGAACCTAAAGAAGTGGTGTGTCTGAAAGGAAGAACCTGATTTGAAGCTGCAGTTGTAGGTGGACCCTTGCAAAAACAGACCTGCTTACTTTGCATGTTGCATTTTCTTTGAAATGAGTGTGGTAAATGGTGGTGTTGAATTGTAGTCATACTGTTATAGGAGCTATTTGTTTGAGATATGAGAATGAGATTGTGCTATGTGATTCAGTAAAAAGTAGTTACAATCCTGTCTTGGAAAGCTTATTTTCTAAATGTGTATTGTATTGCTTGTTCTCTTTACCAGAACTGTTTCTGTTGCTGAGGTGCGTCATTCTTTGATTCAAAGGATTAGGCTTGTCTGTTTTATTTCTAGTCCAAAATAGTTTTAGTCTGTCTTCGTGATTTTTCAGAGGGGACATTCGTTTGTGAATGCTTTTGTGAATGACCATGTTTGATAGGCTTTAGAAAGGTGTATGGAAGGAATGAGGGAAGCTGGAGAGTTTTGTGTTCTGTTTCCTGTTTATCTCTTGGCAGAAGTGCTTGGAGCTGGTATACCATTCAGTTTCTGTTTAAATTTGGAGAAAAATTGAGGCACCAAGAGTTTAGCTCAACTGGATCAACATTACCTAGCAAATGAATTGACAGCAAAAAAAAAAAAACCCCACTGTCTTCCTAGCCCGATTTAGAGCCCCATTCTTTTGCTGTGATTTAATCCAAATGCTGGGAGCCAAAGAATGGATTGGTTATGATAGAGAAACCTATATTCTGTGAAGATCAGATAACACAGAACTTTCATCACTACCTTGGACTGCAGCCCTGTAACAAAGGTGAAGGCCTTGATTAACGAATCTTCCCTTCTTTCCCCAGCAAGGTTAGAGCTCCTCAGCTGAGGAGTGGAAGACACTTCTCTGATTCCTCTATCTCAAGAACTTAGTAAACGCCTCATCCCTGGAAACATTCAACGTCAGGCGAGACGGGGCTCTGAGCAACCTGGAGGAGTTGAAGATGCCCCTGCTTATTGCAGGGGGGTTGGACTAGATGACCTTTAAAGGTTCCTTCCGACCCAAACCATTCTGTGATTGTATGATTCTAGATAGAGTGAAGAGCATTGTGGTTTTTGACTGTATCATTGTTCTTTACTCAATGTTAATGTCGTGGAAGTTTCAGATAGTACTACTCATTTTCTCTGAACCACTTGTAGTCAGCAGTACACAATTTCTGTCCCTGGTAGTAGAAAAAGCGTTAAAACTTTTAGGAGTACCAACTGATTCTGTTGTGCTTTTTTCCCATAAGTTTTTTTTCAATTGGTTGGAAATCATTTGAAACTGCTTAGGAAGATCAACTTTTAAGTTAACAGTTATAGAAAGGTAAATATTTGAAGTTCTTGAAGTTTATAAAATTCATGTGAATCTAGATTAGAAGTTCATACGAGCAGATTCAACTGTATCAGTGAAGTAAGGCTACAAATGAATACAGGTTAAATGAGACTTTGATTATATTACTTTAATATTCTAGTTTACTATTGGTTATGCCACCTTTGTTTTATGACTTGCTAGGTTGGAACAGCATTTCACTATGTGCCATGTTCTTTTGAACCAGAGATTTGAAAAGTTGCCTCTATCTCTGAGTCAAATTGCTGGTGTGTTCAGCTTGCTGACTATCTTATGTCAATTTCTGTGATATTTCCTTATCTATCAATAAATGTTGCTTAAGATTATGAGTGCTGTGCAATTACCGAGTTTGATTTTCTACAGAAGGAAACACAGTTGTACCAAGTTCCGAACCTTCTCTGCCAGTATCAGCTGTATCTGGAAGAGAAGTGCAAGTCTTAAGAAAATTTGTTACTGCAGGCTTCATGAAGACTGTCTTGGCTGAATGTTGTGTAATCTTTAATTAGTCCTCCTCTGCCATGTTATCTCAGAATAACATCAGTCATAATTTCACTTTATAGGACTGACTAGCACCCATGTAGCACTGAATTAGGAATAGGGTGTTGTAGATCCGTGTACATAGTACATCTATAACGTGATAGATAAGGGTTGAAGGGTGAAGTTCGAGCTAGTGTGAATGTAGGATACAAAGCTGCGTAAAGCAAGTGCTGCTTAGTTCTGCTGCATGTGGAACAGCTTGTTTTGCTCTTTCTGTCTCCCTGTATGGAGATAGGGAGAGGAACAGAGAAAGCGTTTATGGGTCATATCTAGAGCTTCTGATGATAACGCCTTCCTTCTTTCCATCCCTGGCAAAATATTGGTACTCTATGGAGTGTGCCAAAATTCTTAGATTACGAGTTGAAACGTTGATTGTTTTAAACTGTTCTGGCAATACAAAGAAACAACTTTGATAGGGCAAACCTTGCAATTTTAGGCTACTTTGTTACCAGGAGGTACCCTTTAAAACCAAAAGAATTAAAGATTTCTCTGCTGCCCTAACCTGAAAACAGTTTTGCAGAGCTGAAATGCAGTTTTTAAGTTCTCACATGCTTGCTTTCTAAAACCTAAAAACTCCTTTCTAGTCTGTGATAAAATTGAGTTTATGAAGTGGTAAAATTTGTGACCCAAATTTTTCAGGCATTAGTTTCCATTATTCTGGTTACTTTTTACATGCAGAGTTTTGCTGAACTTTATAAGGTTTTTATGTTTGGTTGGTTGTTTTTTTTGCATTAAATTTTTCAGTGGGTGTTGAAATGATAAAAATTCCATGCTAATTTACATCTGTGGAAGTGACTGCTATCAGTTTTTGTTGGTAGCAAAGGGTAGTTTATAAGGTAAACTGCCTTGACTTGCCTGTCTTTCTTTCTTACTCTGTGTGTAGTGATTTTTGCAAAAATCAAGTGCTTCAGGTTCTCATAATGTTGAAAATACTTCCAGCATGCAGGCTGAGCAAGAATGAATTTTGTGTCATTGTAAGGTGAAGGTTGAAAGATGTGTTGACTGTTCAATGGAGAAGTACAATAGCTGACTTTGAAGAGGAGCAGATGACTCAAAAAAATGTGGATTCTCCAGCAGTGACTCCCCTCCCATCCAAAATGTTCAAGAATCGCTGGTAGATACTCATCACGGTCACTATCATCTGTGCCATCCATGGTTTATATATAGTTTAGCTGTTGTGTAGGGTAGAGTTGGAAATGCAGCATTGTGTTTCCATTCCAGCATGATAAAGCTGCACTATGTTCTTGAAATCTTCCTTTAATTATCTTAGAGTACTTAAATTGCAACAATGTTGCATATTTTGTAAAAAATACACTTCTGGATCACATTAATATATGTAGGTTGTATGTTTTACTTATATTCTAAACTGGTTTGGTCATACGTATAACTCGTAGAATAATAGAAGGATTTGGTTTGAAAGGGACCTTAAAGATCATCTCTTTCCATCCCCCCCACCATGAGCAGGGACACCTT
>Ga0181612_131389_pt1 | contig 10759 bp, 6 predicted proteins | sample HoacroProtozoa21_FD_119630 | JGI IMG/M metagenome (GOLD analysis project Ga0181612, IMG submission 119630) | Hoatzin crop microbial communities from Cojedes, Venezuel. Combined Assembly of Gp0051906, Gp0051904, Gp0051908 | reverse complement strand
CTTTGCTTAGTATACGAGAAAGAATATTTTAAGGTCAGAAGGCATCTCTAGGACTGAAATAAAAGGAATTGATTGGGAAGAAGGAAATAACATATGACCTATTTCATCTAAAGACATCCTCCCTACTGAATAAACTGAGAACTGCATTTATGAATCATTCGTATTTGCTGCCCTGCTGTTCGGGATTTGAGACTATACAAGCAACTGCTAGAGTAATTACACTGGGGAAGTAAGCAAAGCTGTAGCAAGGAAGGAAAATGGCTTGCAAACAAGAAATGCCTCTTTGGCAGAATATCCATAACGTTCAAGGGAACTCCTAGGGAGTCTGAGAGACTCATCCTTTCCTCCAATGGTCCAAATCAAAGGGGCATCTGCTGCTGACCTCCACGGCAATTTATACTGAGACTTTTTACCAGTGCCACCAGATTCCAGGAGTGACTCCGCTTAAAGCAGAGAGTAAGCACATAGCAACACAGAAAAAGCTAGATTTTTTTCTCAGTTTTGCTATGTTACTTGTGGGCACATAAGCATAGGTCTAGCTCAGTTGTAGATAGAGGAATATGCAATCGCCTTCCTTTTTAATACTTATGCAAAGGATTGCGGAGTCTGGTGACAAACTCAAGTTTACTGCTTTGATCCTCCTCTCCCCTAACAACGGGTTCACCATGGCAGAAACACACAGGGTGGGGATTTCTAGTTTTGCTCTTGCTGACACAAATCAAGTGCCAGTTTCTCAAGCTGTGAAGTATATTAAGTTCATGGAGTTTTAACAAAGGGCTACCAAATCACAGAATCCAGCTGTGAGTCACACTTCTTTCAGATGTCCTTTTAATTATACTAAATGAAAGTTTGGGGCACTTTGATGCTGATGGGCAAACATCTCGATCTCCTAAGAAAGCTGCTAAAAGCACTCCCTGTAGCTATAGTTAATATATGACATTGTATGCACACTGCTAGCCAATTTATTCCAGCCACTTTAACAACGATACCTCGTCTGACAGGCCACGCAGAATAGCATCAGGAGTCAAGCAATGTGCAAATCATTAGAGGACTCTGAAAGTTGTTTGACACACACTGCAGAGCTCTTTGTCATACAGCCAATTAAGTGACCAAACAAGGAACTCAAAAATCCTCATTAATTTGCCTCTTTCTATACAAATGGAGGTTAAAGTCTTTCTTGTCACAGGCACAACAAGAACACAAGTAAACTCAGCATAATTCAATTTATGCTCCCTCTCAGAGCTACAAGTTTCATTTAGTCTTCACAGAAGTTCGGACCAGCCATGTAAGCAAGAGAGAAGTGGGACAAACAGAATTGATTCACTTTAAATAGTACTGGCTAAGTCCCAAATGCACCTTTTATCTGCTGAGAGCTACTAAGTGAGCAAAGAAAAAAAAGTCTCTTCTACTCGGCTCTAAACTTCATGCCTTGAATCCTCTGAGGAAAGCCTTTCATTTTTTGCTTAGTACAGCAATTCAAACAGCCCAAGTTAGCAGCAAGAAGTGTTCAGAAAACTTTTAGGAGAACCAGAAGGACAACTCCAACTGCAACCACCCGCCACTGTCTGCTACCTGGCAACTGCCAGCAGCTCAGCATCGGCTTCATCGGTGGCTCCGAGGACACATGCACTCAGAAGCTCCTTGTGATCTTCACGGAGTGGGTGGCACCTCCATAATCTTCACCATTGGCTGTACATACAAGTCCAGAATTACAAAACAGGGCAAGCTAATGTACAGGACAGCCTGGAGGATGGCAGAAACCAGAGCAGCAAACACCATTAGACCAGGGAAAACACTGCAAAAGCAACACTCTGCTGCCTCCTTCCACCCTTCTCACAAAGCTGCCACTCAGGCTATCTATTGTACTCACCAGACTCCAGCTTTGAAGCCACCGAGACTAGCTTTAAAAAAATTTAAAAAATCAAAAAGAACAGGAACTCTATGAAGTTCTTGTCTTCCAAAACCTGCATCCTAAACGCAGCATGCAGTTTCACATGGGAAAAGGCCGCTGGCTGGCACTGCAGGGAAATTCATTGGCCTTATGATGCCCCAGAGCTTCAGCACACAAATCCAAGCGAAGCAAGGAGGTGAGCTCAGATTTTGCAGTCAGGTGCACGTATGTGATAAAAAGACTACATGCCCGGGTGTGGTGTGAGCCTTTATCAAAGCTGTGTTTCCAGCTACTAAATCTTACAGCAAAATTCTCTAATTTTTTTCCCCATGTTTAAGTTTTCCATGTTAATATGGTGTCATGTATTGCAATATCTGAGTACTCAGCCTTTTTTTTTCTTCACTACCCCACCTCCTTTCCCGGAGGCAAGAGGAATTGTACCCATGGCATTTTAAGTTTGGGAGCTGAGAAACAGTGAGCACATGCCACTTGCTGAAGTGCGTGGAAGAGATCTGTGACACCAAACCCAGTTTCACAGCCCGCCAAAGACAAATGTCTCATGTTTTCTACCAACTCCAGTGCTTCACTTAAGGATGAACACATTTGGAAAACGAAAAAATACCAATTCTGAACAAATTACAGAAAATTCATACCGGCTTACATCACACACCAGTCACCAAATGAAGCTATGCCAATCAAACACGTCACCCACTGTGACTCATTCTCCCACACGACGACTCTTCCACCCCTTTCCCAAAATAGAGTGCAAGAACAGTGCACTGCAGAAAGGTGGGCATGAGAGATGTAGATCTCTGCTCTCCCAAAAGCCACGCATTGGGTCCAAGCTCTCCTTAGCTAATGGGACACCTTTCTGCAGCCGCTCACTTCATCCGTCTTGGATATTCACCTTGGTGAGCTCAGCCCAAGTTGATTCTCATTATCACGAATTAAAGCCCATGTGGCAGTTTCTTAAATATCACCATGAGTGAAAAATCCTCCAGCAATTGTCTGGTCATCATACTAATACGTATTTATCATGTCACTTGTTGGGTTGATTCTTGCTGGATTTTTGAGACAAAAAATACCATTTACCACACTTGCAACCAAAGTAGCAGCATTTGTAACCTCTGTCTACAGTAAATAAAATCCCTGAGCTTTTAACTCAACATTTATTGTGACAATGCACAAACTAAATCAACATTTGTTTTAATTATAAAGTTACACAGAGAGATGATATGATAATCTGATACAGCATTCCCAGTCTTATATTTGAATAATGCGTAAAATTTCTAGATCTATTTTACATATTTATTTATACTGATTGATTTTGGGCTCAAGAGGACTTTGCAACCCCATCATTACAGGGGCTCTGTCATGACTACTTAAATTTGTCAGCCCAAAGAAAACTGTAAGACTGATTTTAGCATTTCTTATCATCTCAAGTCACCCTCCTCCTTCCCAAAATCCACCTTTTCTCAATGGCACTTTTGATATTTACAATTGCTGGACATCTCTCACATAAAGTTTGTACTGCACTTTCTTTTGTCGAGGGAGCACAGGACTGAAGGTACACTTCCAGTCCTGTGAGTTGAATTCAGCCAAAGATGCCTTCACAATAACGGGATCAGCACAAGGGGATCACGTCAGCAAGGTTGAAAACTCTATTTCTCCACCATTAGAGGAATATTTCCCTTCTCCAACTGACTTCATAAAATGGAGGATTTCACCATTTAAGATTTGTTGAAAAATCTCTGCTAAACTGCCTTAGCCAGGCCAGACATTTCACTGTCTGGTAAAGGACAACTGGCCTGTAACAACAATATCTGCAGTCAGGTATTATGTTTGCTACTACAGACAAACTTTCCCTCACAAGATTTTTTGATGACTTTAGCCACATGATTTTCCAAATGGAAACATACTGTATGAAAATATGTCCAGATACATTAACTCCATATAATACAAAACAGAGCTGGAAAGGTTCAATTAGGTCACCTAATTCATTCTTCAAGCCCTCCATTACAGGAGTGTCCTCTTCAATATATTTACCAGCTTCGTCCATATTTATACTAAACAGCTCAGGCAATGAGCTTTCATCAGTTTTCGCCTACTAAAGAGGTAGGCGCATGATGAATGTTTAAACACACAAGTAACCTTTCCAAGCGAAAGGGAAGAAGTCCTTGAAATTAAGGGTAAGCTGAAGTTTGTGCAGAATATTCGGGCTTTATTCTGTCAATGCCAAGCTTTCTGTAGAGTATATTAAACTCACTATTCACTACTGTTTGAAAGAAGACAAAAAGACCAGGAGCATGCATCGAATCTGTAGAGTACGCCTGTGCAGCTAGTGGAAAGGACAGCTATGGATCAGGTAGCACCCAAGGTCCCCAACAGGATTGCGCAGTTCCATGGTCAAACCAGCCTCACAACATTTTCAGTGGTACCAGTACACAAGATAGCTAGCTGGGGAGTCAACATTACACTGTAAACTTGCTTAAATTCCTTCAAATGCTAGTTACTTTCTCTGGGATCTTAAGAGAAGTCACTCCAGACATGGGATACATAACTCCATAACTCATCTGTTATGGTATATGGAAGGGAAAAGGTGACTTTCTCTCACGACCATATCCAAAGGGAAGACAGACAGCCTACCAGCACAGAGGGGTACTGTTTTGTTTATAATATGCTACAGATCCAAATAATCTAATCCCATATGCTAAATAAAATATGCTTTCAAAAAATAAAGTCAATACCAACTGTCAGAAGTTGAATTTTTCAGAAAAATTCAGGTATAGACAGCCACCTCCAGAAACATGGGGTTCATTCTTACACCTCTGCATGTTATACATACACATATAAACAATGATCAGCCACCCACAAGAACAACATCAATGTTCATAAGCACAAGACAGAAATTAGAAGGTAAAACATTCACATGTCTTAAAGCATCATTATCTCACCCACGGTATACAAACAGGTTTATATAAAAGTCACTGGAGCAAATGCTACAAGGCAAGGTGACAGGACAAACAACATAAATGAAGGCCCCACGTTTGAAAAAGCCCACAAGCAAGTCCTTCCAAAATGCTAGGGCTTGACTTTGTTCACATAAAACGCAATGTAAGCCTACAAAAGTCGGGTCACAGCTGGGTGAACTTTATGGGACCCTATGTTCCTAATCCTATATTTAGTTTTCAGCACTATCCTCCTTCCTACATCCCTCTGTGAGGACACTCTGCATTTCATTACGTTCCTAACTCCTCCCTCATGCCACGTGTTGCCATTTCAAATTGTTTCTAAATTTGCAAGTGTAAGACGGGAAGAAAGAAAACTAAGGAAATGCAGTTGGCAATTACAGGAGTGACATGCTGCAAGCGAAACCCAGCTGGTCTGGAGACACCTCCATGAGCAGGAGTTTTGCATTCTTTACTTGTATGCATCCTGCTTATTCTATACCACCCTGCTTATGATGGCCATATGAGTCTTGTCAGATCTCTCCTGTGATTTGTCCCACTTCGTGGTTCAGAGATTTTGCCCCAAATTTTTGTCAAGTCTGAGAACAACTGGGCCAGGTGGTGAGATGAAGAATTAAATTATTATCCTGTAACCTTAACCTCAGAACTTGCTGCCACAAAGATGATAATAATCAGATTATTCACAAAGACAAAACCCACTTCACAGTCATTCAGTCAAACAGCTAGACACGTGTATTAAGAACACAAGAAATACCTGGACATAGGCCCTGCAAGAGCGTTCCCTTTTCTGAAGCTGAGTCCATAAAGACAGCAGATTAAAGACGGAATAGAAAAAATAAGTTAGTGACAGAACAAGGGAAAAAAAATTGAAGAAAATGCCTGTGAAAAAAAACCTCATTTCTCTTTTTAACAGCTCCTGAAAACCAAACAAACCAAAGGAAGCATGCAAGTTAGGCAGCAGTGGAAGACTGAAAAGACTGGCTCCAGAAATATAGGTTAGTCCTTTTTCAGTGAAGTAAAGCACAGACTGGCAACTTTGCAAGAGCACCTGTTAGATGGTAGGAGACACTGAAGTCAAGTAGAGATGCTCAAGAGATGATGTTTTCCTTCCAGCTTGGAGATCACACATGATATTTCCACATCAAACAAGGCTGGAAAGGATGAGGCTGATGGTTACTTGCATAAAAGGAGCGTGGGCTCTGCAGTCAGACAGGGCTGATGGCACAGTGAGGTATAACCACACTTTGGATGAGCAGGACCAATTCCAGGGAGCACGATGTATGCAGGAGTGCATCCTGATACAGGATGGACCTGTATGGACCCATTCCGATACACCTGCTCGAGGCAAAACCAACAGTGCTCCAGCTTCGCTGCTGTGAGCTTGATTAAAGCCAGCTCAGGCACGTGTCGAACGTGATAACACATTGCACTGAAGAAGAGAGTGTTGCCCAAGGCTCCTGATAGCGTAAAGGGCCACTGAAGAGGCTGTAACAATGAGATGGGAATCCGGTGCAGTATTTCCAGCTGAGGCTGTTCTCTCCCCTTCGGATTAAACTGCTTCTCCAGGAATGCATTTTCCAGTCCTCTCATACCAAGTTGTGTTTTCCTTTGTAATTCCCGGGCCTAAATGTTTTATATGCTGAATAGCTTTTCCACAAAGAATCCCACCTTTTCCACTGGAGCCATATTTAGGACTGTACTTTGATACGCACTTGCATGCCTCCTGCCTGATAACTGCAAGTTCGCATGTCACAAAATTAAAACAGGCACTTCTTTACCTCCCCGCGACTTTGCAAGGCAGTCTGCAGCAGTGAGTGAATTGGTGAGCTCTGCATCAGTGCAACTGAACCTTGCAAAATCAGGCTGCTCACAGCAACTGGCTCGGCTGGGTTTGTTTTTGCTCATGTGCCTGGGTTGGAAATTGCACAACAACTGAGATTCGGGGTAACCCGTGCTCTCTACTCACAGCAGTGCAATCCCATTAGTACAGCTGAGAGCCAAATTACGCCCCCACGAGTTTTGAGGCTCTGAAATAAACAAAATACACCCAGGTATCATTCAATGCCTAATTTCAATTTCTAATTTATCAATTTGTAACAGTAGGAATCTTCCTATGGGTAAACTTGGCCAGTATGAAGACTTTACAGAAACAAATGGAGATCAAAGAAAGCCTTGCTGAAAATTACAGAGCTATCCACTCAGAGGTCTTACCAGTGTGCAACAGAACAATTATTACCTTAATTAAGCCTGATTCAGTGGAAAGCATAAAGCTTTTAGTGACAGGAAAGTGGCTCCTGAACGATGATGGCTTTTAAAAAATCTGATTATGCCAGTTTATTTCAATTCATTGTACATCAGCTTGTAAAAAAAAAACCCAGCACAAACCAGCATAGGTGAGTACTTCCAGATCCCCAGCACATTTCCTTTAATGATTAAAAGAATATTTAATGGATAGTGCTTACTTTATTTCTTCTTCCTAACTAAAAAGCACTAAACAAAACTCTTTGCAAATTACTTTTTTCCCTTTTTTTTTTTTTGGAAATACTCTTGATCAGTGAAGGGGAAAATCGAGCAGTAACTCTGCTGCCTTTTGTTTGCCCAATACTATTTCCAAGTTGAATTCATGCATTCTTAAATGAACACAGAGCAGTTGCTCTTCTAAAGAATTAAGTAGGGAATGAGAGCAAGTAAATTACCGAGCCTGTCACTTGGATCACTGACTCACATCGCTGTTTTGCAGGACTCCACGCAGTCCAGAATTTTAATGCGGAGTACAATTGATTTGTATGAGCTGCCTGACCAAAGCTGATGGCAGGGGGTGAAAACCTGCAAGGGAGACCCCAGGAGTGACAGCTGAGCCAAGGAGCTCTCCCTTGCCTAGTCTTCCCCTCCCCTCGGTATCTCATACCTAACCCCGTGCTACAACCCCATTTCATGTAATCAAAACAAATATTGGAAGGTGGGATATAAAAAGATGAAAAATATGTGCTTGCAAAGCTGAAGTGACAAAATGTTGGGTGTGGCTAGGGCATACTCAGAAGAGCAAGCAAACCAACCATGAAATTCGTTAGTAGATGACATTAATTGCTGGTTTTACCTGATATTGTCAGACATCACCATCATTTCAAACAAAGAATCATGGTATGATCATAACAAATAATGTTACGCTGATGTAACAGTTAATACAATTATTACCTACATTGTTATAAAATAGCTGGAAGCAGCACTAATTAAAAGCATCAGGATAACCCAATTCACAGCACATGCAAAGCACATGAGATGCAGGACTAAAATTCCCATGCAGCTGTAATCTTAAACAGTCCAGAAGCCCTTTACATTTAAAACAGTGTAAGTCTACTGTGATAACTTACAAGAAAAAAGACAATATTACTTCTCTGAAAAGTATTTCTCTTAGGAAGACACACAAGAAATTTCAGGCTTAGCTGGGATCATATACTCCCTATATAACCTTGGGACTCACTGTCCCTGTTCTCATGTAAATGGATGCCAGGGCTGTCAGAGCCAGCTACACAGCTGAGAACAAAATTCTGTGTCTTATTTTAACTGAGTGACCAATATAACCATGTGCTCATAGCCACAAGTTTCAATTACATTTTGTTACACTGACCAGGCCTGAACAATTCACTGGCTGAATCCTACATAACTCCCATCCCATGTGTTTACATGAGATGCAGTGATGAAGAGGGCCTTGAACCAAGGAAACCCTCAACTTTAAACAGCCTGTATTTCCTCCCATGACTGGCAACTTCTAGAACCTTTAGTATGTACCAACTCCACTTCATTCCGGAAATTACAAAAGGACTAATAATTCTTCTCAAATAGGGGACACAGAAACCACACCCTCATCATGCAGTAAGGTGCTTCTGGGCTAAGTCATGGGTCATCACTAAAAAGGCCCTTTAATACTAAACCATCCTGAAGACCTGAAGCGTAAACATCATGGTATCTTAAGTGCCTTTGGTAAATATATCTCCAGTGTAAAAAAATGTTTCTGTCTGCTTTTATTTGTTTATTTTCATGCATAAAAGTGTTCACTTGACCTTCACATCAGCATCTTGTAATATTACAAGACGAAAAAATCAAAATCCAGACTCTCTCTGTCTCTTGGGGCTTTAAATATTCCAATTTTCTGGATCATATTACATGGCATTTCACAGACAGCTTCAGCACTGGAAGCGCTGGACAAAATTCTAGTCTCATTCACGCTGGCACAAATTAATTGCTGTGGCATCACTTGAGTTACTCACATACTGAGCTACAAAAGCTGAGACCACAATGGAGTACCTGGAGTTCATATATCTACACATCTAAGGGTATACATTTCCCAGCACCAATAGTACACTTAGCATTTACAACTGTTTCGTTTCTCAGAAGAATAAAATACACTGTAAACGAAAAACTGGCAGGTACTCTTGTCTACTGTGAAAGAATCACTACCCTAAAATGGCAGTCGTTCAGAAAGACATTTATAATAGATCTCCAGGGAGAGCCAAACTCTTCTTCAGATTCCTGTCCCTTCCCGAGCCGCTCCATTTTTACCTTATTTAAGCTGCGTGCAGCACTGTCCTTCCCACCCGGAGTCAGGTTTCGGAGCTGCACATCAAGCAAGTTCACCAGCTGGACCATGGCAGACACAGAGTACGTGATGTCACCAGCGTACAAGTGGTTTTTTGTGTGCTCCGCAAGCTCCCGGGCAATGTTGGCAGCCATCTCCCCCGATTTCATCTGCAAGTGAGAAAGCAGAGGAAAAGGTTGTCCCTGGCTGTTACTATGGTGTTACTCCAGTCCCTCCCAGCCCCACAGTGTTGAGTCAACTCGCCACAAGAAGAAGAGAGAAGAAGAAGTCAAGAAGAAAAGAAGAGAGGAAGAGAAGAAGTTCCCAAGGAGGAAACTATGGCAAGGATCTTCATGGTTTGATCACGTACAGCATTTGAGTATGGTTTACGTGCAAGTGGTTTTTCCATCTAGGTCACCATGTTGGCTTCAACACAACAACTTCTGATCTTCTCACAGGGCACTGCTGGAATTGAGGGGCAGCTGCTTCTTTGCATTGCAGCAGATGCAACCAAAGATGGCATTGCATTCCATGGGATGCCCATGCTAGGGAGGGCTTCAGTTAGCTTGTCCCATTGCCTTATCTACGCCACTTGGAAAAAAAGCCAAACCATGTAAGCAGTCTCTCCTGTCAAGAAAGAGCAGTACCAGGTTCCAAAACATTATCTGATAGTGATGATTTTTGTTACATCTCCTGCGCAAAAGTGTTCCTTGTAAAAGGAACAAAAACAGAAGACATAATCCAGATGCACAAGACACAAAAGTTCAGAATTCCCATCATGTGGATTTAATAATGAGGTGCTAATTTACCACCTAGCATCTGCACGCCAGAGACATGCTCCTTACCCCACTAGCCATTACATCTGTAATGAGGCTAGTGATTCTCAGCACATGAAAGCATTGTAACTCAGGAGCTAAAAGCTTAAGGCTCCAAGCAGAGGCCTGCTGGAAGGGAAAACCAAGTAGACTGTTTGGCTGAACCTTCTACTAAAAGACTTTTATTGTCTAGTTGAGTCATAAAACTCATGAATCGCCTGCAGTGAAATTCACTGTGTAATTATTTGGGAAACTCTCTCTTTTCCCCTGTGGCTTTTCCCCCGTTCTTGCTCTGTTTTGGTCTCCCCGTCTGGTGACCCTTTCCTGTTCTACGCCGTGGGAAGGGCAGCTGGTCCCATCTCCTTTCTACGAGCAGCACACTATGAAAATCCTTTTGCAGGTTGTTGGTCTTTTTTTTGTGATATACCACTCTGTGATCTGGAATGCATATCTATTGGGAATACACCAGGGATAAGGAGAAATTACACAGGGTGACATTTGAATGAAG
>Ga0181612_111078_pt1 | contig 10759 bp, 4 predicted proteins | sample HoacroProtozoa21_FD_119630 | JGI IMG/M metagenome (GOLD analysis project Ga0181612, IMG submission 119630) | Hoatzin crop microbial communities from Cojedes, Venezuel. Combined Assembly of Gp0051906, Gp0051904, Gp0051908 | reverse complement strand
TTCAAGGCCAGGTTGGATGGAGCTCTGAGCAACCTGGTCTAGTGGAAGATGTCCCTGCTCATGGCAGGCGGCGTGGAACCAGATGATCTTTAAGGTCTCTTCCAATCCTTACCATTCTATGATTCTATGATTCTAAATTATGTATCTCTTAAATGCAAAGGAATATTCCTGAAATATTTTCCCTATCTGCCAAGTTCATGTTTGTTTATGTGTGTCATTTTGTGTAAAATACTTTGTGGGTCTGTTTATGAAAATAATTTGCATATTACCATAAACATCACATTATTATTTTAGTACTAATGAAAGTTGCATTTTGTATATATTTATAGGAAGACTGCAGGGCAAACTACCAATGCACAAGCATGTTCCCCACACTGCCTCTTTGGAGTATCTCTCTCAAGCAATCTATTTTGTTTTCTATCAGGGATCTTTAGTGAACTACAGCCCTGTTCAAAACAGGTTTCACCTGTGAAATAACTAGATGCAGAACAGTGGAAATTCATACAGTTGCAGGTGTTAGCTGCCATTACACTTATCAGCTTGTTCCCATTTAAATTTTATGCCCTGTTCCTTCTCAAGGTTCCAGCCTCCTTTTTCCCTCTAAACTCTCTGCTTCTCCTCTCTACTAATTCTTGGTTCTGTTAACCAAATTAGTTTCTCCTCTTCAGGTCTTTTTGATGGTTGAGAGCCAGATGATGAGGAGATAAAATACACTATGGCCTCTTATTATTAGAATTCCATTCCCCACAGTTCAGCTGAAAACATCAAGTTTCAGTTGAGCTGAGGGAATTAGGGCATGGCTTGACTGTCAAGCAAGATACATAATATTGAAGAGTTTTGGTTTTCATTTTAATTTTTTTAGGATATGGTGTTCAAGATGGACATCATTAGGAAATGCATTTCTGACCACTTTCATAGTATCCAGTTTTTGGCTAGGAATCCTTCACCTGTATCTGCCTTTTCAGTCTTGAATAACCAAAAGTAAAAAAAAGAACTAATCTCTATGTTCAGGTTTCAGAAGTGGAAACTCAATCAGAGACTTCTGGGATTTGTTGTTCCATCAACCGAGGTCTTATACGGTGCAGAGCATAGCAGGTACAGTTATGTAAAAGATTTTTGCTGGAGTATGCATAGGATTATGTGGCTGATGGTGTTAACTGAAAGAAGAGTTAACCACCACACTGTTGTGCAGTGAACTGGACAAGAAAAACTCTGTTTTAATTTCTGAAGGTATTACAACTAGATGCAGTTGGTACTGCATATCCATAAGACCAGATATGAAACAGAAAAATGAACCAACTATATTATTGAAGTCTGGGAACACTGGCATGTTACTCTTTCCCATACAGTAAACAGATATTTCATCTTTTTCTGAGCTCTCCTTGGATACTTCAGTCTCTCTTTCATCAAGTGTTGCTTTAGCTCAGCTATTATAGCTGTGTGGCTTTTACTAAGCAATGTTCGACTCTTTCCAGCTCCTCTTGCTCGTTTGATACATAGCAATAGAGAGGAGACATAGATTCAGTTCCCATGAATAGGCCAATACACACTAGGAATTTAAAATAGCATCCAATTAATTAAACCACACCCATCCCCCCAACCAAACAGTAAAGCAGAATTTACCAGAGTAAGAAATTCTTATACTACAGTGAGGTGCTGTCTCAACCAATCCTGTGCCATTTGCTTAAATACTGGAAAAGTAGCTTTAAAATTCTCATGAGGAACGCAGATTCTGTTGGTTCACTCTGAGTAAAAAGGTAGTCAGAAATAGTCCACTCAATAAGATTCTTCCAGCAATCTGGATGCAAAAAAAGAAAACTGCTCTTTGCCATATACAGCATCTGCTATTGTGAGATTAAAGCTGAACTGGAGCAACTGGAGTGTGAGCAGTATCTTTCAGACAGCAGTGGGGACATGCCTGTCTCCTGCTGTTTTCTTGGGAGGGGGGAGGAACCAGTGAATCTGTAGTGGTATAACCTGTACAAGGGAACAGCAAAAGAAGATCCAATCCAAAATCCAGTGAAGATCAGGGAGTCTTCCCATTACCATAATGGGCTGTAGATACTGGCACAAGTGACTTACGCTTACTCTAATAGGTGGATGGAGTACAACCATTTGCAAGTGCAGCAGCAACAGGATCTATAGAAAAACACAAAATCAAACCTACTGTGAGAAGAATCTCATTGCTGCTTTGAGTATTGAAGATACTAGATGAATGGGGATTGTGTTTGAATATTTAGCTACTTTATTCATTGAATTTTAAATTATTTTTAGTTATATATAGAAGATTCTTACTGCACATACATAGTATGTACAGTACATCTGTGAGTTATTTTCAGTGTTATCATAATAATTTATACTTGAAGAAAGAAAGGAAAAGCTATAATGACTTTTATTTTTCCCTTTTATGCTTCAGTGTATTAACCTCTTCGGATAATTGGTACAATTGAGTTCTCAGAAAAGTGTATGACTATAAATGCTGTAGTCTGCATGACCAAGACTAAAATATGGACGTGTAAAAGGGACATAAAATCTAGAGAAAAATAAGAGGAGCTGGAAAATTCCTTCCTGACCTCACCCTTCTGCAGATTTCACCAGTATTATAATGGCTACAAAAACACTGAGCCAGAAATTACTAAGTCATTTGGACACAAAAAAAGAAGTGATCTGATCAGTGTTACTTTTCTTTCTGAGAAGAACTAAACTGATCCTTGCAAAAGGTGTGGGAATTTTCAGAACTAGGACATAATTTTCTACACCTTTTATACCATGTAGATATTTACTGCTTTAAGAAAGAATGATCACAATCCTTTATAATTTTGAGTTTTAGCACTTTATAGTAATTGTGGTCAGGTCTAAATACTTACATAAAACAGAAGGCTGAGGAAAAATCCAACCTTCGATTGGAGCATCATTCTGATTTGGAAAGTGTCTGTTGTTTGAACATTACTCACACTCCGATTATGTTGTGACTCATGATGTACTCCAGACATAAGAAACAATACTGAACAAGTTCCTGAAAAAAAACAGGAGCTGAAACAAAAAGTAAATAAAGCTTTTACTGTCTTTAATAGTCTTCTATGATCTTTGACTTTTGCGTGTGTGTGTTTGTTATTTACCGTAACACAAAACCATACATTTCTTCCCATCAGTTTTCAAGGAGCTAATAATACTGATGCTATTACTGATACTGATAACAATAGTATTAATGCTATTATTATGTTTTACTCTTCCAAATTTGTAAGTCAAATCTGCATTGTGGCCAATTTTATTTGGCCTTAAATGATAAAATTTCAGTATTCGTGGTGTAGGGCAGGGTAGAGCCACTCAACCAAACTGAATGCTTTGTCAGCTTACAGATGGTTCATATAGCTCCATCCTGTGAGATTATTTTAATTATCTATACTAACTTACCTATAGATGCTAACTGCTATTGATAAATACAGCTTGTTTTAGGGACAGCATAATAATTAACAAATTGTACAAGCATATCTTTGCAAGAACCTTAATATTATTATTAAACTCTTGTGTTCTTGTAAGAGGTTCATTATTTTGGCTGCCTACCCTTTCTGGAAATCAGAATATTTATAGAATCCACTAATAACAAAAAAGAATCTATTAATAGCTGGAAGCCCATTGTGATCTTTAAGCATATTGGCTAACAATGACTCAGCTTTGGTGGTGACAGTTTATAGACATCTATGAAACAGCAATCAAAGTTTTAATTAACCTTTAGCTGTTTGATAGTATGTTGTTTTCAGACTTTCCATTTGGAATGTCCAGTGCTCCTTTGTCTCTCTTGCTTTTTGTTGTGTTTGGAAACTTGTACAAAATCATAGTAAATAAACATGTGCTGAGTTATTAGACTCTTTTATTTCTTACTGTTGGATGGCTGTCTTTCAGTTGTCCTTTATAATGGCAGCTTATTTCCTTCAGAGAAAAAATATGGTGGTGTTTCTGTGAAAATTTTAGATATCCTGATGATTCAGTGATAATGATATTGAGTAAAATTTATTATTTTTTATATTTAAGTTGAAAAGGAAGGAAAATCCCATTACATGAGAGGCTGCAAAAAACCCTATCAGTTTATGCTACGCTATGCTGCCTATTAGTGCTGTCTAGAGACCTTGGGATACCAGTTTGAAGGAGGCCCCGAGATTCACTCTGTGGCTTTGATGCTTAATACTCCACATCTATTGCAAATTTAACATTCAGGTCATACAAGCATGTTCAGACTGACTTTACAGTGCATGTAATGTTTGCCCTGCTTGTAGTACAATGTAGCATGGATGGGTTTATTTTGACAAACTGGATTTGCTGTGCACATACAGCAAATACATACTAAGGTCCCTTAATAAGGTCTAGCAGTAATTTCTTAAAAAACTGCACAGTGGTGATATCACCTAAGCCCTAAACACAGCCCAGGAACTTTGTAGTATCAAAAAGAATCAGAGTATATTATGAGATGTAAAGGTACAAAGGGTGTAAAAATAGTAACAGGTTTATGTAATAGAAAGAATTGGCATTGCCACATCAAACAGTACAACCTATGATTCAGATCCATGTTCTTTCACAGACTTTTTTTGTTGAAAGCAGTTACACTTTTTCTTGCCAACAAATTAAAGGATCAAGGACACACCTAACTGTTTTCTTCCAATGCTGCTAATTCATAGAGGAGAGCCACTTTGGGATATGCTCTGAATATCTAAGATTACTCAAGATCACAAGAAATAACCAACAGCCAAAAAAACTAAAGGACAATTTGTAATTAACCTGTTTTGATCTCTCTCATGTTACCTTTTCATCAGGTTGGCTACCTCACACTGGCAGTTGCTGGCTGCTTTCTGTAAATCTTTCATGTGATGTGAGGAGTGTCCAAAAGTTTTAGGTTTTTTTTTACTGAATGATGGCAACCAACATTACAGAATATGCTAAGGCAATCCCCATTAACCATATGTATATTGTAGCTAGCTTTTGTGTTAGGACTTTGCACAAGCCTTCAGCTTAAGCTCCTAGCCAGTATGAATTGGCTTAAAAATGTATTTGGTTATGCTCTTCTGCCATCTGGATTTGAAGGAAAATTCAGTTCTTAGAACTGTATCAGCACCACAATCATCTATTAGCCAGGTTATTATCATTGAAATATCACGGATAAAAACAAATTAGAAAAGCTGGCCAAGATGGTAACAGTAAAGGAGACAGTTTCACTGTCTTTCTGGTAAAACTTTTCTTGTTGGGCATTTTGTTCAAAGCGGATGGTACTTCTCCTGTGTTCTCCTTCTTCCTAAAAGACGTCATCCACTTTCCTGTTGTGTTGAGCAGAGAGTGCTCAGCTCTGTGAGTTCTGCCTGGGTCTCTCTCTGTGAAACCCACAGAAAGACTCCTAGGGAGGAAGGTGGCACCATATCTCCAGGTGACTGCTGAAGAAGAGGAGGCACGGGGCAAGAAGCAGTAGGCAGGGATGGTCCTACTGTCAGCAGACAGATGATACTGGTAACTGTGGGTGGGTGAGTGCTACTGCATGGGAAGGCTCTGGCTCCTCTATACTAGATATGTGCCATTTAGTGAAATAAAATGTATGAGAAATACTGTGTATGGAAGGTTTTGCACAGACACCATGTGCCCTCTAAATCCTTGAATTAATTATATGTACAGTCTATACAAGGATTGCCTCAGACTATGAATAAAAGGACCTTGGAATGGAATTAACTGGCCTGGAGAAGAAAGGACAAAATTTCAGTACTTCCCACCATACTGCTCTTCATTACTAGCCGCTATAGTTAACATCAATTTAAACTCCATTCAAGAGATCAGAAAGGAACAAAAATTCTGAGGAGGACTACAGAGTTGCAGAGAGAGGTGATGGCTCATCATACTGCAGAAAAATGTTGATGTACACTGGATGGAAAAGTATTTTAATTTTTCCAAAGTAAGGAACAGGCAATGGGTAGTAGGATGACTGGCAAGGCCATACAGTGACTGCCAAACAAAGGTGACTGTGTGCAGACACTGACAGACTTTATGGAAGACAGTCCGAAGAACAGAGAAGATGGAGATTACAGTAGTCTACAGGGTAGGGTAGAAGAACTGAAGGAGGATGGAATACAGGAAGCTGCCAACATACCTAAGAATTTGTCACCACTGCTGAATAAAAGGACATGGAGGGCCAACTTCTAGAAAAGATGGATGGCCCATTAAGCAATATAACCACAGGGATGATCAGAAGAAGGACCTGGCTGAGGATATGTTACTTGCACTGATGATCAAGATGGAGAAATGTGCAAAAGGCGGGAATAAGGAAGAATAAGAGTTGGAAACAGCATGTTTCTAATGTGTAGAAAGGCATGCATTTTTCAGAAAAGGAAAGTAAAAATAAAGGAGATGGTGATGGTCAAAGACTATGCTTGAATGTGCCAGAATGAAGGAAATAAAAGAATGGTATGAGGTCTCTTGGGGTCTAATGTCCCCTAGTCATCAGGACTAGGTTGGAATGGATGGAGATCTTTGCAACACACACACACAATATAATTATTTCTGAGAGATTTTAAAAGTAAATCGACAGTATTGAGTTTCCTGTGCTCGGAGTAAAAGCGACTGATGAGCAGAAGAGGTATCAAGGGCAGGGATAATGTGACAAATGACAAGTTACTAAATAAAATTATACATTTCCAAGGAACTGAAACACATAGCTGAAGTTTTGTTAGCCATAGAAAGAGTGTGAAATAAAGTAGCGGTCCTGCTGTTCAGTAGAGCTGCAACTCATACTGAATATCGTCTAGACATGGGCCCAAGATTACAGAAAAGTACTCTCTGCTTTAATTACAGATAATGCAGTTTCTGGGGGCAAAGGCAATATGCCTACTGGGACTGAAGGAAGTGACAGACAGGTACTGTTCCAGTCCTAGAAACAGTCATTTAGATAAGGGGGGGAAAAATCAGCAAATGAATAACATGCATGCACACCAACCTGCTGTAATTTTGGTTCTGTAAGCCATAATTTCTATGACAATTCTTTATCAATGTAACCTATAGTTCTCAACTGAACATAATTATTTAAAAATCAGCACATTAATGAAGGCTATTATTTTACCTTCTATTATATGTTTCTAACTTTTTTTCTATTACCCTGAATGCTGATAAGGATGGGTAGATTCAGAACTTCCATTTGTTAAGTGAGTCTGCATATTTACCTGAACCTTTGTGTGAAGTTAATGGTGAAATACATTGCTTTTTATTGCTTTGGTTACTAGAATGTAACAGAAACAAGTAACAGCACTTCTGTAAGCAGCACTCTACTGTATATAATCCTACACAAGCACATACTCTGTGCAAAGGGAATTTTCACCCAAATAATTTTAAAAGAGTATTCATACAGAAGTATTATTCAGTAGGAAAAGAAATCCATTAAAGTGATGCAAAGAAAAAGCAAATCATGTTCTCTCAATAACTGGACCAGATAGGATGCCAGTTATTGATTTAGTCTAGGATACCAGAATACCAAATCTTCTGCTGTATCCAGGCATAGTATATCTTTTGGAACTCTCATGATGATTTACTTTTTATGTCTGAAAAATAAGAAACCTATTTAAGGGCAGAGACCTATCTTCACACAGCCATGTTTTGTTTAGCTACTGGGAGAAATTACTAGCTTTTGCTGAAATTTCCTTGCATAAGTACTATCTTTTAGATTTAATACTTTTTTTTTCATTCGTGTTCTCCAGGCATTGAAGCATTGTTATTTTGTGCCTCTCCAGCATGACTTGATGACTTGCCCAAATGTAGGCCTTCTAATTTCTGCTACTATTTCAGAGATTGTTTCTTGTAAAATATTTCTAAATAGAAAGGTCAAGCCTCTCACTACACAACGGTGGGACACGGAAAAAGGACAATGACTGAGAATGTCTGCTTGCTGAAGTCAGTCAGGGGAGCACAAGTGCGACTTTGGTCCCACAAACATTTAATCTATAATATAAATAAATATAATTGAGATTTCCCCTACAATTAATACTGTAAGAAAAATAGAATAGGTTTTTGTGAAGCATGAGGTCAGAACCACCCCCTAATAAATACTGTACAATTGGGTAAGCACTTGTAGCAGGCTGATGACCCTCGTGTTAGGTTACATTTCCACTGTCTGTTCTTACACCAAGAGGCTTCAGAATGAAGTGGGTCTCCTTGACTTGGCAGACTTATGTCTTATTAATACCAACCAAAATGTTCAAAGTGGTGTCTGAGCAAGGCATAGCTGAGGCATTAGCACCAAGCTTCCAAATTTGCCTTAAAAATCAAGGTATTTGGCAGGAATGCTGCAATGTACTGCAAAATATAAGGTAATAATCCTGTTAGCACTATATGATATATTCTTCATATATGCCAGATGAGTATTCCCCATGTGTAGTAGACAAAAACAGAATTATGCAAATAGATAATAAGAATTCATAGTCCAAACTATGTTCCTGAGATTCCTGGAGGTTATACGACGATTATCATCTAGCCCATAAATCTACAACATTTTAAGAAGTTACTGTCTTCTGTTGCTTGCTCTGCTCCTTGTCTAAAAGATTCTAGGCAAGATTTGTCCATCTGCAGGGGGCTAGAGATGACTAAGATTATATTTTAAACTGCCGCTGCATTATTCAGAAGTTGTTTGTCAGAGCACCAACATCTAAATTAACTTGGTTCATTGGTACCTTGGATGCTCAGAAATGACACCTCAATGAAGATAAAAGACTGAACACACAAAGGATTTTCTAGATCTTGAAATACTGCCAGAAAGCACATGCAGAAGGTCAGACCAACTCAGGGATCAGATCATTTTGATCATACTCCTAAAACACAACACATGGTCAGGAGCCATGTGGTCAGGATGCAGCACTGGTCAGGGGAGACAGATGACAACCTGACATTCACTAGGAACACAAAGCCCTACCTGAGCATAATGAAAAAGCAGAGTTAGCTTGCAAGACGGGACTACACACATTCTTCTGTTTGTAGCTATATCTCATTCCCCGAGTAAAGGCAAATCAACGCATGATCTAATGTAATTGCTGTCTCAGCAACATATTTTCTTTATATTTTTCACAGTCTCAACATATCATATTGCAGTAAGAGTTCAGACAACCAAAATAGTGAAAAATATTAGTATTGTTTTTTTACTATTTGTTTCTAGTCTTCATTGGCATATTTCTACCATTTTTTGGGTAGTGAAACCAAATTAGTTTTTTTTTGCTGTTGTTTACAAGACATATCTAGTCTTACCTATACTAAGTGTCAAAAAAGCACAGGTCAGAATGGAAATAAAAGTGATTCCTAAGAGCTATTTTTACTTGATTTTCAGATTTTAAGTTCTTAGATCACATTTGGGTCGTATTTCTATACTGCTGTGAGGGATAGAAGTGCTAAAAGCAGCAGAAGAAACAACCTAGAAATTCTTCTGTAATCAAAGGACTCCAGAAGGGGTTTTAAGGAAAATAACAATAACAGGGAGCTTGCAATAAAATTGTGAGAGCTGGCAATAATTAAATTTCATTTTCTGGGGAAAAAAAGAAAGGTATGTAATAATTCTTGGCAAACCACTCTAACAGAATGTTATTTATTTACTTTTATACTAGAATTAAAAATAAACTGTAGAAAGAACTCTATTCCTATGTTGTTTTGTGAATATGAAACTGAATATGATCTGACAACTGCCTGTCCACACCACAAATAAGTGAGCATGAAAAGGTCTGTTCTGAATCCTCACTGTGACTTCAAAACTTAACTTCTTTTATATGCTTAAATCAGCTCATATCTTGTGCACATTACTAGAATGAAACTGCTGAGCAAATTAACAAACACATTTATAGATATTCAGTATTAAAAAAATATCTTCATTGCTGCAAGAATATTTTTTGTTTATGAATTTATGCCAGATAATTTTCCTCGCAGTCTGCATTATGTTTATAATACTTTTGTTTATTGGAAACTACAGATGTATATGTAGTATTCATTCTGTAATATTGTCTGTCTCTTAAGGAAGCAATTCTGTTGTATAGAAAGTGTGTCTAAAAACTTAAATCAACAGACACAGACTCTCACTTTGTTACTCTAAACCCAACCACGGTAGGAAAGCAAAGTTCAAAGTTACAACTTTGCATCGCTGCCAAAATACACAAGCCCTATCTCACTAGATTGAGTCAGTTGAGTCCCACTGTGATGATGGAGTTCAGGCTGCAAGAAGAGTTCATGTTGGGCTGACTCTGCAGTACCACCCTAGAATGCAATGTGCAGTATCTGTTTTGTATTCCCTTGGGCTGGGAATTTATAGCAAACACTGCTTTTGGGAACAGTGTTAACAACTGAAATATTGCAGTACAAAGCGGCCTCCAAGTAACTCTTAGCTACTGCCACAGTGCACACAGATAATAAAAATGGACTCTTGCTTGTTATTCTGAAGAATTTTCTGAATAGTTTAACTGATTGAAAATAACTGTAACTTAGATCTGATGGTCAACTGAGACAAATACAAAGACATTTAGCTTAGAATATCAAGTAAAAAAATCCAGCAAGATTATAGATGCAAAAGGGATATGATTCCGAGGTGTCAAAATCCCCTTATCTTAGAGTGGGAGCAAGTATCTTGTCTTCTTGAAAAGTTCGTGCCCGTAAAATAACACAAAACAGTAATCTAAGTACATCGATAAAACTAGAGAAAGTGTTTTAATTGCTGCAAATGTTTTTTGACTAAACTACCAGTGCTTATATTTTGTTCCAATTTGTT
>Ga0181612_168973_pt1 | contig 10760 bp, 10 predicted proteins | sample HoacroProtozoa21_FD_119630 | JGI IMG/M metagenome (GOLD analysis project Ga0181612, IMG submission 119630) | Hoatzin crop microbial communities from Cojedes, Venezuel. Combined Assembly of Gp0051906, Gp0051904, Gp0051908 | reverse complement strand
TGGCTCTGATTAAACTGCTCTGCTGTGAATCTTCATGCAGCCCAGATTCTGAACAAAGCTGTGCAGGGCTGTTTGCTGGCAAATGAGAGCATGGATGAAGCTGTTTTGCAATGTGTTGGCTTGGGCTAGAAATGTACTTTGCCAGGTGTTTTGGATCAAGATCTGGGTTGGAAATGGCAGACATTGAATGTGCCCTCAGTGTAACCCTGGGTGTTTCTAACTCCGTGTTTGTTCTGGGGCACCTCTGAGCAGTGTTTATGAAATGATCCTATTTTTCTGTCCTGTGACCTGAAAAGGGTAGAGCGCTGCCCCTTCCCTTGTGCTGTGAAAAGGAATGGGCTTCGGGTGCAGCTAAGCTGCGGGCTCGCCTGAGCTTGCTCTCTGAACATCCTTGTGCTCCTGCTTCTCAGTGTTTCTGCTCCCAGGAGATGAAGAGGACCAGAAGAGCTTCACTGCAGTGACATTTTGGTGTGCTTTTGTTGAAAAATAGGATAGCTGAGTCTAGGAGGGGTCACCTCTTTGACCACAGACTTGGATGGGGTTTCTCCTTCAATGCTCGCTGCATCAGGCTCCCACCTACAAAACAGGGCATCTCTGAATCCAGGCCCTTTTAGCCTCCTGTGCCAGTGTGGAGGTACGAGCCCTGTAACATCTGAAGCCTGATGGTGATGCAAAATTATACAGGACTGATCTGAGCAAACACCGATGGCCACTCGTGTGGTTGCTGATCTTTAAGGGCCTCAGGGCACTTTATCATTCCTTATAGCTGCAGAGGATATTGCTGTTGGTGTCTGTAGTCTGTATGTGCAAAGGTGATGGAAGATTGGATGTATCAGCTTATGCATCCAGAGAACAGGCCTGACAGGACCTGATGAACTTTCCGAATCTTGGCTGGGGTGGAGTGACTCACCCAGCCGTGGTCTCCTGAGGTTCAGCCATCCTCTACCCACATCCATTTGTAGACCAGGACAGAGTCTCCAAGTGACTCATCGCGTGGAGGAGGAGCTGGAGTAGTGGCTGATCCTGGTGCTTACTTCATCTTCTGGAGAAGATGAGTTGGGCCTGTGGGACTGCTTTTTCCTTTGGCTGTGGAGCAGTTGGATGTGATTTTGTGTGGCAGCTGCATGCAGCTGGTGAGCGTCAGCTGCCTGTGGTCCTGGTGCATGAGTGCTGATGGGGCATCGCTGAGCACTGCGGAGCCTGTGGCCATGACTGCTGCACCTTGGGCATGCCAGCAGCACAATCTCTACAGGTCCTGCCGCAACAGAATACTTTGGCTTGGGTCTGCATTGATTTCCTCCACTTTAATCTTCTTGAAAGAGGGCAAACAAATGAAACGTCTGACTCAGTGAGGTATATGAATTTGTAAGCCCTAATACCACGTGTGGCCTTAGGCTGTCACTTCCTAAAAAGTGTGAAGTTGTTCACGCTCTCCGGTCTCGCTTTGCCTCCACACGTGCATTTTGGTGGGAGAAATACTGCAAAATGTGCAATATGCCAGTATCTGCTGGCACCCTCCGCTTGCCACACGCCTGCGGATGGTTGTCTCTCGCTGCTGTCTTCCTTTACCGCAGAAGGTTTAAGCTGCTTTCAGTGTGGCTTTCCCCAGTTCCTCCTTGTCCTTCTGCTGCACAAGCCAGTTGCAGTTGGATCCCACCTTCTCTGCAGCTCAGCCTCTCCTGGGGGCTGCTGTGGGTCTGGGTCAGGAGAGAGGGAGCTGCTTCCAATTAGCAGACAAAGCAGCTGAGGTCATTGAGCTCTTGTTCACATAGTTTCACCCTTGCCAAGAGAAGTGATGCGAATCTCTTGGCAAACCCAAGGTTCTGCTTACTGACCATCATCCCCCAGGAACTTTGCTTGCAAAAAATCTGCACGATCTGCTACGTGGCTGGATGCTGCAGACACCCCTGGGCTTGTGCACATGGCAGGGGGACAAGCTGGGTGCTCCTGGCCCAGAGCAGCCGCTTGGTGACAGCCCTGGGTTAGAGGAGCCGGTGAAGGGCACCAGTGGGTCTGGGAGGGCTGGCGCTCAGCGCAGAGCATGAGGATGTTAAGAGAACTGATCCTGTATAGCACAGGGGGCTGTGCATGGGGAGCTGTGAGGGGGCTTCGCTCCTGTGGCAGGAAGGGTGCTCTGCCTCCTACCACAGGGGGACACCTCTGTGGGACTGTCATCTTCTGCATCCAAACAGTGTGGATGAATATCTGCATTTTCTTCTCATTTTGGGCAATATGAGGGACACAAAATAAGCAATAGAGTGCATCAATGTGCTATAGGCACCTGTTGGATTTATCTGAAAAAAATGAATGAGAATATTAATGAGAACTCTTCTGTGAATAAGGAGAAGCTGCGAAAGCATGGGCAGAAATGCTCAAAACCTTTTCTTGTTTGACCAGTTCTTTATAAAAACAGTGAGAAGCTGCTGTGTAACTGAGTTTGCTCAACTTGTAATGAAATACGTCTCTGTAATATACTTTATACTTGAAAGGCCAGATCTTACTACCTCCCTGCTTAATCTAGTTTTGGTATAATTTGCATCCAATAGATCTTGAGTTGCTGTCCCTGGGGCCTGGGAGGGTACGGGGGAGCTCAGGGACGTTCAGAAGAGCCGTCTGGGTACGGCAGTGTGGTGTACTGTCACTGGGTAGAAACCTACTACCATGTCCCACTCCAGCAAGAAAGAGTTTGTGCATCATGCAGATCATTAAAAAGAAACTATTTCTGTATTAACGTGTTGCTTAGAAATTCAGGTTGCTCAGTGAGTTGCACCTGAGTAAGACTTGAGTGTCTGAATTGTGACATGCTCCCTCCCACCTTTGAATATTCCTTCCCAGACGGGCTCACTTGTGATTGCATTTCCTGTGATAGAAAAACAGAAGCTTTACACAGGCTGTATCACTGTGGTTTTTCATCGGTGTGTTTTGCTCTGAGTAAGTGATAGCTTGTATTTTCTAGATAACTAGCATGGTTTTACTCACAGGAAAGAGGAAATAGCGAGCTGTAGATGGTTTTGAAGTGGTACACAAGAAACATTTGTACAGCTTTGGGTGCATCTAGAGGTGGAGGGCAGCAGCCGTAGGCTGTGCTCGCTCCACCTGCCTCCTCAGCGAGCCGAGCCGTGTCTCGTAGCACCGGCTGAGCTTACAGCAGCACGTGATGCGTGCGTGGTCCCCGGGCTGTTGGGAGTTGATCAGGCACCCCTCAGCCAGCACTTCCCAGGGACGGAGCTGGTGCCAGCAGGTGCTTTTACGTCATTTCAGAGCAATATTTCCATCTGTATTCACTTTAATTTGACCCCGATGGCCACAGGCAGCAAAAGCAAAGGCTGAGGCAGCGTACTGGTCCCCAGCAGTGTCTAATGAGCGATGGGATGACGGCAGCAGGAGCGGTACTGGGTGTGCACCAGCTTGGTTGATGCATTGGTTAATGCACTGCTGTGCTGCTGCTCGCTGGGAGGCTTGAGGAATGCGAGAGCAGCATGAACTGACAACGTTGGGATGCTCTGCTTCTGTGAGGTAGACTTCTACTTTGTGCCGCTAGATCTTAGTGTTATATCTTTGGGTTTTTTACAAGTAAGATGGGTAAAAATGTTCATAGCTGAATAGCTGTTACACCTTCCAAAAGCAAGAGAAAGCATCAGGGAGAATCCCACCTGTGAGTTCCAGACCGTTGTTTCTGCAATAATTCAGTTAGGAGAATAACTCGGCACATCCTCGCCCGACTCTCCTTTCCCTATTGCCTCTGTGGCTGCTGCTGGTCATGCTTGTGTGCTCTTGGGCTCTGAGCTACGACGGCTGGTTTTGTTTCTAGCAATTTGTAGAGTGTCTTTCAAAAGCAGGGGGAGAAAAAGCATTTAAATTATGACACTGATTCTGGAAATAAAAGAGGAAATCCAGAGCGCGGCAGCAGCGTTTCCCTTCTCGGTTGGAACACAGAAGGGGAGCGCTGCAAGACATGGCCTTGGCAGAGGCGGTGGTCAGGGTGTTTGCGTGCCCAGCTTACCCAAAGCACGCAGGCAGGTTCAACTGGAAGGATGCTGGCTTCTGAAGTGCACCAGCACTGAGAGCCAAACTCTGCCCAGTTCTTAGCAAATGCTCTCTGAAGCACTGGGATACGAGGCCCCACCAGTGCCTTCAGCTGTGGGATTTCTCCTGTTGGGAATCTCATGTCGGGTCTGTCCTATTTGGTCCTTACCCCGCAAACCCTTGTGAACCTGCCAAGCCCATGAGCAGCTCGAAGGTTTGCACGAGTGTTTGCATGGTAAAGTTTTTTGCCTTTGGCCAATAAAATAATTGGAGAGCAGTTAGGAGGAAATGATTTAATGACTGAAGGCCATTTTTAGCTCATACCTGGGAAACCACAAATGAGAAGCTTCACACAGATCAGAAGAAGCTGCTTACTAACCGTCTTGCAATCAGTGTCTTTTTTCACACTTGGCGTTCAGCTCCTGCCAAGGCACTGCTCCATCTGTGGTTGCACTTTCATACCGTTCAGAAATAGCAGCTCCAAGTTCAGAAAGTCAGAGATGTGTCTTTTACCCAGCCCGGAGGCTGGATTTTAAAAACCCAAGTCTGTCGAACCCTGTTGCCTGGAGCAGGGCTGGTGCTCCTCTCCCTGAGCTCTCGTGGTGATTTTATACAAGGTACAGCATCCCTTTCCAGCGCTGCCTGCCTTGTGCCAGCCTGATGGGATGCTGCTGGGGGTGAACTCCCAGCTGGAGTCAACACCGCAGGATGGACTGAATCCAACTGTTGCTTGTGATAGAGAAGCGGTAGGGAACAGCAACTAACTTGTAAAATATCTTTCCCTCTGTTAGATCAGAAATGATACAATCAGGCTGGGGTGAACAAGTGTGTGATGTTCCTACCCAACCTGTGAATAAATAATATGCGCCGTTTCCATGGCTGTTTAGTGGCAGCTGTCTGTTTTTTGCTGATCTGCCACAAAAACTCTTGCAAGAACAGAAAACAGATAAAATGGGTGAGGAAGCTTTTTGTCTCTAAGAAATATTACTTCAAGGCAGCTCAAAGCAAGATCATGTTGTTCAAAACAACCACCAATAGGCACTAAATGTTCTCTAAGAAATGCCCCAGCATGGCTCTTGGGCTTGATACACAGATAAAGGCAACCGCATCTCTCAGCTGTATCAGTTAAAGGTGGGAAAACTCAGCGCTTCTCAGTACCACGGTCCAGGTATGCGGAGCGAAGTGCGCAAGCAGAGCGATTTGGGGGTTTGATAGAGCCTGCGAGCCAGCACCGAGCCCAGAGGGCGAAGCAGCTCTGCTGCTCGCTTTGGAAGGGGTTAGAGGCTTGGTCCTGTGGATGTGCCCAGAGTTATCCCAGCGGTGCTGTCCTAATTCCACTTTTCCTCTAAATATTTGCCAGATCAAATCCCTCGTGTGTCTTAGATGGCCAAGAAATCTCTTTGCTCAGAATAAGGATTTACCCAACCATGCTAGTGAAAAGAATGAAAAGTGATCAGAAAAACTTCCTGAGCTGTTAATATGTAAGTAACATCCTCTGTTAGCTGCACACCTGACCCATCTATTTTCTGTATATAAAGTCCCAACCAGTCTGCAGTTTGAGTTTAATTCTTTGGGAAATTTCACTTTGGGAAATTCTTCAAAGCCAGCGCTGTCAAATGCTCCCCCTCCCGCAGGCATGGCCCCAGCTGGCTTGGAGCGACCGTTGCATGGGGCATGTCCCCTGCTTGGGGCCCTCCGTAAGCCCAAGTGCCACCAGCCCATGCTCAGGGTGCCACGTCCACACCAGCACTGCTGGAAAGCCCTGCGGGGAGCGGCGAGGCCGATCGGCTCCAGCTGGGCGAGCGGTCGGCCAGAGCATTTGCAGATTGCGGCTCGAAGAGGGTGACGGAGGGTGTTCGGTGCTTGGGAGGGAGGAGTAATAGGATAGTTCAGTTGGAAGGGACCTGCAGCGATCATCTAGTCCAGCTGCCTGAGTGCTCCAGGCTGAACTGTTTCCTAGAAACCAGCTTTCCTTTATTTAAAGTACTTTTATTTAAAAAAAAAACCAAACAACAATTTAAAGTATGCCAAGTGTTATTAAAAACAGATTTCTTGTTAGTAAAATCCTGACTTCTTGCCTGTGGCTGGTGCCCATCCCTTACCTGCCGTTGCAGAGCCCTCGGGAGTGGGAGCAGCGGGGCAGCGTGCCCCGAGTCACGGCGAAAGGACACAGTGACTCTTGTGACCTACATGGGAGAAAAAAACATTTTCCATAGGACAAGCCAAAGCATCTAATAGTTATGCTCTGTCTACACAGTAACTTGATGCAATATCCTTTTGGAGAGGGGGGGAGGAATAGAAATGACCTTGTCTACTTGGCATGTTACTTGTAGTAAATATAGGACGCTTTGCCCATTTTTTTTTTGTTTTGCAGTGTTTGTAGCTCGCAGTAGGGTTGCCTTGAGCTGAAAGGCAGTGGGGTGCGATCTGAGTCATCCTGCAGTGGAAGCACACCTGAAACCTGTGTCGTTCGGCGCATCAAAGCAAGACAGATCCCAGTCTGACTTTTCACAACGTTTTCCCCTGAGAGCATCGCTCCCTGTAAGCCCTGCCTTGTTTCGGAGTTCCTGGAATACGGGGGTAACCAGGACCCTGAAGCTGCGGTGGCTGTTACCAAAAAAACGCTGTTTTACAGAAATAAATCGCCAAGAGGCAAAGCGGCCCAGCGCGGCCGGGGCAGAGGGATGGTGGCTGGGGTAGGGGCTCGGCTCGGCTCCGAGGGCTTCGTCCTGCCCTTCCCAGCGGCTGTGCTCCTGCCAGGCCTGCTGCTGAATTTCTAAGCCTGGCTGGGGTTTGCACGTAGAAACCAATACTAAAATTCCATTAAAAGGAGGTGGAAATTAAAATGAAATTTTACTATCGAGAGCTATTGTTTTGTTAGTAGAGATCTAGGCCAGCTGCAAAGCGCTGCTTGTAGAAACTGCTTGGAGCCAGCTACAACGCTTGACGAAACTGTGTCTTACAGTCGCGATGCCTGATGGTAGAGCAGCCCCTGCTTCTGCGCGCGTCCGTCGTGAGCAACGCTGTTCGCAGGACGTCGATCGCTTGTAGATATGTAACGACCTGATACACTACGTTATTAGGTTGATCAACTTAAACAGCTTTGTGGATAAATAATGCTGGATGTGTTGAAAATAGTTGAGTTTTAATGCATTTTAACTCAAATAAAGAGAGATTATTGTAACGGGAAAGCCGCAGAAGCAGACGAGCTGCCAAGTGAGGATATGCTCTGCAGAACCGAGAAGCTCAGTGAGTAACAACTGGATGAAGGATGTTTCTGATGATTGATATGAATCCTGGCGAGACCATAGAACTAGAAAGTCATTTGATCTGCTGGAAATTGCATTACACGTTCTGCTGGGTTGCCAGTCCGCAGAGCAGAGCTGGTGCTGCAGGACTGACACTTCCCTGCGTGAGGACGAGGACCACGTGGGCGCTGCAGAACCCGTCCCTGGGATGCGGAATTCCTCATCCAGGGCTCTCCATCCCCAGCCTTTCAGCAGCACTGTGTTCATCTCAGAAACTGAGGTAAGTTCATTTTAATTTAATTTCATGACGCTTTTCCGGGAGTGAAGACTGGCCAGCACAGGAAGCTGAGGCACAGCAATGACCACTGCCTGCACACTCAGCTCCTGCTGCTCTTCAACCACAGCCTTATCGCATGTTGCTATCTGAGGGAGGGCTCTCTCAGCATATCATACCTCGTTCTTTTTTTATATTCTAGCTAATAAGCCTTCCTTTAGAAGTTCTCTAAAGTTAAATACTTTTTAAACCTCACAGGCTGTGTTTTTAAGTAAATGATCACAAGTGACTCTGATCGCTGTAGCGTCTTGTCAATGAAAGCGAAGCAGAAAGGTAAGCTTCTTTCCATGACGTAGTTTGGAGACTGTTAGACTCGTCCAGTCTGGCCACCGGGGAGGTGATTTCAACTTGTGGCTCTAGATGCTGAAGTTTTTCACAGCTTGTTTGAAATACCCTATTTTTTGAAGGTAATATTTAAGCTGAGGAAGGACAACCATTGTTTTACTACGTTTGAAATTGCAAGCAGGTTCTGGGGGGACTGTGGCTTTTCAAGGGTGATGCATCTGGATTTATGGAGCGCGGATGCAAGTTACCTGTGTCCAATGGTGTGGGTGAGCGCTGACTTAGCCGCGAGGTTGGTAGGATGGGCCTCGTGCTGATCTGCGAGAGGATTGCCAGCAGCCCAGCTCGGAGAAAAAACACGGGTGATGCTTTTACCGATAGCTGAGGGGGAGGGCAGCAGGGATGGGACTTTCTCATTATTCCTGTTTTATCTGTGTGCTCGTGGTAGGTAATTAAAACTGCACTCAGTCAAAGAGGTCCCAACTTGAGTTCTGTCCTGCACCAGAAGTTTAGACCCGGTTATGAGGATGAAGTAGGAGCATTTAATTGCAAGCAATAAAAATTAAAAACCCTTGCATGTGAAGTGTATCAGAGATAAAATATGCTTCAAGGCATGAGAGCCCAGTACTTATGGAAGTTGTTAGAATGAAGATTGTGCTGCTGCTGCTGCCGCCAAGAATATTAGATCCAGATTCCTCTTTTTTTTTTTTTTCCATTGCCTTGGAGAATACTCAGAGCATTATACTTAAAAAGCTTCAAAGTCTGGATGAAGATTCAAATAACTTAGGAAATTGGATATACAGAACTGGGGTTGGTTCAGGATTGTTTCTGACCAGAATTAGATTGGATTTCTGTAGATCTCAAGTCTTTGGGAAATATTTTTTTCTACAACTTTTACATAAGGTTACTGTCAATGGTAACTGTGTTTTCAGTCTATGGATTACTGATGGGCCATTAGCTCAAACGAATGATTTCATACTTGCCATTTCTTCCCTTGACTTTTTTATTTAGTATGGGATTTTTAAATGTTTTTTCCATTCTGTTCCATAGTTAGTGCTATTATTACTAGAGAAAGGTGTGGCTTATTTTAATAAGAATATATTTTTTGCCTGCTACAGCTCATGGCATTCATGACTCAAGGATGTGGCTAGCAGTGTGTATCTTTGAAGAAAAAACAAAACAAACTTGAAAAATTTCAGCTATGATAAACAGGTACAGTAACTTCAGTGCCTGTTGTATTTCCCCACTCTTTGATAAAGTCGTGGGAAGAAATAATTTACATGTTGAGGTTCTCTGCCTGTGTTCCCTTTGGGTCGAATCCTGTGGGCTAGACTTGTGTGAGTCTTCTCTCTAATGGAACTGAGAGCAGGAGGGCTTCGACGAGCAATTTCAGAGTGCTGAATGGTATCAGTAATCAGCCTAAATTATATTTCTTCCTTTTTCCATAGAAGCATTGACATTAAGTATAACATGTCAGAGTCTTTATTTTTAAAAACTTTGCTCAGCTTTGATTGTTTTATCAGGATACATACTGTGATATCCTAAATGATGCCAGGGTGCTGGGGCAGTACGAATGTTTTGCTTGTTTGTAAGTTTTGCTTGATTGTTTCACCTTGTGGAAGTATGAGGAGTAGCTGAGTATGGCTTTGGTCTTGAGGGGGTTGTGGATTACTGGGGGCTTGTAGGGCATGGCCAACTCAGCCCCACCCTCAGGAGTGGTCAACCTGTTGCAAGCCTTCCCGTTACCCCATACGTGAGCCATGAAGTTTCACTGGTGCAGACTACGGGCAGGCTCAGCAACAATCTTACTTGGTTATCATTTACCTGATTTTTTTGAGGTGACGTGAGAAAACTGAAAGTAAAGGAAGGCCCAGTTGTCCTTCTAATGGCCATGTTTTGTGAAGTTCATCCAGCAAGCGTTGGAAGTGCAGGAACTGAAGACTGAATTATAATTTGCACCCAAGTTCTGATTCATCTATCAGAACAGAACCTTGAGATGTTGCTTGTTTCCTGTTGACATCTCCTGCGACATTTTCTGAGTACGATACTCCACTCTTGTTTCAGCTGCTGTTGCTCATGGTTGTAAGGGTTGGTACTGCTAGGCAGGAGCCGGCTGCCTGTGGGCAGGGAGGGAATGGCTGGGTTGATGCTGGGCTGCCCGCAGGCACCCGATGAGCGCGTTGGGGCCGGCCAGCGTGGGACACTGTGTTCTGCTCCCCCGGGATCCCAAACCTGCATGTCCACAGCGTGTCAGCCGCGGGGTAATGGGGATATCAACGGGGCTTCTGTCTGAATGACAGAAGCTTCTTGCTTGTGATCCGGAAACCTCTGGAAAGAAGCTGGAGATGAAATAGAAGTGAAACTGCTTGCAAGTAAGAGGCAAGATCACCTTACATTTCTTCTTTGCAGTTCTGACAAGTGTCTTGTTAGTTTGCACGTGGAGGTGAAGTTACTGAGTGTTTTACCCGTAAGTCCCGTGCAATGGGCTGGGGTGTAATTTTCCCTGTCCAGAGTTGTAGAGCTTTTCTGTGCATTGTAGCCATGGTGGTCTGTGAGCAAAACCAAGTCTCAGTTTTCAGAAAGAAATAGTATTTTTCATTGCACAAATGATTTGAGGTTGTGGGGGAAGAAGACTGGGCAAACACACATTAACTGTCATGATCTGGAGTTACTTTGGTCATGCCAGCACTGGCAGAGGTGGCCTGGCCCTGCTTGGTGCTGTGTACAGGAAACACGTGTGGGACGTGCAGTGAATTGAGAACAAATGCATTCATAACGTTGGTGAGGGAAATGTCACTACCTACCTCATCTGAATGGTCAAGATTTAAATCCGAGTTGGTTTCCTTTTCTGCATTTGCTTGATGCAAGGG
>Ga0181612_156296_pt1 | contig 10760 bp, 5 predicted proteins | sample HoacroProtozoa21_FD_119630 | JGI IMG/M metagenome (GOLD analysis project Ga0181612, IMG submission 119630) | Hoatzin crop microbial communities from Cojedes, Venezuel. Combined Assembly of Gp0051906, Gp0051904, Gp0051908 | reverse complement strand
CCTTCTTGCCCTTCTTGAAGACTGCAGTGACATTGGCTTTCCTTCCATCCTCCGGCACTTCTCCTGTCCTCCAGGACCTTTCAAAGATGATGGAGAGTGGCTCAGCAATGACATCTGCCAGCTCCCTCAGCACTCATGGGTTCATCCCTTTGGAGCCCATGGATTTGTGGGTGTCCAGTTTGCTTAAATCATCTCTCACCCAATCCTCCTCAACCAAGGGAAGAGGACCTTTGAAGAGCTGACAGACAATGTAGTTTGGAAATGCATTGATCTGTGGAGGCCGAATATCTTCCACCATTTAGAAAAACCAGGAAGTTCACACATTTATACTCAGCGTGCCTGAAAAGTTATGCCATGCTGCCCATCCGGATTTCATACAACCATTTCATCCCCTGGAGACATTGCCCAGTGGTGAAGCTACATTTTTTAAAATGCTTGCACTTCTTTGGAGACAAGGCTTTGCCATGAGGGAAACAAACATCACCAGAGTTCCGGGACATCTGTTGTTGCGAGTAAAGCTCATACGAACTGTCTGTGTCCCTGATTGTGAAGCCTTGTTCGACTCCTCATCTAACAGAGAGTCGGTCTCGTCTCACTGTTAGGAGCTGGCTAGGTGGCATTACAACTACAGAGGTGCAGCAGAAGCCACTCATACCACCTATTCCTTCTTCACTGACACATGGCTTGCCCATGCCCCAAGACACAGCTCTCCCACCCCAGAGCAGCAGCCAAACATCCAACTGGAGACCTTACCGTGCAGGACTGTGGCACAGAGCCTCAAGCATCTGCCTACCCTCCCTCTTCAACACTGAATATTGCAGTCGAATTGGGGGGGAAGACACAGAGGTTGCTCTGGTACAAAAGTCCACCTGCTTTCCAAAGACCCCCATCAGAAATTTCAGACAATTGAATAGATTTTTGTCACTGGCTGGACAGATGTTGGGTCTCATGAATGACAAATATAGCATGGCTGTCGGTCCAAATTTCAGCTTGCTTACAAGTATGTGAATTTGTTTTACATCTCCATTTCTGTTACAAATTGTAGAAAGAGTGGACTGTAGTTAACTTAGGGAGTAACGTCAGCACCAAGAGAACAGACATCAAATATTCAAAACAATGTGATTACAGAATGTGCCAACTTGAGAAGGACATTTCTGTTTCAGGAGTTTATTAGAAGCAATTCAAAGGCTTTCTGTTTCACCGCTTCTGCTCCACAAGCACTGCCTTTCTTGACATTTTCCTACAGCCTGATGTACCCTGGAGAGCTGGTTGGGCTTGTTAGGCACAATAGGTCAGACCTGCCAACATATGTTGGGCTAACAGGGTTTCTGCACTTCCCCCCAGGAGCAAAGAGATGGGTATAGAAACTTTCCATTCATTTACAAGGAAGCCTTTCTTAAGCAAGGCTAGGCAAATCTTGCAAAATATTTAGTCGGAATATTACCACTAATGTTCATATTATTTACCTCCAACATACTGTCTCTTTTATCTGTTTCCCTTCTGCAAATATTCATAAAACAGTTTTGCTGGCACAGCTATTTACAGGAAGAGAATATCAATATAAAATATATGAATATTCACATAGTGATAAAATTTTACATTTACAAGCAACAGTATGTACACCAACACATTCATTAAGCCACATAAAAAAAATACTGCCATGTGACTTTTCCAGTCAATCACAAATAGCTATTGCATCTCAAGTACCACGTGTTCACAAGGTACCATATATGAGCAGTCCAAAGAGACAAATCCATTAACATTTGTAGAATGCATGGACTAATCCACAATTTTAATGAAATGGGATCTTGAATTTATTTTTATTAATGACATTTATGAATTAGAGTGCTTCTGCAAACGCTGTAGCAGCAGAGAAAACTGCTATCCCACAAGGAGAGAAACAGGTTATAGTCACAGAATAAATGGCTGTGTAATGTTATTATTCTCGGTAGTTTTGTTTTCACTTTATAGTAGCACCTACAATGAAATCCTTTCCAACTGTCAACAATGTTTTTTGACTTCCTGAAGACGTAAGCCGTCAACCTCATACAATATCTGAAAACTCTGGTGTACATTTTACACGAAAGGAGGGGGAATTTTGAGCTAGTGTCTTCACCTCAATCACTACAGTATTTTCATATACTAAAACATCAAAAGTAAACTCAAAATGAGGTTAGAAACAAATATTTTCAGCATTTTATTCTTGAAATGCACGTTTCCTTGAAGCAGGACATACAAGCAACACTCCTGAAGAGCGACAAAGGGCTCAGTCCTGCAGAGTGCTAAAGGACATTATAATGCATAAGGAGATTCTGAAGCAGTTTCATATATAACTGTACTATCATCCCTTTATTCCTTGATGCCAGTTTAATTCTCATCTGAAGTGCAGGTAAGAGCTCTAGCTGATAAAGACCTTCAGGGAAGCATTGCAGAGGTAAAGCTCTGAGCTATTGCATGTAAAAGACAAGGGTATTGTATGAGAAGTTTTCAGTCAGTTTTTGAAGGAAAGTAATGCCAGAAGTTCATATAAAGTGAACAAGTAGTAAACTTAGAGAGCTTGTGCATGTATGCTGAAGATAATAAATAGTATCTGGAATACTGTCAATAAGTTTTTTTTAAAAAGCTCTAAAATAGTAACACTACTTGTTCCTTGTGCAGACTCTCCAAAATACGTCTAGTATAAACACTTACTTTCTCCTTAACCAAAGCAAAACCTAAATGTACACGGAACACGCTGTGATTTCCCTCCCTGCCTCTCTTTCCTCTGTTAGTTTTCTTGCTTCTCTCCCCTGAAGAACCGGCTGTTTTTCGCAGTCCCCATGCTCTTCACTGAGAGCAAGCTTTGCACAGGAGTCCTGGTCCCCTGGCAATCAAAGAACATGCTCCTTTCACTTTCATTCAGCAATATTTGCTGTTGTACAAAGTTTTTAACTGCCATAATGCCTCAGAACCTCCCATTTCATGTTAGCATGGCATTTTCTGCACAGCCTTACCTCACACTTCTGGAGTGAAATGGTAACTCTGTACCTGAAGATGTAGCCCCGACTTCCTCCTGTGGATCATCCATTAAGGACATCAGATTTGTTCCTTGGTTTTTGCGCTTTCTAAATGGACATTTTCTGTATCATGTTGCTAGAGTATAGTACTTAATCTCATGAATTTATCATTTGTTCCTTTTGTTTGTTATTAAGACAAGGAAGAGAGGGTTCATCCTGTAGAAAAGTTACACTAGCATTTTACTCCCAGAGAGTTATTTTTTCAATCAATGCACAACCAGTATGCTTTTTCTTTTCATCATCAGAACAGCCCCACCACGTTTATCACAGTCATATATTAAATTTTGGGATAGCTTTGTAAAATCTAGAGAGCACAGCTAACAGGCAGTAAAGATGCCTTACCACTTTAAGAATCTCTCTAAGTTTAGTTTAACAAACACAGAATTCCCAGTGTTCAAGTTGTCAGATAAAAATGGATGCCTGTCTGCTCTGGTCATCTTTTTGGATTTCTTTTTTTTCTGTTTGTTTAGCTCAGGGACTGGAACAGTAACTGTGGCAAAGCTCAAATTGTAACGGCATACGACAAAGTCAGCCTGGTTTTGCCTGCAGAGTGCCAGGAGGCATATTATTTTTTCTCACCTGAGTCCAGATACTATTTCAGGAACAATATGTCACACTGAAAATACTTTAGTCTTTAATCTAGCTTCTGGTTCTGAGACATCACAGCTTTCACATGGATGAGGTCCCTGATACTAGTACAAACCATTACTTCATCAATATTCTCTTTTCCAAAGTTTTACATGTCTCTTAATTTATTTACAACCCCCTGAAAAGTGTCTATAACCTTAAACACTTAGACTCCCCAGAGAATAGTGAAAGCAAATTTAATTGGGTAGCACTGTCCAAGGCTGTTTGCCAGGACTCTGTAGAATGGTCTACTGAGGTTATACATTTTGCTCTGCTCAGTCTGTCTGTCATTTAATTTATTCCTGGCACTGCGTAGACATCCAATATTGTAACAGTGCCTAGCTCCCCGTAATAAATACAGAATCTCACAGTGCTGCCTAACTTTGTGGCTTACACAAGGGTGACACGGGGGCCGTGTGATGGACAGATAACTTCCACAGCCAAGGTGTCAATCTGTGCTGTCCCCTACGTTTCACTAAGGTCCCTTCTGATGTGGAAACTATGCAGAAGCTGTCCTATGTTTGCTCCTTGTACAGGAGTGACTTTTGGAGAACACAGGCTTGACATCTCTCGCTCAGCTCTGCTTTCTGCTCCAGGGATAGATTGTCACACACAGCCACTGTTTTTATACAGATCTTTGTCTGCCAAGACAGAATGGGATCCACAGTGGGATCCTCTGAAGGAGAATTAGCCTTTTTAACCACATTAACCCTATCACTGTGAAGTTTTACAACATCTGAATCACTACTTTGGACTTCCTAATCAATTTTTTATATCCCTGATACACAGGTAATATTTCTTGCATGTCCAGCTACAAGAAGGTTTCTCAGAATAGACTGAAACTTGTTTCAGCACAAGGAAAAGAAGTACATTGTTTTCTTACTTCATAAGGTCTGCAATGAGGAAAACAATAGGTTCCACAATTCAACAACATGTTACAGTTTTTGGCACAAGCTATTCCTTTCTTACAGTATTCCTATTTCTTCCTTACTTCTAAGAAAGAAACAGAACTATGTGAGACGTAGTGGTTTCCTTACAGGATGCAGCAACTTTTTTTTCTTTTTTTCCTTTTGTCAACCTTTTTCTCTCTCCTGAAGGCTGACTGGTCTTTCTTCCTTCAGTGTTTCAGAGAAACAATTTCAGTGGGGTCTGTGCAGAAGTGCAATCCTCTATGTCTTTGCATACTCAGTGACATATACTCTTTTGGTCTGTACTCATGGACACACAAATTATCAGATAGCTCCTTCTCCAGAAGTGTTTCTCAGAATATGCTCTGTCCTGTTAGCACTGTTTTCCTCCATGCCAGAAAGCAGGAAAGGTTTCCGCAAGACTGAAGGAGAATCACCAATAGCATGGTGGATACAATATTAACATTGAAAACCGTGACCACCATTGCTCCACATACATTTATTCCTGCCATTGATGGAGTGAATATCAAAAAGTTATCTTGTAACTTCAGACACGTCTCATTGTGGACTGTGACTGCTACACCAGCTTCAATTCTGCAGTGACAAATCTTTCAAGTCACTGGAGGGTCTTGATTTTTACCTCTGCACAGGCTTACTGACTGTGATGAACTTGAATAAATATGCATGTTCCCTTTCTGTTAATTTCTTAATTAACGACTGAAATCAAGCTAAAGGTGGCAAAAAAGAAGATGTACTAGATGTATATCTCTTCACAGTTTTCCCTTCTCATTTGACTGCAAGTCAATCCTTCCACTAGCATCATTTTCTTAGTTGTAGTTTCTTTAGCAGAGTGTAACATGTAGATTAGAGAAACTCTTATCAGTATCTCAGTAGCGTAATATATTAATCTTGACAAAGCCTATGTGAGGTCAGGAAAAGCTTACTATACCCCTGACAGATGCAGAACTGCAACACAGAGAGACTAAATTCTTTTTCTTGGGTTACAAGAGATGTTTGTGGCAGACTGGGGCACAGATCCCTAGATTAACGCCCTTACCAGTGCCTTTCCTTTGTCATGACTGACCATCTGAGTAGATAATTAATCCTCATTTACTTCTAAGAATATGTTGATGATATAAAAGATTTCCCATTTTTACTCACACTGCTGAAAACCAGCATGGACTGGGGTTTCCAGCTGCAGTATCTTGGTATGACAATTTTGGGAAGGTAGTGAGCATCGCTGCATGAGACAGGATGTGGTCGTGGCATGCCTGTCAACCTCTTTCCAGAGAGGGCACTGAGAATGGTGTTTTTATAACATGACAGGTCAGCAAAGAAATACCTTGCCATGGACACATACAGAACTCAGGATTCAGTTAAATTCAGTTATTAGTAAGGAATATTGAGAAAACTGGAAAGTATCAATAGGCATACTCTGGAAAATACACTGAAAGCTGTCATTTCTGCTGTAGTTGATATGTGTTGTTAAAGTGCTCTGACAAATCAAGTTATATACTGTCAAAAAGTAACACTTGTTCTCCTGTGGCATGAGTTGAAAATGAGGAAAATAATGGACTTTGCATTTTGGCTGCAAATACATTTAGGATGCAGCATTTTCTTTGCTACTTCAAATTTTATTAAAAAAAAGCCAGCTTAGTGTAGAATCAATACCTGGGTTCTTTTCCGCATGGTTATGGTCTTTCGTGCATTCTTTAGATAGACCTGGAGAGGAGTACAGTGTTATAATGGCCTGCCCAAGGCCTTATACTGAACAAGTTATTCAAACTTGTAACTTGGGTTAGGATTTAGGACATTTTTTAATTTCTAATCTATCATACCTTTGCCCACAGGAGTGTCATTGTGTTTTTGGTGAGGGATTGAGACCATCTCTCAGTGAGTTATTATTAGTTGTTTAAACCTCGTGAAAATGTTGTGTAAGATTAACTTGTCAGCGTTGTGATTTCCACTGCATCTTGCTACACGAGCACGTCTTACAATAAATTTTGTAGATTAAGGGAGTTTTTTTCAACGTCTTCAATATTATTAAGTCTTCTAGGGGAAATAGGAGATCATACACCCTATCCTCCCACTAAGAGTATGAACCAAATTTTTAAAAAGAAAATCTGAATTCTATCAATTTTCAGCAGAAAAATACAACATTTGTGAAATTCAACTTCTGCACTTACCAATGGACATTCAGAACAATGAAGTCATCAGCCTTTATTGGATTTAGAAAAGATTATTAAAGTCGCAAAAACAAACTTCTTAAGCTCTCCTTGATTTGAGCAGTAGTGTGAGCACCTAGTCTAGACTGGCAAAGACACTGAGAGGTCTTGTGAAAACCAAATGGTGTTAGTAGTCTCACTGCTTTTTTTTTTTTTTTTGCTATGAGGGTACTTGAAGAAAGAGTGTAACACTTCTTACACTTAAATTATTTGCATCTATCTCATATATTGTATGTTTTTATATTGTGTGGTTTCAAGTCATCATTAGAGAGGCATGTAGTCCCCTCTGGTGTCTCTCACTACAGTTATGCAGTATTATGAAAATCATTTCAATAGAACATTCAAAAGCACTGTGCTCCAAAAATATGGAGCCCTAAAGCCTAAGACTCTCTTTCTCAATAACAAACCCTGAAACTCTATTTTTCAATAACACAAGGTAGTAATAATCTGAGTTTTTTACATTTCCCATTCAGAAACATCTAGAAAATTGAAAAGTATCTTTTTTGTTGAATAGAAGTTTTTACTTTTTTCAAGTTCTGAGATTTTTTTCAGTGAAGAACTCACAAAAATGAGGGGTTTTTCCTTTCCCTTGTTATTTTTCCCTAATTATCACAGGGAAAATTAGGTAAAGAAAAAAATTTAAACTATAGATGAAGTTCTAAAAAACTAAAATAATCAATATTCTGCTTTTCAAAAGCCAAAAATATGATTTCTATTTCCATTTCATTCCTAGGAAAGCAAAAAAAAATTTCTAACACTTCAAAAGTTTTCAAAAACTTTTTGAAGAGTTAGATTAATATTTTTTGATGTTACCCAGCACATATAATCATAATTTGCATCTTATTTGTGATGAAAAGAGAATTTTGCTCTTGATTTCAGGACATTGTTAAGTCTTTCAAGATCAATATGAATAAAAAGAGCTATGAGATCGATGATGAGGCTACAATTTCTTTTTCAGTCCATTCCTTCCTCCCTTAATGTTCTTTTTGCCAAAAGAATGGAATAACTACCTGAGAGGGGAAAAAAACAAACCTGCAAAAAGAAAAGGTCTCATGGGAATTCTAAGACACACTCTACAGTGAATTGCATTATTTCTTACATTACCAGTTACTGGCTCCTTTATTTTACCACAATCCATGCAGTCGAATGCGTCATTCAGAGGGTGGATTTTTGATTAGAGATGGGGCTTGCTGCAGTGTCTGTTGTGCACACCCCAGGAACAGTGACATGTCCTGACACTGGGTGGAAAAACCCTCCGTAAAACTGAAAGCAAGATCAGAAATCAGTAACATGTATGAGTGCTTTTTTCCACTTTCCACAGAGATGGGAAGAGCAGAGCATGCCACTACATAATCCTACAGAGGATTTAGATTCAGGCAGGGTCCAAGAATTGACATTATCTAAATACTATCACTAATTCACTTCCTGCTCTTTGGTGTTGCAGCATTTCACACAATACAGAATCAGAGTGAACCAACTCTGTTTCTATTTTAAGACACATGCTGCTACCCACCAAGTCTTACTGGGTCCAAGGTGGAAGGACAAGACAAAAGCTTTCCAGCTTTACAGCACATGGCACATGGCTGCTGAATGAGATTTAGCATCCAACATTGCTCTTGTCTTTGATGCACTGCAGGTACAGCAGAGCTAACTGATCCATCAGTTTCTGAGTCATGACTGGCTGTTGGCTCCCATAGCTCGTGTTTGAGTGAAGGTTTCCCTGTGAGTCATGATACCAAGCTCATGGCTGGAGAGGTGCTGAAGACAATGGTCTGAGGCTGACATTTAATAGTGAGCTGCCATTCACAGGAGAAGAAAGACCACCCATTTAGGTGATCTGTCCCTCAAAACACTCTGCTTACCACCAGTGGCTGGGGTGCTCTTATTTCTGTCTCAATTTCAGAGAAAATGGGTTATCTTCTCTTCCCACTGTAACACGTTCTTTGTCCTCTTATAGTTACAGTTACAGGTCTCTTTTTCATTTTCACTGTTCAGCAACTTTGCTCCCAGTTTGGTCATGATGATATTCACTAATAGCCACTACCAGGAGCTTTTTTATACAAGCTCTGCTCTGATTTATAACACAAGGATAAGTCCATGGAAAGCTGAGGGTAAGTCAATCTGTAAGCACAGCTAATCTGGAGGCAAGCATCACGAGTAAGTTGAGAAGGTTGAAATCTTTCTGATACTAACATAATAGACAACACCTCAAAAAGAGAAAATGGAAACATTTTGCACACACTATTTTGGGAAATCTCTCCTTTCTCTTTCCCTCCCTCTGTGCTCATACAAGTTTTTTTTTTAAATCTGCAGGCACAGTAGTGCAATTTTCATCACCATGATAGTCAGTGGCTGTGGAATGGCATTTTACATCACACTGATATTTTGTGGGAACCAAATTCAACTCTTCTTTATAAGGAATTTGCTCCACTAGCAAGGTCATATTTAATATCCTCCCTGTCTGTAATAACTGGTATATTTAAGATTTCTGTTGCAGTGCAAACTATGCAAAGTTGGTTAATTTAATACCATTTGTATTCCAAAGAATATTGGTGCTAAAGAAAGAAAGAAAGAAAGAAAGATATACTCCATCACAAATACTTCCTGAGACATGTACATTAATAACATTTATAATTGGAAGGTTTTTTTGCTATCATTGCCAGTACTACACTCTCTCTTTCCAAGCACATTAGCTCTGCTCCATGCATGCACAAGAAATTAATTACAGTATCTCAATATTTGTGGTACTTTTGCTCTCCAGAAGCTGTAAATCTTTGCCGAAGCTCCTAAAGTATTTTTCTACAGTGACTTTTGAATAGATAGTTATGGTTGGTTCAAAGCACCTTGTCTGTGCTTCCAGCAGAGCTACCTCCAGCAGTCTCTTGGGAGAACACACAGCTCCCAAGGACTAGATCAGGAATTGGAGCTCCTGTTTTCAGTGCTTTTTGCTGCACCTGAGTAATGTATCTGACATAATCTGAAACAGGTGGTGCGAATAACACCACGTAAGTTATGAACTGACGTCAGTAGTGTTGAAATAAGAACACTCCACCATTTTTGCTAGCCTGGATATGCAAATTACACATAGCGTACAGGCACTAATTTTCAACTGAAAACACCTTGTTTACAGAGCATCTTAAATGCTTTCTTTTATGGCAAATCTCAGAAATAACAAGCTATGTGCAAAGATTCAACAAGAGTTTTGTCTTCTGTGATAATTTTGTTTCCTCTACTCTTTGCAATTTCACTGTAAAGCCCTAGATAATAGACATGCTTCTCTGCTGCAGCCTTGAGAAGAAAAAGGAGTTCTGACCTCCTGGGTCAGCCCTGTGTGATCCAGCCTGTTGAGGGACATTACCATGGATACTTGATCCTTAGAAATTGGAGAAAGAGAGAAATCACTATTCAGTCAACAATGCACAGCCAGGTTTAAAGCTAACTTCAGAGGGATCTGGCAAAGCAAGCAAATCTGCTGTGAATAAGGATTCACTACTGTTGAGCAGAACCTTTTCTGCTAAGCGAGTGGAGGAGATGGCAAGCAAGCTTGCTGACCCATGCACCACTCCCAAGCTGTAAGGAAAGTGTCCTTGCAGATGTTTGTTTGCAACGTCACCTATTCAGCCAGATGCTGCCCAGCACTGACACGCTGGTATCCAGCACATCAGCGAGACCAGGTGAAAGTCAGCCAGAGGAAAGCAGTCAGTGCCAAGCGCTGCTCAGGCACCATCACTGAAACAGCAACAGAGCAAAACTGAACTGATCAGCCTGAAGTAGATGTAAAACAGCTCATGGGAAATAAAATCCTTTCTGCTCCTGGTAGAAACAATTTCTCTCTACTATGCTGCCTTTACCCACCAACCACAACAACTCTGTTAATCTAGGTTTAAGCTGCCACTCTTTGCACTGTGTTTATTAAAAAACAAACAAACAAACAAGCAACTGTT
>Ga0181612_146784_pt1 | contig 10760 bp, 5 predicted proteins | sample HoacroProtozoa21_FD_119630 | JGI IMG/M metagenome (GOLD analysis project Ga0181612, IMG submission 119630) | Hoatzin crop microbial communities from Cojedes, Venezuel. Combined Assembly of Gp0051906, Gp0051904, Gp0051908 | reverse complement strand
GTCTGAGATATTGAGTTGTCACAAGTGTGAATCGTTTGTGCTGATTTCAAATCCAGTTTTGCATAACACCTGAGGAAGGCAGGTGTGCTCTCCAGAAAATATTTATTTCTGAGTGTATATACAATGAAAGTATAACAGTGTAATTAACACAGGGCAAGTGGCTCAGAAGAACAGAATAACTGCAGGTGATACGTAGAGATGGAATGTGAATCACTGGCAATTCACTGATTAAACAGGAAGGAACAGCAGTACTTTATAGAGAGTTTTATATATACGTATGTGTGTATATGTATATATACACTGTACTGCAATAGTTTGTGAGCTTTGGAAAGCTTCATTCCCACCATTGGAACAGCTGCTTTCCCTGGCATCAAACTGTGTAGAGATCAGTGAGAACTCTGAGAACATGCCCAGTTTCTAGAAAGGCAAAAATTTAATACATCTTCCAAACTGTGAAAAGCCAGTCCAGTTCAGAGATGAGTTAAATAAGAAGAACTAAAGTGAGAGAAGGATTGTTTCTCCTGTAAAGAGCTGATATATTTATTGAGAAAGTAAAAGCAGAGAAGAAAAGTTTCCCTTTAAGGAAAAAAAAAGTGTGAATTTTTACCAAAATGTGTTCCTCATGATCTACAATTCAAGTCCCATAGACGAGGTGGCATTTCCTTGTTGTGGTATCTTTTGCTGTTAGAAAAAATTTAATGAAAACAAATGGGAGGAATGCATTGTGTAACAAAAAGAATGAGCGAAGAAAGAGTTGAAGACAAAATCTAGAGGGCTGACTATAGAGCTATCTCTTCAATATCAGGCTTTTCAGCAAGGGTAAGTATTTGGCCATCCCGTGCATTCCTCACTATTTGCTTTCATTTATCCATAACAAAAATAAAAATGATACAAGTGCTAACAGGGTGCAAAACCGGCCTACAGTTGTTGTGGGGTTTCCGTTCTTTTCTGCATTACATGGTTTTGCGAAAATAATATAAGTGTTTCCAAGAATGTTAAGGGAAAAAAGATGTTGCTTGTTTAAACAATTTTAATGAAGGTCTAACCTTTTACAGTAAACGTCTGTTCCCTTCATTTACTTTCTGGCAGCAGTTTGTGTGTTTTTTGCAAAGGACACAGTTTAATGAACATATACCAGATTATTTAAATGAATGGTTTTAATGAGTTCTTTGAATAGGTTTCTCTAAAAAATAAGCATGAAATTACTTTTTCAGTTGGGATGCTTTAATATAGTTTAAGAAAAACGTACATAATCACTTCCCAGCAAACATAGGCCTTAGTTGCTTTAACATTCCAGTGCCTTTGAGGGCTAACAAACTAAAGTAGTTGTTTCATGGGGGTGATAAATCAGTACAGAAAATTGATGTTTTAATATTGTATTACTTCCTAAGAGATAGCCTTTTCCTGTAGGAAAGGGGAAAAGACTTTTTATTTTATCAGAACGGAACATCAGTTTATTTCTAAATAACGGAAAGATATAGACAGGCCTGATACTGTAGGCTTTCATTAAAGGGCTCCAGCAGCAGACAATAATTAACTAATTAATAATCTTAAAAAGGAAATACTTCCAAGTTCCACTTGGATAATTTCAGGCAAAAGTAATTTGACTTCACCAAGTGATTTAGCTTCAAAATTATTAAACCTAGTCCCTGACTCTATTTACTCTTTTTTGTGTTCTCTTATTGCAGCGTGAAGTGTTAATTCCATTCAAACAATTAGGATTGGGCACTGTTCACGATGTAGCCACTAGGAAGAAAAATATGCCAAAAGTCTAAATATATCTGCAGCTTCCTAGAAGAATGTCTTTCACTTTTGAACCAGCAGAGGGTGCCTTATATGATTGATCTAATTGTTTAGAAGTCACTTCATGGTTTAACATTATTTAATTGCCCTGATTTTTCTCTATTCATTTTGTACATATACAAATAACATCACTGCAATGGAAAAGCAACCTGAATGAGAGGTTGTAGAATTTTTAATCAGTGGTATTTTGCCTTCTTAGAATAAAATCTATTTTTCCTATGCCATAATGTAGTAAGATGGACTCTAGTCTTGAAAGTCTGATTAGTCAAGAGATAGTCCATTCAAGCAGGGTTACAACAATTTGCAGTCTTTTTTTGAGCGTGAGGCTAATGATGACATGCCTTGATGCACAAAGTAACTGTAATATAGTTAGGTGATACTAAGCCTTAAAAGACATTTTGTTTAAATTTTAAAAATTGTACTGTGATTTCTATGGCTTTGACTTAGTTTTACGTATGGCCATTTCTAACCTTCTCTATCGATTCTGGGTGAAACCGCTACAAAAATGCAAGCAAAATGCCTCAGCTCATTCCCCATCCTTCCCTTCTCTGCCCATGGAAATGTCCTATGGCTGAAAGAGATCAAAGCTTAAGCAATCAGTTTGCGAAAACCTTTGCATAGCCTTGCAATATATACCAATTACTTGATAGGACTGTAGTCCAAATGTATTTTCTGAAGGCATACTAAATTTCTATTGGTTTTCATGACAAGTATCTTATCTTGTGGTGTAATATTTAACTACTAAAATACTTAACATATATCAATATTAATAACTGCCTTTGTCATCTCTAACATCTACGGTCCTTATCATTAACCAGAGACACATCAAATACTTAATATGCACCTTTACATACCTTCAGTATATCAGTTTGAAACAGGATACAAAATCCAGGCTTTATACATGCAAAGCCTGCGATTGTTGTGGATCATATTTTTCTCATATGATATTTTTGTTTCATATTTATTCACCATTACCAGTGGAGGAATCAGTAATTTCTACATTTATTTTTGTGCCATTAGATCTTAGGCATAGGCGTTGATGCCATTGTTGGCACCAGCATCTATTTGGCTCCAAATTTTCATATTACTGAAATAATCTGTCCTTTCATAGAACTCCTGTGCTTATGGTGTTCACACATTTTTTTGAAACCTTGTCGTTCCTGTTTTTGGTCTGTGTTGCCAAGATTTGTAAGTGGATGGCCTGAGTATAAGTATCCACACTTCTTCAGCATCAGAAACCCTTGGTATGAATGCCTACATTTTTTGTAGACTCACTTTCAAATTTTTGTTTTTAAGTAAAGATGTTGAATTAATGCTTAGATTGTGAAAGTCTTCTATGATGCAGGTTCCATTTTTCTACATTTCATATTGATTGTTTCTTGGAAACCTCAAGATGTTTTACAATGCTGGGGAAATAAATCCTCAAAGGCAATATGGATCTTATTTCCTAAGACAGCTACTTGAACAGGATAACAGAATTCAAGCTTTTCCACTTGAATTCTGAATACAGGGCCTGTTCCTCATGTTGTTGCTCCCCTTGTTACTTCACAGTCTATAAGCACCGTCTGCTATTCAGCGCTCTCTGCAAGATACTGTTCTTGACAGTTGCAATTCCTGCTTGAGTTTCAGTGACTTAACAAGAAGGAATGTTCTGTACAGAGTACACCTCTTTTTCCACTTCTGGCTGGCCAGAGAAAAAAAATGATTTTAACTAGAGGTCTACTCATATAGATTTCGTATGCAGCACTCCTGGCAAACAAATGATAAGATAGAGGAAAGTAACATTTCCTTGACTCTTTCTCCCCACCTTCCACTCTTTTTACTAAGCCTTTGCTTTCCTTTTGCATCTGAAATGATAAATTTTCTCTTGGAGGAACACCGAGCAAAAAGAGATCTACTTGGAAATGATTTCTATAAAGAGTATTAGTGAAATAGCAATACTAATGGTCAGATTCTAAGCTGCACAGGAATTCAAAGCATTTGCAGGTGGAGTAGTGGCAAATATTATAAAGAAACCCTAACAAAGTAATATTTAATTGATGTAACAGTTCTGAGACTGGGAGTAAGGAATTGTTTTACTATCTTGGTAATTATTGCTTAAAGGTCTGCAGTCCTGTCAAGTGAAGAATGCTGTTCAAGTCCAAAAAATTATTTTTTCTCACTCAGTAAGGAGCAGTTCATATCAATAAGATTAAAAAAGAACCAATTTGAATGATCATGTCTGCAATACTGAAGGTACTGCTTCATAGCAAAAAAAGTTTATTTTGCTATTATTAAAAAATGACTTAAGTTAGATCAACCAAAAAGATCTCCACCTTAAAATCATTTGAGTATGCCACTCGGCAGCAGTCTATGACTCTTTTATATGGTCTTTAAAGTGCTCAATAATCCCATAAAGTTTTAACTTTTATTTTATTGTTATTTGCTACTTTTTGTGCTATGTGTCTTAAGTCAGTGAAAAGATCTTTCATGAATCACATGAATTTTTATTTTACCGCTCCCATAAAAAAGCTTTCTAATATCTTTTAATAGCACAATTTTGTGTGTGAATTGTACTACAGTCAGCATGCATTATTCTGAACTCTAGTTTCTGGACCAGAAAGCCATGTTTAAATCACTCTGGGAATTAAAATTAAATGGGTAAATGATTGACTACATGGAGTGGTAGGGTTATCCTACACCAGTTAGAAGGTAGTAGAACACCAAGTTATGACATCAAGTTTTGATTGAGAAGCAGGGTAAAAATTATTCAAAAGGGAATTTTTGTTGTTGTTCTGTTTTGTTTTGTTTTTAACCTGGTAGTGGAACAAGAAGCGAGAAATTACAATGTGGAAGGTATGTAGTGTTCCATCAGCAACCAAAACCTGCATGGACATTTTAGTTTTCGTGCAGAAGGGCTAGAGCACTCTGAAAGAGTTTTTAGCCACAAAAACAAATGAAGTTGCCCTAATTAAGATTACTAATAAACTTTTCACTATCCTGTACTTCTCTGAAGCATTTTTTTTAAGCTTCAAAAAAGTCTAGCTTCTCCCCAAATAGTTCAAAGAAAGCACAGACATTTCTCAGACAAAAATCTGAGGACAAATAAAGGTTGCAGTTTGTCCAGGCGTGTCACGTTACAGTGAAAGCCAACGGGTGAAGTGACAGCAGGTTCTCAGTTGAAAGGGAATCAATACTGTTCTACAAATAAGAATAAATTGCTTCAGAAAGTTTTAGAGTATTTGCAAATAGTTTCATTTGGGACTTCTTCTCCGAGACCGTAATATCCTGTTTTTCTCCTCCCCCTTAAAAGCACCGGCCAAGCACAAATGCACACTAACTTACCTGACAGGTTGGCAGATAGCGCCAGCAGCCATTAAAATGATCCAAACCAATAAGGTTATGGAATAAGGAAAGCTATAGAACATTTAATATTAACATACTAATCCAAATTGTCCGCAGGACATCCCTGGGAGCTGTGGCCGGCACAGCCCATCCCCGGCAGGGCACAGGAGAGGGGAGGTGTGAGACTGGGGAAGCCGCCCTGGGGCCCATCTCCATTCCCTCAAGGTGCCCGCTCAGCCTCGGCACTTACCTTCTTGCCAACCAGGGCCTCGAAGTGGCTTCGCAGCTCCTCCACAGTGATGGGGAAGTGCTCGATCTGCTGAGGGCTGCCCACAGTCTCCTCCTGGAACACATCTGCCCTCCCGCTGTCTGCCGGTACTTTCTCCATGGTGCTGCTGCAGCTGATCTTACCCAGCACCAGGGACTGTGGGCCTGGCGAGCACCAGAGTATCGGGCCAGGTCTCGTAGCATTGGTGGACTCCCATCTCTGCTTGAGGAGCTCCACAGAGCCCTTCTGCAGGGGAAAGTCTGCCAGCTCCAGCATGCCCTGCCAATGCAACATGTACCTGGGGTCAGAGACAGCCAGCACTGTGCCGGTAGAGGCCACCATGGGGCGGCTAGAGAGCCCTTGAGGGTCGTGGGACAGGCCAGGGCACAGACTGGTGGCATGGACAGAAGCCACTTCCCAATAGAAAGTGAGATCCTGTAAGACCAGATCCAGTTAAGTGTCAGTGACAGGGTTCAGCGTGTTCATACAGCAGGAATATGTTAATTAAATAGTGAATTAAGGTTCAGATATTTTATTCTTAAGCAGGAATATGTTAATTAAATAGTGAACTAAGGTTCAGATGTTTTATTCTTAAGCTTGCCAGCAGATTTGCTGTCTATCATGAATGGAAAAGCAGCAAGCACATAATTAGGGAGAGTTTCAAACAAAGTGGGGCTAATGAATGAGTGCCTGGTAATCAGTGTGTGCTACACTGAAAGGTGTTGTGACAGGTGACTGCTGGTTTCTTTTAGATTTGATACAGCTGTCAGTGTTGTAGAGTGAGACACAGCATTTTAATGCAGCCAGGAGACAGAAGGGCTACTGCATTAGCTGTGAGAGTACTTGGGTAGTTTGGAAACACATCCCAGTACAGTAGTCCTAATTTCACCATAACTCTTCTGGCAGGTAAATTACTAAGTGCTGATATCAAATCTTTCTGATCAGTTGACTGTGTTCTCACAAAGGCTTATTCCATCTTTCTTACAGTATGCCTGGGAGGGAAAATTGCCATTCTATCATTTTGCACCAGTTGCTGAAGTCTGCTACCCATTTCCTGAAATCGGCTCTCATGAGGTTTGATTTTGAGGTTTTTCTGCCCTGTAGCAAATATGCAAAGGTAAGTTTTCATCTGTCATTCAAAATTACTGAAGTCATTAAGTAGAAAGAATATGCATTTAAAACAGTAAAGAGAAATAAACGCTAACAAGAACTGAGACCCAGCTACTAGCTAAAATCTCCATGTATTGGCCTCTCCCTTCTTGGCAAAAAAACGTTCATGTGTTGAAGTGTCCTTTAACTCTCTGCTTTGCTTGAGCTCAAATTTGCATTGTTGGGAGCTGGGCTTGGGGTTTTTTTGAGTCAATTTTAAACCAGAATTAGTGTGGTCTGTAATATTTTGCTCTGGAGGAAAAAACACAGAAGAAGCACTAGGTATGTGATGTACTCCAAGAATATTTTTAAAAGGAATCTCAAGGTCCACCTTCCTCACCCTCTCTGCAGCCGGAAATTGGCCCAAGACTTGCCTCTCCTTTAGCTTTTCGGCAGCACTCCATTGTGACTATAGTTAACAGTCCTCCTAGTTCCCCTTGACTGATGCAAGCTGTCTCCCATGACTCTCCCCTTCCTGCAAGCCAGGGAGTAACACGCTTCCTTCCCCTACTACAGGAGCCTGTTGTTCTAAGCTGTCTGGTTCTAGCAAAGATCCAAAATGGGTCTGACTTTTATCCCAAAATGAAGAACAGCTGTTAAATTCACCAGTCACAAGAATGTTCAGCTGAACTTGCAGCTGTATGTTAGAAATACTCCTGATTTACACTGCATCTAAGGATTGACCTTTAAACTGTGAAGCAGGCTTTTCCTAATTTAGGTGAGTGTGCTTATGCAATATCCACATTCTCCTGTGTTTTGCTTCATTGCTAGTGAGTCCTGTTGTTGGTTTCAGTGGTTTTCAGGGTAGGTGGTATGCCATCGTTCAGAAATAATCCAGAGTTCACCTCCTTCTCCCTTGCAGCTCTCAAAATAGATTTAGTTAAGAACGGTAGTTTTCTTTTACCCTTCTCTAATGTGGGACCTATGGCTGCTAGACAGCAGATAAAAAAAATATATTTGCTTTGTTTACATGCATGAATTGGCTTGTTCAAGGTGAAGTTGTGTGGAGATTCAATGGTTTATAAAGTTGGTGATTCACTGCACTTCCCCTTACCCTAAAAGAGAGATTTCATTGTAACATCTGCATTTGTGTCAGGAACAAATTTGAATGTAGGCCTAAACCTGGCTTTAAGCCACTTCCTAAAGATATATTTTAATGAAAGTGTCTCTCTGAAACCTGGGGGGGAGAAAACACACAAAAACCACAAACCAGAATCTGGTGTGTCCTAGAGGTCACCTGAGGTTTTCACATTTTATTACTGCTATCTCCAAAACTGATCTCTGATCTTCTAATTTCCTTCCTTACCTGTTCATGGTAGTTTAAATCACTGTGGAACGCGATTTATGGGAATTTGTGGGATTATTATGGAATTTATGGAATGTGACTAATGGGAATTTATTTCAAATAAAATATTTGATTAGTACTCAATAACTAAAATTGTTGGTTATTTTAATTGTTTCCTGAGCTTTGTAGATCCTTAGCATTTATGAAAATGTAGGACAAAATAGAGGAAATAAGAAAAGCGCAAATTTGGACTTTGACCTAAATCACGATTATCATTTCATACTAGCTCTGCTGACTGTAGTGTTTAACTTTTACTGTCCACCTGTAGAATTATCTTATTTAAGTGAAGGGGAGAACAGATGTTGTTGCTCTTATCAAGTATCTTTGTTTTTTTTCTTTTGTGTTCGCTATTTTTAGCTCTCAGCTATCTGGCTGTATTTGTCCTCTAGCCTATTCATTTCTCCCCTAAGCTTATCTTGATTTATTCTCTCATAGTGACAACTAACTTATTACACTATCCAATTTGCTGAAATTTCAGGGAAATTCACATCTGTGGGTCTGTGACTATCCTCTTCCCACGAGCTGCAGAAGAGGAGCCCGCCTGTGTACGGGACTTGTGGCAAGGCAGAACTGGCTCTGTTACACTCATGTTTTCAGTCTCATTATATCAAACCCTTTCTCATAACAGTCAAATAACAGCCCACAAAAATGAACAACTTATTTAAAAAAAAAATCAGTGTGATAAGATAAAGGTTTCAGCCAGGTTAAAGCTCTGCAGGGAGCACTGGCCTCTCATTTTCCTTGGTTTGGGAGACTCACTCATGTGGCCAAGTGATGTGTTGGAGAGAGGAAGATTGCAGTACCAAACAAATGAAGTTAACTAATGAGCAGTCTGGCAGAAATTGATGGTGGAATTTTTGTGAAGGAACTACCAAAATGCTATATGCACTCCATTGTTTTATGAGGCCAGTGGTAGTACAGCATTCAAACACTGCAATCAAGCTGTAGATTTTACTTTTTTCATGTTTCTTCTCTGGGATCTTTTGGATCTCTCTCCCACTGATTTTATAAGAGGCCTATAGTAATTCTTCATTGCGTGTGATAAATATGATAAATATGTACTTTTCCTGAGAAAAAAACTATAGGAAGTCCTGTAGATTTTGTAGACCCATGAACTGCAGATATCCAGTAAATTTCAGGGGTTTTTTTTAAACCTGAAGTTGTTGATAAATCTGTCCTCACAGTACAATCAATGAAATTGCGATTTTCTTCTTGTGCTGTAAATGAGATAGGCCCTCTTCTACTGTTCACAGAGTGTTTATTCAACTGGTAGGTGAATATATTCGTGCAAGTAATTAAAAGAGCTGTTGAGAAAACCTGCATCAGTTCTGCTGTGTATTCCTTTGCCAAAATGACTACCTGTATTTTCATCATATTCTTGTTACCTTACATGTTTCTTACATGTAAACTCTTTAGTTTGTTCATTAACAAACAAGTAAATAGAAATTGTAAAAAGAGTAGACTAATGCAGTTTATTTGTAGAACTATTTGTGAATAGTGTCAGTATGTTCATTCAGCTGTATCCCTGTGGGATGATATAATCCTGCATATTGTACTGGTGAGTCCTCTCTTGACAGTAGAAAACAGTCTGCTGTCAAACAGCTGCCATTTGCCATTGCGTATTGAGCTGCATTTCCTTCTCAATTAAAAAAAAATAAAACAAACCAAAAGAACCCCAAAAAAACAAAACCCCAAACAAAGATGTTTTGAGCATAGGTTTTGAGAAGTCCTTTCTATGATCTCCCATACTACTTCATCCAGCTCTTTCCTCTGACAGTTCCCCTTCTGTCCCACCCTGGACATCTGATTCCAGTTCATCTGCACTGTCAGGAATCCCTGGTATGAGGATCCATAGGTCATCTTGGGATAAATTATGAGAGAAGGACCAACACGTTGCAAATGAACGCTGTATCTTGTTCAACCCAATGTGTTTTCCGAACCACTGAATAAAACCCCCCAGGATCCAGAGGAGGCTACAGAACAAAAAGCAGCTGACCCTTAGTTTATGGCAATGCTGGGAAGGGAAGCAGGGGGATGAAAGAGAGGACCAGTAGCTGCCTAAGTTCTCCTCTAAATCTAGTCAATAATAGAATAAAATAGTTCAGTTGGCAGGGATCTACAACAGTCATCTAGTCCAACTGCAATATTCAGTGGCCACTGTGCTAAATAATCTCTTCTCCCCTAAGAACTGTTTAAGTGGGCACATGATAGCTAGGCACACACTTCTGACACCACTGCTTGAAAAGCCTGGAGTTTCTTCTGCAGGTAAACAGAGCCTCGAGTATCTGTAACATTTCTTCATTTACATTTCAGGCACTTCTTAACAAAAGCAGCTCAGACAAGTTTATGAAAAGAGCTAAAATAATTCCTGATTACTACAAAACGTAAAGCACTTCCAAATTCCTAGTCCTGTTTTGAGAAAGTAGATTAATTTGGGCTGTCATTTAACATGCCAGCCTTTATCCTGATACAAATATGCATAGCTAAAAAATAGAACTTTAAAAAATGTTTTTTCAACTTTAAATTACAGCAGACTCCTATTCTAGCAAATGTAACAACGTTCCAGTATTTTGAGGTAACTCACACTGGAACACTAATTCTCATATCTTACCAGCAAAATCAACACATTTTTCTCATCTAATAAGAGAGAACTAGAAAGTGCATTACTCATATTCATGGGACTTGAGGAAAGACATGCTTATTTTTTTCCTTTTATCCCCTAATTCTCATTTATTACATGAGCAGTATCGGTCCCCACACTAGACAGCCTATTTAAAAAAAAAAAAAAAAAAGGAATTAATTTGAATTTTTGAACTGGGCTTTTCTTCCCGCTGGGTTTTTCTCGGGCAAGTTTTCGGGTTGTGCCTCTGC
>Ga0181612_120867_pt1 | contig 10760 bp, 20 predicted proteins | sample HoacroProtozoa21_FD_119630 | JGI IMG/M metagenome (GOLD analysis project Ga0181612, IMG submission 119630) | Hoatzin crop microbial communities from Cojedes, Venezuel. Combined Assembly of Gp0051906, Gp0051904, Gp0051908 | reverse complement strand
TGCCTGAAAAAAGAACGCCCCCCCAAACCCCTGCCAAAACCCCAACAACAACAAAAACAGAGCCACCTAAACCCCTCCAATCCTTTTTGTTCCCTGGACAGAAGCCTCCACCCCTACTGAGCCTTCCCCAGGGGAAGCTGTCCCAGCTCTGCCGTTCCCCGTTGCCATGCAGTAGCTGTAATTGAGGTGGACCTGATTTCCCAGGCCCTCTCGCCTGGCAGGGGCTCCAGACATCCCCGAGGTGATGGACCAGGATGGAAGCAGCGGGAGGAGGGCTGTGTCCGGGGCCCTGGCAGGAGCACTGCTGGAGCGGGCTCTCCTGGCTCGCAGCCCGCTCTCTCAGCCGGAGGTAACAGGCCAGCCACAAATGCCGAAGAGGAGATCAACGGGGGGTGGAGGAGGGATGAAAGAAAACAACCTTCAAAAGAACATGCCCTGCTTTGCTTTTTTTTTTTTTTTTATTGAGGGGAAAGGTACTGGACTGGTGAGGACTTCTAATGAGCCTTCCTCTGGGAAAGCCCTTCTTTTGCACTGAATCCAGAAATGCTCTTGCTTGATAAAATATATATATATATGTGTGTGTTTGTACGGTGTTACATATTGCTTTGCTGTTCCTGCTCATTCCAACACCAGGAGACTTTGGCCTGTATGCATGTTGTCTGTCTACCAAGCTGGTTTCTGGACGGTTGTCTCCCCTCTTCATCCCCACCTTGCTCCTGTCCGCCACTTCTCCAACAGAAAATAGTTTTGCAGCTGACGTTGAGGTTCGAGACATAGAAATAGGAAGGAGTCCCTTCATGATAAGGGTTTTCTGCACACGTGATTTTAAGAGGTTGCCCGTTTTGGAGAGCGTTGTTGCGTGTGTTGCCCTGCGGTTGGGCCTCGGGAGGAAGAGGAGTGCGTAAGGAGGCATCACCCTGCTGGTGCGGTGTGCCGAGGGGACGGTTGGTGGCACGACTATTGACTTAACTCACAGATGAATCCTTTGTCATTTCCACCATGAAATCTGAGATTTGATACCTTTTCGAAATGGGCTGTCAGGTGAGTTCACGCATTTAATCTTGACTGCTGCTCTGCAATACCTAAAACTGGGTGGCTGGGTATCCAGGGTCACTGTCCTGTGCCTGACTACCTGCTCAAGTGCAAAGAGCTCCATTTCTCCTGCAGCCTGTCATTTATGAGTCTTTCCCACCAACTTAAATAAAAACTGGGTAGGATTTGTGTGTAGCAAGACCTGGATGTGACCCTGGTTTTTATATCCTCTATTTGCTCTTAGATGTCCCAGGAACAGGTTACTTCTCTAGGTGTTCTTGGAGCTCAGAGTGTTTTGGGAGGTCTCTGGAGGGCTGTTTTACCTCCTGTGAACTCTAGGCATAGACTCAGGCCACTTGCAAGGAATGGCCTGGTGGCTCTGTTGAGAGAGACCTCATCCATACAGTGCCGTTGAGACTGGATCGCTTGCCAGCTAAACCTGTGGGTGACCCTGCTAGTGGGAGAGAGGAATAGAGAAGACGAAGAGCATGGACAGGGCCGGATTACATCATCAAGGACCCACGGTGTGCTGGTGGATGAGACTGGGATGGGGAAATGGCAGTGGGATGGACTTCTGATTTCTGCAGACAGTCCCCAAGCAGGAGAGCCCTGCTCTCTAGCCGCTCCCCGTTAGAGGTTTGGAAAGCTCTAACTGGGGTTTTCACTTTGCCTCTCCCAGCGCTCAGCTGCGGGCTCTGGCTCGGAGCCTCCCGTCAGCTCACGCTTTGAGCACAAAGCTGTGTTTTCAGGTGAAACCCTACCCCGGCGGGGGTTCTCCTGCTCCCCTCCCTGCTTGGCCGGCTGCAGGTCTGTGCTTTCAGAGCGGATGTAGGAGGTTCCTCCTCATGGCCTTCAGGTAACTTGCCCACCTGCGGCCTCTGAATCAAACTCAAACCTGTTTTTGCAACAGCAATTGCGGAACTAGGCTGGGTTTGTAGGAACACCGCTTGCTTTCAGGGAAACCTCCCGGCACCCCCCTCCCCATGCAGCCCCCGGGGCTGTGCTTCGATGGGGATGGCTGAGCATGGATTAACCCTTCCAGCTTTCCTTGTCTGGCAAGTCTAGGCATCCATCCAGGTCCATGTCCACGGTGCCTGGTGCAGGGGTGCTGTGACTGTGCCTGTTACCAGCTCCGCACCCCACGGTCTGCAGGGAGCACACCGGGAGGGGGACGTGACACCGGGGTTAATGTATTTTTGGAGAGGGAAGTTTTCTGCATTGTTGTTGGGTACAGCCTCTCAGCCTCGCTGAAGGGAGCTTTTAGCATGCAAATGCAGTTTGCCTCATGCTTTTTAATGTTTTACTTCTCGTAATTGCCGAGACCGGTTGCAATCTTTGGACGTGGCCGGGTTTCCGAAAGCAGCTTCCCCTTGAAAGTGGTTCCCGTCGCTGGTGAGACTTGGTTTCTGCCCCCTCCCTTTTTAGGTCTATCAGGTTGAAGGAAGCGAACGAATCGCCCTGGCTAATGTTAGCGCTGGAAAGTCCTGAGGCGCAGTAGTGAGAAATAACATGTGTTAACCTTTGAGCGGTGTTGTATTATATTTTGTTGTTGTGTCTCTAGTACAACTTTGCTGGGAAACAATAAACATTTTGGGCCAGAACAGATCATCAGCTGCGTAAGCCGCTGGATGGGGTCCAGCGGAGCCGCAGGGCTCTGCTCTCGGCGGGGGCTCCTGCCCCTCCAGCCGGCTGCCTGGGCGTCCGTCGGACACGACGCCTCTCCATCGCGCCCCTCGTAGGGATGAGCTTTTCAGAACTCCAGCTCTTAACCCTAAGCCTGGATTGCAACACCGCTGCTCTCCCCAAAACCAGAGAAGTATCGGTGCAAGCTGTCAAGATGTTATCGTTGTTGTTGCACAACGTGCTATTCCGTAGAGGGCTTTCACGGGGAAGCGAGGTTTGAGACGTGCTGTCCATCCATCCGTCTGTCTGTGTCACCGTCAAGAAACTTGAAGTCTTTCTGGGCAATGTCAACAAAATTTTCCAATGTCAGAGGTATAAAGTACATCCAATTCCAGCAAGTTTTGTGTAGATAGGTAAAGGTAGAAGAGAAGGCCCTATTCGAACTCTCACTGACAGGAAGAGTGCAACCTTATTTCAGCTTAAGCCTACTAGACATCAAAGAATCTAAGTGTGATGTGCCGTACTGCAGAAAGCCAATCTTCCTGGGTTCCCCTGCTCTCACTTTCTGCTTTCTCCCCGAAATCTTTGGCTCCAAAGCGTCGAGAATCTCAGCTTTCACAAAAACTCAAGCTCTGACTCTCAAGGTTACAGAGAGAAGCATGAAAACGCGACTCTCCGAGGACTTGAAGCTTGCAAAACTCAGCAACGCTTGCAGGAAATTTGGCTCAAATTTGGTCTCTGGCAGTCAGGCAAGAGAGACGTGGTGTCGGAGTTTGTTAGGAAATTTGCACTTGAGTGTTATGCCGGTGGATAATTTGTCTGTGCTTGGACTATGTGAGCTTGTGACAGGACAGGCGCTGTGCAAAGCGGGTCGCATCAGGCAACCGGCTTCTGTCAGCGCTGTACGGGGCGGGTGAAATAATTGTCTGTTAATTGAAATGTACACTTCCACGGTTGCTCCTCTGAGTGGGGTTTCGAGCTCCTGGCAAAGAGGCTGAGGGTCCTCGAGCCCCTTCCCCAAGGTGCGTTTTGCAAACCGAGATAAGATGATGGTGCCTGCCCCAGGAGCACGGAGCTGTGCGGATGGGGAGGGGAGAGAGACCCAGGGAGGCGAAGGGACATGCTCGTGGTCACGGTGCTGCTCCGTGGGATGAGAAGTCCGGTCTCCGAGGCTTCAACTGCTGAGCTCCCTGGGATGCCATGCTGGCTGGTGAGGGGCTGGGGCTGTAGGTGCCTGTATTCCAAATTTCCTCCTCTTCACAGTTACTGGCTGTGCCGTCTTGATGCTGAACTTGTTCTTGTTTAACTTGGCTTTCTCTGTGGCTGCTGCGTGTTCCCGGGTGATGGATTTTTACCTTCGTGCCAGTTGGTTTGGGGGAAAGGACATGGCTTCACAGACTTGTATGGGTTGTGGGTCTCTCTTCTAAGGCCGTGAAAAAAAAATATCACAGAGTGCTCTCACCCTATAAAATATACCCCAGCAGATATTTTCTGTCCATATCATGAGCGAGCACTAAATAAGCTGGGATTCTGTACAAGCGCAGCATGGGTGCTGACTTCTCTTTCTTATTTTGAATGTTTAGTTGAGGGACCCAAATGAGTGGTTTTCTTCCATTTCTGGTGGGCTCTTCCAAGGCAGTGCAGTCCTGAGGGGTCTGGGATCCATCCAGAGCTGCTGGGCTCTGAGGCATGACACTCCTTCAGTGGAGACACCGTCACTGAACACCTGAAGCTACGAGGGATGGTAAGGGTTGGTCTTGTAGCAAGGTGAATGTTTGGAAGACTGTGACCCTACAGGTGCTGGTGCTCATATGGGGTTCCCAAAGGGATGACACCCCTTGGATTGGCTGCTGTGCCTGCCCTTGGCTGGGAAAGCTGCTTGCTCCAGAGATGCTCCCAGCACGGGTGCATGCCGGAGCAGGACACCCTGCTGCACAAGCGCCGATCTGAGCGCGGTCCTTTGATGCAACCTGTGGCAGGAGGAGGATGAAGGGAGAAGAATGGCTCTATCTGCTGGACGAGCTGCTGGGGATGATGAAAGGGGAGAGCTGCCATCGCGGCAGTGATCACAGGCGGCCCAACGGCAGCGTGGGCAGCTGGGTCACGCAGGCAGCGACTCGGACCTGCAGGGCTCTTCCCCCTATCCCGATCCCTTTTGAATCTGTGGTTTCCAGCTCAGTGGAAGTGGGGGCAGAGAAAGCCCCAGCGAGGCCAAGCTGGTGGCTGCAAACAAAGCACTTAGAAAGATAAAGGGCAAAAACTGCTTTTTGGTCTCCCGTTGCTTGTCCAAATTCATGGCGAGTGTGTGGTGGACGGGTGGTGCGGTGACCACCTGAAACCAGCAGCCCCTCGCCCCGGGCATCGCTCGGTGCCGGAGCGGTCGTGCTCTGCAGGAGGGTCCCAGGTGCCTCCTCGCCACCTCTGCCCCTCCCCGGGTGTTTTAACTTGTTTCCTTTCAGCGGAGGAAACATGACTTTTGCCGTTGATGGAATTCAGCCCCGACAATGCCGAGTGACACAATTTCCCACTCCGAGCATGCCATCGCGCTGCAGCGATGCTGGGATGCCGGCTAGCCCTTCTCGGAGCCATCTGCATGACAATGCGGCGGTCTGTGCTACCATTAGCTGCCCTTTTGCTATTAGTACCTAATGAAAATGTAACCATATTTAACCCCCCACAGTCCGAGATTAGCGAGAAAGGGGCCTAAGTGGATTTAATTCTTTTGTATGGTGAGCATCAAACTCTCCATTTTGATTGCCCTGTCCCCTCTTCCCCTCTCCAGCGGGAGAGGGAGGCAGGAAAGCTGTGTAAGGCTAACTCTATCCTCTCAGCTGTCCCCGGCACAATGGGCAAAGTATCTTTTGTGGCATTAACGGCTTTGGCTGGGGGCTGGGGGGAGCCGGGCTGGAGAACAATGTGTGAGAAGCTGAGACTGTGGGTTTCCCACACGGCCCAATATGTCTCCCCGCACCCCCCTCTGGGACAAGCAGACCTGCAGCAGCCCAGCCCACAGCTGATCCTGGCTTGATTGGCTTTTTTTTTTTTTTCCTAATTCCCCCCCCTCCCCTTTCCTTCCCCCCCAGCATTGTGCTCTCGAGAGATGAAAATCCTTTCCTGGCGTGAAAGGAGAGGCGTGCCTGAAATCCCCTCCCTTGGACGGACTGGGCATGTCATATGACGGCCAAATCCACCGGATTAGTGTGTGTGTGTCTGCGTGCGTGTCCTGCCGGGGCTGGAGGCGGGGGGGCGGGATGCCCGATATCTATATTCCTTCCCTACCCCCTCTCTCCATATTGATTTCTGCAGGGATATTTATTCATTGCACCTGCTGGCTGCCGGCCTCCCGCTGCCCACCCGTCTTTCCCTGCAGTTTTGAAGATCCAACCTTGGGGCAGGGGTGCGCAGTGAATTCTTGACCCTTTTCCCATCTCCCATCCCCCTGTGTTTTCCTAAATCTGAAGCTGGGGCAGACAAAGGAGCCATCGCTTTGGCTCTGTGCAATGGAAGGATCTTCATGTGAAGGAGATGGGACCTCTCCAAGGAGGGGTTGTGTGGCTGGGGCCGGGGGAACAGGCTTGGGGCTGGGTTGACGGTACAGCCTACAGGCAGCGTGGGCTTTGGGCTGGCTGGCTTGCCCTGCTCTGTCTGGAGACTCCACGGGATTGGGAACGCAGCCTGGCCCTGAGCCCCACCTCGGTGGAGACCCCGGGGAGCCCCAGCCAGTCACAGCTCTGGGCAAGCTGGGCGCGGTGGAAAGACAGTCCTGTCGTGTTTGTCATTGCTTGTGGAAACCCTGATGTTAAGGATTTGAGCTTGTGGGAAATGACCACTTATGGGGTCACCTCCTCCTTCCGCATGGGAAGAACTGAGGCAGAGAGCTCTTCATCGACAAAGCCAATGTCATGAGCAAAGTCAGGTTTGGAGCCAAGAATAGCATTTACTACCGTTTAATTCCTGCCTCTGTGTTTTTAATGTCCCAAATCACAACTGTATTGGTTTCCCTTCAGGTTTTTTGACGCACAATGCGTCATTTTGTGCTGGAATTTCTGCTTTTTCCAAGACAACTGTTTTTACAGACCCCACCAGCCAAGCCAATATCTTCCTCCCACCCGTGGCGTGAGAACTTGCATGTTCATGGAGGAAATCTGCCTTGGTTGAGATGAATTTAGCAACCGGGTCTGCAGCCTCCAATCTGTTTCTGTGCACACAACATCTTGGTTAGAAGGAAAGAGAAACCTCTGTGGGGCAAGCACAGGGATGAGGGCATGGGTGATGCTCTGGGTCGCTCCAGGGTGAGGTTTTCTGTACGTGTGGATAAGTTTGCTGTATGTGTGGACAGATTTGCTGTACATGTGAAAAGCACCTTATTTCTCAAGAAAAATTGGTCTTCTTGCAGCAGCCAGCCTGCTGGTCCATGCCAATGCTGGCTGGCAGCGCTGGGGCATGGTATGCCGGGCCGTCGCTGGGGATGGGGATGGCTGTGGTGGCTGGGATGGATGCTCGGGTGGGATGCCAGAGAGCAGCCCTGTCTGGGGCTACCTCCTCCAGCGACCTCCAAGCTGGGCACCACCGAGCACAGGGCTGATAGCTCCTGGGGCAAGAGGTCCCCGCTGAGGAGATGCTCAACGCTGGCCACTTAAAAGATGCCCCAAGTGGAGAGTGAGCAGAGATGGAGAGCCAGGCCTGGGAGCAGCGGGAGATGTGCCCACCACCTCCGGACCGGGGATGCTGTGGTCCTCAGCGGGACGTAGAGGTGAAGTGTTGCAGGCTCGGGCGGGAGGAGAAGCGTGCGAGGGGGTGGGGAGGGGTGGCGGGGGACGGATGGGGCTGCTGCTTGTGTGAATGTGCCCCCCGCTCATTGTTCCGCGGCTTTATTCTCCGGGCCTCGATGGGACTGATTTAGAAATCCTAATCCGGGAGCAGTCTCTGCGCCTCCCGAGTGTGACACAACTCGAGCTGCTCCGGGCGCCTTTGTTCCCTAATGACAGCTGACTTCATGCAGCAGTGGGAACAGTTTGAGCATAACTCCACACCGCCGGGGCTGGCAGCTGCAGCCTTAACTCTTTCTTGCCCACCTGCACGGCCCAGCGGGACGGGGCGGGGGGGGTCCTGGGAGGAAGCGTAGCCGAAATGCACGTACCCCATGCATGTACCCCGTGCGAGGATGCTTGGCTTCACCCCTGGCACCTCTGCTGAGACTGACCGCCGCGAAGGCGGACTGGAGAGAATAAAGCTGCAGATTGAGAGTTCTGTCGGAGGCAGTGAGGGGAAGAAGCAAAGTCATTTTCTGGGGGGTTGTCGCTGTGGCGTGGCTATTTTGGGAGTCTGCTGCAGGTATTTATTGGAAAACAACTCGAACAAGCCCAACCCAGGGTGACATTTGGTGCTGCCTTGGAAGAAGGAGGTATTTCAGAAACTGCACGTCCAGTTTTGTTGATGCTTTGAGTGTCGGAGGATGTCTGCAGCCCTGGGTGAGCGTGAAGCGATTCCTCTGCGGGGCTGCGGGCCATTTACATCACTTGCATTGAAAGTAAAAGGCATTGAGTCACTCCAAGATGTTCCCGGAAGAGATTTCTGGCTCTGCCAGCAAAGAGCTTGAGAGCAAGCAACGTTCTCCCTCACTTGGCCTTGGTTTCTTCCCTGGCAAAGCAGGGCTCGTGATCCGATGTCCGGCGCAGAGCTGTGCTATTTAGCATTAGACATGTGTTTGGTGATGCTTGCTGGGCCAGTGCTAGCAACGGTTAAACCCTTCTCCCCTCTCTGTTTGTTGTCAAACCACTACTCTGACCTGGGAAAATACTTCTGGAAAATTACCCTTATTAAAGGGGGACGACCCGGGAGAGGCAGAGCTGGCTTGGCCTGATGGGTTGCAGCCCTCCTCTGCGCCAGGGCTGGGGGCTCACACAGGCTCTGCTCCTCGTCAGCAATTAGCAGATGGGTCTGTACCGGTTTCCCGGCACCTGTGTCCCCTCTGCTGTCCCCGAATCGCGGCCGCCCATGCTTGGCCAGGGTCTCCCTGGCGACGGGGCCACGGGATGCTGTGCAGTCCATTTGTCACCAATTGTCACTGTTTTGTTCTGCCTTGTATGCGCACTGGATTGTGTCACGGGGGAGGTGAGGAGGAGCAATCAGGCCTTGTCTAATGGGCCTCGGTCTCCCGCTGTGGGGAAAAGCCGAGGGTCTGCGTGCGGAGGGAAGGGGAAGGGGAAAGGGAAGGGCAGGCACTGCGGCTGTGCCTGCTGGGAGCATCCCAGGTACCGACGGAACGGGACGGCTCCTGGCACAGCTGCAAAGATCCTTGCATCGATTAGGCGAGAATTTAGGTCAAGGATGAATTTGGCTCTTTGCAGTGCGGCTGTATCCCTGCGAAGCGGGGATGTGGAGGGGGTGTCAGCCCTCCTACTCCTTGTAGTGCTGTCAGGGCACTCCAATGCCCCCCAGCATCTTCCACGGTGACGTTCACTCCCAGCCATGCTTGTGGTGGCTGTGGGATGGGGTTTGCTCTCCCTGGGTCTCCCCTCATCTGAAGGGAGGTGGGTTTCCTCCGGGACAAGCCCACCCCAGGGTACCCTTGACCGGAAAGGTCTGGGAGCTGCTGTGCTTCCGGGGGGTCCAGCTTCCCAGGTGAGGCTGCGGTAGGCTTCGGGCTGAGGATGGATTAGCACCTCATTCAGACTCCAGCTTCTGAGCAATTCTTATTTCCCCCAAGCGTGTTGCTGAAAGGGTCTTGGTGTATTGTGGATTTTGGTATGCCTCTGTTAGCAGATGTCAGTTTTTGGCTGAAGATGTGACCTCATACTAAACTATACATATATATATATATATATATATGTATTTTTTTTTCTCTGCCCCGTCATCCCCAGCTTTCCCAAAGTGGGATGATTCACCTCTCCCTGCCTGGCTCCATCAGCCCCCTTTTTATCTTTTTAGTCTTCCAACTTCAAGAGCCACCAGGACTAGCTCAAAGTAGAGCTGTGGCCAGCTCTGAGCCTCAGCACCCACATTCAGGTTTTTCTGTAAACCCTTAATTCAGACCAGGCTGGCCAAAACGTTTACGGGAATTCAGGGAAGCTGTTCAGCATGGCTGCGAGGAGGCTGGGAAAACTTGAGCAGTCAACCCCAAACCAGGCAAGCTGAGGCGGTTCCAGTTTGGCTTCCAGACCTGGAGCTCAGCGTGAAATACCTCAGAGGGAAGGGAAAAGAGGGTGTCCTTGGCAAAGCGTCAGTCAAAGCAACTGAAACCGCCAAGCTTTTCCAGCACGCGGTATTTGGCAGGTTTCTTTCCTTGCTCACTGGTGGCCATCGGTCCACATCTCCAAACCACGGTGTGGTTCAGCTCACGTGGCTGCGCGGGTCGGGGCATGGCTGTGTGGTGGATCCCTGGGTTGCTTTTTGGTGGGGTTTTTTTGGGTGTCGTGCCAGTCGCCCACCCAGACTTTGCCATCTCTCAGCCTGGCAGGAAGCTGTGCCTTAAATGAGCCCTTCGTGGTGGTTGGATCCAGCTGAAATGTGGCCAGGAGAGCAGGTTCTGGCCTGGAAAACCGATGCTAGTGCTGTTGACAGAGGAGAAGATAGGCAGGGAAGAGTGGGAAGTTAAGGCGAGGTCGGCTGAAGGATCAAGGGGAGGTTTGTGAGGTTTTTCAGTGATCCCTCTGACCTCACCACCCACCAACACCATGGGGCAGCCCCTCAGCTGCAGAGTTGATGGTGTCCCCGTGCCGGGGAAGGGCACAAAGGTCCAGGAGCTTCTGCAGAAAATGGGTATTTTCTCTTTCATCTTGTAACTGCACAACACAGCAGAGCAAGTAAGGGAAGGACTTCTAATCAGGCAGCATTAAAGAAGGTCCCAGGCAACTGTATTTCTTCAGTCCTGGGCTTCTCCCTAAAGGAACAGGGATGAAATTGTTCCCTAGCCGTGCTGCAGAGCAGCATCTGCTCGGCATTTATGTCTCGCAGGGGAGGGCACGGGGAGCTGCTCCCTTGCTTGCTGTGGTGGAGAGGGAAAAAGCACGTAACTGCTCTGCCCTGGGGGGAGATTTATCTCCTTTTGGTCTGGGATGAGCAAGGTGTGGGGCAGGAGAAAACCAGGCTCCATCACTCCTCAG
>Ga0181612_115194_pt1 | contig 10760 bp, 4 predicted proteins | sample HoacroProtozoa21_FD_119630 | JGI IMG/M metagenome (GOLD analysis project Ga0181612, IMG submission 119630) | Hoatzin crop microbial communities from Cojedes, Venezuel. Combined Assembly of Gp0051906, Gp0051904, Gp0051908 | reverse complement strand
TTTCTGCAGTATTGGGGGGTGGGTGAATGAATGATCTCAACAAATGCTTGAGTAATTTGGGGGAGAAGTAGCAAGCTATCTAACTGATCCCATTAAATAAATGATTATCTAAATAATATATAAAAGATAAATAGTAATAAAGAACTTTACAGATAATATGGTATATGCACAAATACAATGTCAAATACAGTCCTAGATGCATTTTATACTTTCCTGTACAAGAAGTCCACCAGCACAAAATGAGAATGCATTTTTTAAATGGATCCCTCCATTTCCTCCAAGGAAAACACCAGTTTAAATTCAAATTACGGTTTAGGCAGAATGTTTTCCTTCTCTTTCTTAGTGTCAAAGAATAAAGGGGAGATTCCCCAAACCAGACAAGCAAATCCTAACTTCATTCCCAAAATTGCAACATTACGGAAAAGTTAATTGTTAACCATGTTCATGAATGCTTCATTTTGTTCCCACACCCTGAGGTAGCTTATTGACAACCGTGATGCCATCATTTCTGTGATTAGTTTTCAACAATTCATGTCAATGCTTCTGGGCTGAGGAAACACATTTGGACAAACTTAATTAACCTAAGAGCATAAACCCTGTTGCAAATAAGACCTGAAATACTTTAGTAGCCTCTGTGGATGTCACAGAATAAATGTATTATCTAATACATATGCATAGTGATATACAGCTATCAAATTCAATACATAATATTCTAAAATGTTTCAAGTCCTTCAGTAGTTTTATTTTAATCTGAAGTATTTTTAAAAGGTGTGTTTTAAAGGTGCATTTTGAAAGGTAAAAGGCACATGTGGCCAGACGTATTTTTAAAGTCCAACATGTTGTTCTGTTGTTACATGAGTAGTTTATAACTAATGTAGCTGACTGAAACATAAGTATAGACAAAATATGAAATTTGAGATAACATACACTGTATTTTTATTCAGTAAAGCAATTTTTTTTCTTTGTATTCCCCTCTCCCACTGTAACTGAAAGAGCTGAAATACATTCAGTTGTAATAACTGTATAAAACTGAAAGAGCTACTTAGTACCTTGTGAAGCTTTTCCCCATCTATGAAAAAAGCTATGATATACATGTCTAAACCAAAATCTGTGACTATGGTTTCAGATGTCTTCATCCATAAGTAGAAATACAACTGCCATTAATTGTATTTTCAGGAAGGTTGTGAGAGGGTTGGAGAGTAATGATGCAATGGCTAAGGCGTGTTTTGACAGTCAGAAAATTTTGCTTTTAACCCCATATTTAGGACCATAAGCATATCAAATAATATCTGTGAACCTCAGTGTTTTATCCATCAAGTGAAATTGGTACCATCTTTTTTTGTTTTTGCGTAACTAAAGATTCTGGAGCAAGTTCTATCTGGGTGGACTTTACTATCGAAGAGATCCATTGACTTCAAAGGCCTGCCAACAAGGATCAGGGCCTGCAGAAGGTTTTTATGATACTTTAATTAGCATTAATGAGAGCAGGAGTTGGCCTTTAATATTTTTGTGGTGTCATAAAGTGATGATAAAATAATAACTGATATAGACAAAGAACCCTTAATCCTTGCTCTGTGCTTAATGCAAATGGCTTTGGGAGAACACAAAGCCATGTGTTTCACTTATTCCTCATCTGTCAAATTCTGAGTGTCCAAGTTTGAATTCTGTGAAAACAGGTTTTCACAGCCCTGAAAAAAAAGTTTAATGTAAAATCTTGTCAAATTAATTTTAATACATGACTTCAATTTCATAGAATTCTCATAAACTCATTTTACACATATGCACATATCCACAAACTTTTAATGACGAATTCATTGCTTATAGCCTATTACTGTGTTTAATAACATGCACTTCCTTATAAGAGGAAATGGGACTGGTCTGTGTTTTCTCTGAATTGATTGTATGTGCATGTTTAGAAATTGAGGGAGGGGGAAAATGGAAAATCAACAAAAGATATGTAAGCCAGTAAAACTTTAATAAGAATGAAGAAATTACAGTATTTAAACTATATGTTCTATTTTTCTTTGCTTTTAGGCAGCAAACCAGTAACCAGTCTTCTCCTGTGGTGCCTGATTTCCTTGACAAACAAACAAAAGAGGTACTACTAGGTTTATATTTTAAAATAACTTCACATTATAACTTCAAATTCCTGAGTCCACAGTTCTGCAATGTGTTCATGGATGCTTGGCGTAGCCATCTGAACATGAAACCGTTAGTGATGTTTTGAAGTTCTTTGAGACAAAAGCCTGCTCGCTAAGAACTTTAGTTCTGTAGAAAGACAGGGAGGTACAGTGAATAAGAGAATCAAAAGGCTGGAAATTTGCTGCTGAGAATAAATGCTAGCTGCTCCCTGAGGTGATTTGTCTGTGCACTTCACTTTCTACAGATGTTAGAGACTCTTTTTTAGTAAGGACCTGAGGTTCTTTGGTAGCACTTTGATATCCTGCTCGAATTCAATATGTGAAATGGAGGAGTCGCTCTGTGACTTGGAGCACAGCATAGTCTTTGAAGTCTGATCCAATTTTTGCTGCTTACTATTTGATGTTGAAAGGATGAAATGGAGAAAATGTACAGTTTTTGCCAGTAACTCTGCTGAGCATATGTAAGATTAAAAAAACAAAATCCCTTGGATGATGTACTTAGAAATGTTAAGCAGATTAATACCTTCCTATAGCTTTTTTCTAAAGACACAAATTAACTATGAGAGAAAATCAGCATACAGTGCATGCTATGATTTAACTGCATGAGGAAAGGGATAAATTAAATGGAAAAAGTAAACAAATGTTTGTGACATGGATGCTAAGTCAGTGTTGCTGAAAACCACAAGAATCTTGTGTAACTTAAATCTAGCATTAGACGTTTCACAGAGTCATAGAAAATAAGAAGTTGCTCTCTGAGATCACAACTGTAAGTTATGGCAGAGTGGAATCAATACGTTTCTTAAGCGCCTAAACCAGCATTCCTTATTTCAGAAGGACTGGGATGAGATTTCCGCTTCTCCGTATATTCTAAAATATTCCTTCGAAATGAATGATTCACAATCAATTAGCCAGTCCCAGTCAGTTGCAGACCATCAGTTGTCAAGTCCCTTGAGATCCCATAAAAAAGGAGGTAAGAAATAAAGTAACAGAGATCTTTTGTTTACTATTTATAAGCTACGTGTTATCAGCGTGTAACTTGCTTTAAATACTGGTGAGGTCTTTTAACAATTCCTTCGAAAGCAGGAAATGTAAAGGAACTAATTTTCTTCTACATATTTTCAACCTGGAAATACAAAAAAGCCTTTAAGTACCTGAATTACAGAGGCAGAAGTATGAAGATTTTTAAAATACTGTTTCTACTAAAAATGTGGTTAATAATCTCAAAATACCCTTGTAATGAAATCAAATTGACTTCCAAGAGCTTCTGCTTTCCTTTGCTTTCCATCCTCAAAAGTGGAAGACAGTAAAGAAATCTCTCATGTTTGGCAGAATGAAAGACAACCTGTTTGTTCACATGCAGAAAGATTCAGTCAGCAATACAGGAAAGTCTGCAATAATTCTACAATCTATGCAATGTGTTTTTTAATTTTGTCTGCTGATGTGTTATTTCTGCCATGATCAGTAACAGTTTAAAAACTTGAAGTAAAACATTATGAAATTTTTGAGTTTTAACAGGTTTATGTTTGAATATTCCAGGGAATCATTACTGATGAGAATACTTTTCTCTGTTATTGTAGTCATTGTGTCCTTGCAAATCTGTGAACACAGGCTTTCATACTGGTTCACAGAATACCTTCCACAGTTTATGGTGAAGTAGTTTGATAAGTTGATATCTATAACTATAGCCAAAATTTAAAAGATAATTTCCAGGTTATTACTGAAAATTAGTTTTTCATAATTTTGTGCCGTACATTAACATTTTCTGTTTATATATTTAATGGAACACCTTTCATCTTGTAAGTTTACAAATATTTATCTGAATACTTGAGCCCTAATCCTGCAATTTATGTGTTTAAACTTTACAGACTTCAGTTAAACAATTTACAATGTAAAAATAAGAAGACAGGTATTTGTAGGGAGATCCTTCTGTTACAGAAAATAATGCAAATTCAATGTTTTTAGTCTTCTACACAGGCATAATGTTCTTTCTGTGCTAAAAACAGAATAGTATGTAAACACAGCAGGTTGAGAAATCCATTATTCTCTCTTCATGCATTTCTGTCCATATGGTATTTGAATCCATAGTGTGGGACTGCAGGGGATGTGTGCATTACTATCTTAAATTATTACGTGTCAAACAATAAACCTGTCAAACAGAAATATCCTCTTTGCAGCAAATCCTCTTGAGGAAAGCAATTAGGGCCCGAATCTGTCATTGTTGCTCTCACTCGATATTGTATGTTACCCTGCAACTAGTTTCCTTGAAATCAAAGGTGTTGTGTCTGAGGTAAAACAAATAGAAAGAGTAAAACTGGCAGAATCACACCCTTAGCAAGCATATGATTCAGAGCCATTACCTGTTTCAAAAAATTTGAAGTGATAGAAGAATAGAATTTGAAGAGATAAGTGCAACATTGATCTGAACTATTGAAGAAACATGTAGGTGTAAATAAATAAGCATGCAAATACAGAGAAGTAAGGAATTTCCTAGTTAAGCGTGAAGATATTCAGATAGATGAGCATATAAGTCACACTTCAATGAGTAACTGTTAAGGAAGTAAACCTGCTGAAGAATAGTAACTTCCTTGGGTGCTTTTAAAAGCACGACTTGCATTCAGAAATTCAGGTGCTTTCACATGCTGCTCAGTCTGTGTTCAGTCTTACTGTGTGAAGTATACTTTTAAGAAGATAATATTCTTAGACCTATTGCAAAACCCAAGTGAAATAGCAAATATCTTTTTAGAATAAGAATATATGTATAAAATACATGTGCTTTATAATGTAGGGCTACATGACATAAGCTGTTATTCACACAAAAAAAGCTGTCCACTAGGTGGTCCAAACAATGCAAAGACTGTCATTTTTCATAGCGAAACGTTGTTCTGCAATGTTATAGATTGATTTTGAATTCTCTTTAAGTTACACTAGTCTGTTAGCCTGGTGGTAGTGCTGCAGACCTGGAACACAGAGGCCAAGGGGGAAGGGAATGTGACAGGTTTCTGCACTGGTCTATGACCCAGTTATGAAGCAGTGTTCATGTTTGCTGAAGGAGGGAGTCTGTATCCAGGCCTAAGCACAAAGGGAAGGACAGGCTGTGTATTTGTCTTGAGGCCTTGATAGATGAAGCTCTAGTGCAGTCAAGGAAGGACAAAACACAGAAGGGAAAAAATGGCTGATAATGAGTTTACGTATTTTTGTATTAATCAAACAGACTATTCACTCACATCTTGTTACCCATCTGTCTAATAGCACGGGCTGCCCGCTCTTAGCAGTAGATTGGCAAGGGAAAATTAGACCAGGAAATTTCCACAAACATCCTGCAAAGACTGTACTCTGTAATTAATGCAGAAACAAAAGCCACTTTTTCACTTCAAAAGCCTTTACAGTGGGTCACAGACAGACTGAGCAGTATGGCCAAACTGCATGCAGCACAAGTTTAGCGCGTGTGTGCGCTATGGTTGCACAGAGTCACAGGCGCTGGCTCTACACCGCCCAGGCGTTCTCCCGGGCTCTGCCGGAGTGGTGGGGCAGGACTGGTCGCAAAGCCAAGGATTCCCTCCAGTGTCTCCACTGCGACACACTGCCTGGGACTGTGCTTTATTGCTGGGGCAGAGAGTCCAGTCAATAGTAACAATTAAGCCAGAAGTTAATTATTCTAATCACAATAAGGTAGTACTGAAAGAAACTAAACAATATAAATATAATCTCCAGAGGCCAAGTAGTGGTATTTCCTTAGATGACATAGATAGTGAGAATGTTTGAAATTATTGATAAGTGAGTGCTTCATAGGGAATTGACCAATCTAACTTTGCCTCATAAGAAAATAAGACTGAGATTTTCCGAGGTAAAGAGGAAACATGTTTGTAAACAGAAAACTAATAGTGTCTCTGCATTGACCAGAGGATGACATAATTCTTCAAACTAATCTAGACATTTTGAACAAGTGAGAATGCCTGGCCATGGACATTCTCTTGTGGAAGAACAGTGTCTGTCTTCTGACGATGTTCAATTTATGCCTTGCACCTCACACTATTGTCTGCAATGCTGAAACTTTGTGAGAGGTAGGTTAATTTGCCATGGTTCTGAGAGATTTGGAGTTATGCAATCTACAGTGTCTGTAGCACAGTGTGAGGCTGAGACAGTGAAACTTGCGCTGTAGTTGTAAAAACCAATATGCCATTTCCACTGTAACCTTTGATTTTAGATTCCTTAACATTTTGTGTTCTCAAACCTAGTGGAAATTAGGGCCTGACGTGTTTCAAGCTGGACTCCTACTAGTCAGTGACCCATTTCGAATGTTTCCTTTGAAATATATGTATTTATTTTTATGATGCTGGTTTTTCTCTTCCTTTCTGGTAAACCATTCATAAAAATGAGATTTGGTAAATGTAGCTGTGTTGGGTTTCAAGCAACATGCAAAGATAATCACTATTTTTCACACTAATGGAAGGCAAGTAGATAATGAAATGTGTTAAGTTATTGCTTGATGGGGAGAAAAGCTACTGCCCGCCTCAGACAGTACCATGGACAAGCTTTAGTAATGGGCATTGTGGGCACGGGAGACATTATTCCCAAAAAGGTATTCTGTGGTTAGCATCACACAGATGACACTTACAGGTTCATCACCCTAAACAGGAAATTTGAAATAAAGATGACTTCATTAATTGTTAGGACTGAACTCCAGTTTTAAAGAAGTGATCCAACTTTAATTCTGTCAGGACCATAATTGTGATAAAACACCCAAGCCACAGAGAATATAGTTAGGTGATTGCTCTTTGCTTCAGAGTAGTTTTCTTTGAGTCAGACCTTGTTATTGAAAATACTTTAAGCTGCCTCAATCTCAGCCCTAGAGTACAGTCTCGATTCGATGTCTTGTGCTTGCAAGTGAAAAGTGCTTAAATATAGGGAACCATCTTACTCTGCATGGTACTTCAACATCATAGCCTAATTTTAACTCTGATCTCATTTAATTCCTGTTTGTACATTGTTTTAAAAAAGGTAACAGCTACAGCAAAGCAATAATCATTAGTAATTGGGAAATGGGGGCACTATTTATCCTGTGATTCTCAGAAAGTCAGTATCGCAGCATGACTGAATAGGTATGGTAAAGAACAGGCAGTATCTCAGGCAAGATGAGGTATCAAGATCTGGATGCCTTGTAACCAAAGATGCCAGTTCACATCCTGCAAGTGAGAGAGAGATCAGTCCAAGGCATTCAGCTGTTTCTCTCTGTGTAACTCAGCTTCCTCTTTGATTCCATTGTAGCAAACCTTCCTTTCTAAATGAAAAATAAAACCGCTGCTACATAATGTAGTGTGAAACGCTGCGTGGACTTTCAGCTAATTGTCATTGGCAGATGGGATGAGACTGACACATGGATGCCATTAATTTCAGGATCCTATCATTCAGGATTTTAAGTGAAAGAATTTGTAATCTATTTAGAATTATTTTTGGTTGTTTAATCAGGAGTTTCGTTTCATCATTTTTAAGCCCCCCACTGAGACTAATTCTACATTGAAGGAATGTAAATTGTGAAAAACTTGACTGTAGTCAGTAGAATCATAACAGTGAGCAGAATTGGGTCTCTTGGTTATAAAAATTGACATGAAAAATTCCCTACATATCTGGGGTTTACGGTTTTTTGGAGCAGAGGATTTGGGGTGGGGTTTTTTTGAGTGAGTCAGGTTTGAGTTGATTATTCTTTTGCAAATAAAAAGCAAATAAAATAGCATGATCATGTGACAGTCTGAATGTTACAGAAAACCCTGAAAAGGCCAAGGTAGTGTTACATAGTATGATCTGATTGCACTGAGCATGCTGTAGCTATGTGTGAGGCCTGTGAGATCTCCACAGTATTGTCCTACTACATACCACACTATAGCAGAGGAGTTACTATTAGCCGTGTTGCAGTCGAAGCCTTGGGCAGAGGAGTTCCTGATGTGGTACATTGTATAATGAATTTCCATTGAAAGGATCCCACTGCAGTAGTGTTCTGTGGCTTTTGAGCCAAAATCTGACTGGGCATGAGCAGGAGAAAAAGTCGTTTCTTTTTTTTTCCTTAAAAGATTATCACCAGATTGCTGACCTCTTCACACCTGGGCTAAATGCTGAGCTTTGGGCTTAGTGAACAGAAATCATGTTTCCAAATCATTCATTTTACCTTACAAATGTGTAAGTAGAAATCATAGGAAGGAGGAGATATTTTTTTAGGATGTCTCTTGAGAAAATAAGCTGAAAATAAAGCTATGTGTCAAAGCAATCATTACTGTTTCTATCATTATAAGAAAGGATAATCACCTTTCCAGGGTTGTGAGGCTGCATGTTTATGCAGATGGATTTTGTTGGTGCAAGTAAGCCTATTACTGTGCATTGCATTGCATTGCATGTGGTGGGACCCTCCCCAGGAGGGACCATCACTTCCCAGCCCATGGAAAGCCAGAGTTCCCCGCTTTCTGGATTTGTGCTGGGTGCAAGCCTGTTGGCTTCGCTAGGCATTAGGGTGAGAACCACAGCACCTCAGTTTCAGTATTTCAGTTCTTTACCATATAGTTCCAGTGTGGATTGATAAAATCTGACTGCAAATGTACTTGAAGTCAGTTGAACTTCTGTCAGCTTTATGTGAAGTTTTCAGCTGAGGCTTGTACTGATGATGTTTGTATTCTGAACTGGGTCACCCACAGACGCTTTCTGTTAAACCTTTTGCTACTCTGTGATGGCGTGATTTGCAGACTGCATTTTGCCAAAGTAAAGGGCCAATAAATCTGAAAAGAAATTGGGCTGTTCTTAAATTTTTCTTCACTGCTCAGCTTTTTAGTTGTTTTTTCCCCCCTATTAGACAAAGGCACAAACAGTGACAAGTGATAAATACAAGCTTTGATTTGTTAAACACATGTTAGCTCTATGTTTCGCCCTAGGCAGTGAATTTCATTATAGGCTGGTTTACTTCTGGATTGGTTATTGTGATTGTTTCCAATGCAAAAAGATTTGACCTGCAGCCATGACTGATTAGTATCAAAGGTGAGAGATAAAATAAGATGCAAGTAAACTGCACAGATAAACTGCAATAAAGTTCTTCAGAGACAGCTCGGTACTTGTTCTATATATAACAAGTTGAAATTCAGCTCATAATGGCTGCATTGCAATAAAAAGAGACTGCAGATCTCTCACTGAAATATTGAAAGATAATAGTGAGAAATATTAGAAATTTAATAAAGTTGAGTAATATATACACAATAATGATGTGCCCCCAAAAAAATTTAATGGGGGTTCAGCTTCTCCTCTTAACATGTAATGTCTCTCACTGTCTTTCTGATCCAAGCTGCAGTTCACCTGCTCTTTCTGTCTTTGTTTTCTGTCCATGACATACAGATTTGTCTGAGCTCTTCTTCTTGCCATTTCTTTGTTGGTAGTTAAGCTTTTTATCATGCAGCACTTCACTACTCTGTTGTTATTGCTTGAAATTTCTCTAAGTGTTCTCTAGCAGCCTTATTTTTATTATTTTGCCACAGTTACTAGTGCTCTGAACCAGCAGCATATCTCAGATGACTGATCTACTCGGCTAAATAGTGTGGTTCCTAATTCATTGCTCTTCTGTTTCTAAATAACCGTACCATTTTATCTAAGTAAACTTTGTTAGAATGAATACAGTAGGTACAGATCTTTGAGGGTGCACACAGAGGTCTGTCCTAAAAGAACAACTATGATAATATTTTCACAAATTATATTTTGTGTTTTGGGAAGAAAGAGACAAATCAGTATTTTTTAAATTATATTTTGTGTTTTGGGAAGAAAGAGACAAATCAGTATTTTTTAACTTTTCCCACTATCAGAAAACTTACAATAGTGTCTTTATTTCAGGTTATTTTGTAAGAAAAAGGCTAAGACAGTTAATCACTGGCTTTAATAGAGAGATGATTTAATCAGCTAGCTGTATGTTACAAAATAATTTTTGGTTCTTTGCAGGTATTTAAAAATGTGAATTCACTTTACTGAATTCCCCGCAGCTAAGTAGTAATAGCTGGATTCCAGATCTTTCTTTCTAGAAGACACTGTATGTTTTCCTGAATTATTTACATTTTTACAGTTCTTCACAGATACTATGAAGATAAAACATGGTGGTAAAAGCAGTAACATAATTATTGTGATGGTGACAGAATGGTACATGAGATGTGGGATAGCTCAGAAAGTACCATAACATATTTCTGAAAAAAAAATAGATTTCAAAATCTTATATACTTTGCATGTGTTTGGATTTTTTTCTGATTAACTGCCAAAAACAATACAGAGCTTAATAGAAACCTAGACCATGTTGTATAACTTGCATGGTTGAGCAATGTAAATGAAAAAAAAAAAAGTCTCTGACAAGTGAAGGATAGATACTCAGGACAAAATATTTGCAACCACATATGTGAAAGATCTAGATATTACAAGTTACTTATAGATACAGTTTGATAAATAGGTGTTCCATTCAGTAAATCATGAACTGGCTGTGAAGTATTTGGGTGGAAAGACATTACCTAATCATAGAATCATAGAGTGGTTTGGGTTGGAAGGGACCTTATAGATGATCCAGTTCCAATTCTCCTGCCATGGGCAGGGACACCTTCCACTAGACCAGGT
>Ga0181612_145740_pt1 | contig 10761 bp, 6 predicted proteins | sample HoacroProtozoa21_FD_119630 | JGI IMG/M metagenome (GOLD analysis project Ga0181612, IMG submission 119630) | Hoatzin crop microbial communities from Cojedes, Venezuel. Combined Assembly of Gp0051906, Gp0051904, Gp0051908 | reverse complement strand
TACACTATGATATATATTTGATCCTAAGACTTTTCAAATTCATGCCATCAAACAGCTCTAACCTGTGTATCCCAAAGAATAATCAGATTCAGAAGATGGATAAAGAGGTATTGGATGAAATTCACAACAATAGGTTCTATATAAAAAGCAATATACTCAGAGATACTAAAGCAAGAATATACTTCTGGCACACTCTTTCAGTTCTGATCCCATGACATCGTATTTTGTAGGCAACATACTGCCCGCTTTTCAACCTCTTGTCTTTTTGTCCTTTTAAGCAAATTTTGTAGAACCACTGCCCAAGATACCATTACCTTCATGTTTCAGACATTTTGCAAAAGGTAGTATCGTACTAATTTCTTCCTGATCTGATAAAAAGATGGGAGGCTATAAATCCGCATTGTAACATGGTAAATGACAGAGATACTGAAAAGTATCTACAATAGTGATTCATTAGTTTAAATCCCTAAGACCAATTTCATTACACTAGTTACAAAAACAGGTCCATGTCTTTCATATTTTGCACAAGCGATCAGTATTCTTTTCTCCTACTTAGCAGCGGACTGTAATTCACAGGAGATGTTTAAATTTAAGAGAAAAATACGTACTGAAAATTTTTAATCCTCTTAAAAATTTTCATTTAAATGCAAGAATGATTACCTTCCAAATCTAACTCCTAATTTTAATTAGCAGAATACAGAAAGATTTCTCCCCCAATGTATTCACTATCAGTGGTGTTCCTGAAGAACTTTGTCCCCGTGAAAGAAAAGCTTTGTTATGTGACAAATCACAGATGTCACTATCAAAACAGAAGAATATTTCTGTGCTCGTGTCTCTGTTGTCCAAAGCTCTACCATGGCTCCTTGAGGAACCTTGATTGTTCTACCCGTGTTATCTACCACACAGCTACCAGAAGCAGCAGCAATAACTTTCACAGGAAAGACTTGGCTGGCCTGTAAATGATCAATTCATACTAAAATAAACATAACTCTGACGGCACTCCAGATGGTCTCCAACAACTCATATGATCAAACTGGAAGGAGGAAAAGGAAAGGATCAGAAAAGAAGCGTTTCAGCATAACTTGCAATCCTTTTCTATAAATCTCCACAGTCACAAATTTCTCTGTGAGCCTCTATAAGCCAACATCATGCAAAGTCAGGAACCATTATTCTTCTAATCATTCTGTATTTCAGAAACTTCATACTGAAAACATCTTCTTTGAAAGGATCTACCTTCACTGAGCCGCAGGAGATGAGAATTAAAATTAATCACATAATTTGCTTTGACTTTTGTGGAACAATCTCCAGTTATGATTTTACTCAAAATGGCGCAGAAAAAAAAAGTTGTGAAAAGCTTTAGATCCTGCAAACAGTGCAACAAAACATGTATAAGCCAACAGAACGCTGTGACTTCAACATTTGTAAAGAATAAGCCTTTACAACACCTCAGCTAATTTGTACTTAGCTTCTTGTTTTAATGCTGTGAAGTGTTGTGGAACGCTGACCATTTATTTGCTTTGCAAGGTAGTCTGAGTACCAAACCAGCAGCAACTTTTAATTTCATTTGCTGATCTGCGTAATACTTTAAAAGTATCTTGATAATTTCATAAAAGCTGTTTCAAGCGGGTTGTTTCCTCAGAATTCACAACATTTTTATATACATTATGCTCTCTATGTATCAATAGCAGATGAACACAAATACTATTTTATTTATTCCTTCCCCACCCTGCCCCAGTTTCTCTTTCATATGCATGTTTCTAAATACACTTGTTCAATGACTGATAAATGTATTAAACTTAGAGGAATCTTCTGAAAACAGGTAAGGCTCAAAGATTATATTCACTTAGAAAAAGGTCAAATTGTTTACAGTTCTACAAAATTAGTGTCAAAGGCATATAAGAAATAACAGATTCAAATAGATGCATGTAATAGCAAGCATTAGATTCCATGACAAACAGTTAAAACAGTAAGAATACGGATATTTCTTTTCCAGCTAACTGGGAGCACCAAACAGCAAGTCAGTAGTTCCCCCTCTGAGCTTTCATAAAGGTCCTCACCCGAATTCTCTACCTAACCAAGTTCTTTACTCAGTTGTTTATTTTTTATTATCATCATTCAATTCTCAAGCCCTGTACTAAAACTAGGATCAAAGGCTATCGGAGAAAGAGGCAAACAGCACCATTTAAAGTAGCTTTACTTCCTAAAAAACAAATTGACAATCCTGTAATACAAATTTGTCAACTTACTCAGATAACTTACTCAGGCTATTACCTAAAATATATTAAACAGTTGCCTTTTTTTTTTTCTAGCAATGTTCTAGAAAGATTAATTCTTCAACAGCTCTAGAAATTACAGAGAGGCTAGACAAGTGGCAAATAAATTCAATTAAAATGACAGAATGGCTCTAAACCACTGCAGGTGCAATAAGCTTGTGCAATTCTTGCCGGTTTGTGCAAGGACTGGTCAGGACAGCTAATCCTGGTTATACAGTAAATGGGGTCACAGAATCAGCCAGTCTCTACAGCTACTCATTGAAACTTACCCCCCTGCACTAACACTGAAATTACTGATAACCCAGTTCTACACAGCTGAAGGAAGTTTTTCAGTCACTAGATACCAGCAAAAAAACCCTCCCCGTTTTCCAGAACACACACCAGAAAGGGGATTCTTTGGTCAACTCCAGTCACTTGTTTTGGTGGTTCTCTAAAGAGCTATGAACTAAAACTTACATCACATAATTGTGGGGTGAGCTTTTTAAAAATGGCAATACTCTTCTTAACTCGAGCTCAAAACTCATAGCTGGTGGTAAAGTGACTAAAGCTCTTCAAGTTTAAACACCACTAACACTGCAAAAGATTTTACTTTATTTTTAGCCTGTCCTCGGAGTTGTCAGGAAATGGTTGATACTCACACTTCATAGCACAGCTGAGACTTATGCTTTTATAACATTTAAACAGTGATTATCCAATTAACACCTCTTAATAATTAGCATACCTAAACTGACATACAAATAAGGGTACACATTTTAAATATTACTTAACATCATCTTTCTGTCATCTCCTATTGCTAAACATATTCTTCTTAACATCAAGGTTAAGGTTATTACTAATGCAGAACTGAAATTAATTTGACACATAGTGAAAAAGGACTCCAGTCAAGTAAGGAGCTCTTAAGTTCAGCTGCATTTCTTCCACTTTAATGGACCGTTCAATTAAACTGAAATCAGAAACAAAATCAGCATTTTAGTAGTATTAATGTAGTTAGAGAACTCTCAAAATTGGCACATTCTTTCACTTGCCAAATTCATACTCATCCAACCAAGATGCAGCTAAATGAGTGGCAAAGAATGAAATACTTATTTTTTGCAGATTTTCTTTACTTCATAAAAAAGATTTCCACTGTTTCAGATTAGGTTTTTTGATACCTATAATTACACCTTAAATTTATTTTCAGTCTTTCACTTCCAGCAGCTAATTAGCATATACCCAAAATGAAAAGGCCATTAGTCAACTATGACCGAAATTAGTCCAAAATGCAAAATCTGATTCTGCCTGTCCATGCCCCACCAAAATCTCAGACTAGATGATTAATGAAGTTGCAAACATTAATGAATTTCTCTCATAATAAGACGTGGAGCAGGGCGATTTCTGTAGGGTAGCCATCTTTGGCCCAGGAACCGGCTCTACATCATCTACACACGGGAGATATGGAGTGATTGCCTTCGTTTTCGCTGCTTCTTCTCCCACTTCTCCTTCACTCATTAAACTATTTTTATCTCAACCCAGGAGTTCTCACTTTCACTCTTCCTTTCTTCTTCCTCCATCCCACCGCATATGGGAGTGGGAAGTGAGTAAGCATCTGTGCAGTGCTTCGCTGCCTACCAGGGTTAATCCACACGACCTGTGCTTTCCTGAATAACTGCTCTTGACTCTGTTCTCTGTTTCTACCTGAAGGGAAGGTACAGAAGAATGGAAACAGATGATTCTTGAAGGTGCATGGTGACAAAACAAAAAGCAAAAATACAAGAAGGCACTCAGGAAATTCTGAGAGTACAGAAGAAAAACACGAAGGTGGCTGAATATTGCATGCAGTGCCACTGTCACAGCTTTCCTCAGTGCAAAGGTTATTTACATCTCCCCACCATCCAGCAGCATGACGGGAGGATGAGGATAAACAGCATACTAATCCAGGACTATCTTTGTATAAACTTTATAGAGGGCAATGCAGTAAAACGTATCAGGGGAGAAGGGTCGAAGCAGAAGAGGCACGGCAGGTATGATGTTTATAAAAGAGAAATGCAGGGCAAAAGAAGCGACTGAGTTGGGAAAGGATCCAAGTTACAAAGATCAAGCGTGGGACATTAAGGAACTTACAACAGTAAAATGGAGGAATGTCTACAGAGTCTTTCAAATCAAGATCATTATGCACAATTTCCTGAATTTCTTTGCTTATTTTAAATAGTTAACTGAATAGAATTCATAGACATCGGACTCTTCATTAGTCCTAATGCCTCCACCTTGCTTGCTTCCATTCAGTGTTTTCCTCTGACACGTTTCAGATATTCTCCTTGAATAAAATTTAAGTAATTTCCTACTTTGTTTGGCATTATTTATGTAGAAGGGAAATAAAGAAATAGTCATTTCATAAATCAGTCACTCCCTGGTGATCTTTGCTCACTGCCATTTCACAAATTGTCAGGAAGCAGAGAGTAGACAGGGCAATACCTCTGGCCTTCCTTCCCTCCCAGGAATCAAAATCCCATCTCGTTGTAAGGCTGGAAGTACTACTGTCATTTCATCACATTGCTTTAGTCACTCTGAAAGTGTGTGTTACATGACAAACAGGGAACAAAGTTGTCCTCCACTGCTTCTAAACAGATTTTAAAAATATATATATATACACACATATATTTACACATACATGTAAAATATAGCATATATGCATGTATCTATATAACATATAACATCTGTTTATAATCATATATAGATAAGTTAATATGTCTATAGGTTATTATAGTAATCAGAATATTATACCATAATTACATTTATAAATATTTCATGCCATAATTCCTTCAAGAAAAGCACCAAATAAGTATTTACAGAGATTTTTAGACTGTTACTGATCAATAAATAGATGGTAACGCTTTCCTACTGCAGATCTTGCAATAAGACTAACCCATGTATCACATTTCTACCAAAAATTCCTCATCTTTGTTTCACAATACAACATTTCTGGAACTTTATGCCATTTATTAAAAATATAAAATCAATAGCCTGAACTTTTTCAAAAGAAGTCATTGATATCTTTCATTTTCTAAATCCTTTATAAAAATCTCATTAGGTCAAATAATGTGTATGTGTGTCTCCAAAAAAAAAAACCAAACTTTAAAGAAGTCAATCACTCAAAAGGCACTTCTGAAGCCAAAATTATGCTCAAATCAGAGCTTTTTAGTAAAAAGCTGGTTTCACTCTTTCCTTCTAAAGAGACCTCTATTTTTGTTCTAATACATTTCACTGTACGTAACACCATAAAAATCCAGCAAAAGCAAACCTAGCTCCTGTGAAGCTAGGGATAAGTTCTAAACACATTACAGAGGCTATCATCATCATTCTAATCTTTTAGACGGACAAAGTGAAAACAGGCACTAATTTGCCTAAGGACTTATCAGGTCTTTGGAAGGTCAGAAGCAGAAAAAGAGCCTTCCAAGTCGTAGCTTAGTAGTCAGTATCATACAATCACTAATAGCATGTGTTAGAGTAATGCACGCTAATTTTATAATTTCATTCGGAGACAGGTGCTAGCCATTATAACACTTGATATCTCTAGTTTTGGAATAGATGTACGTACCGAACACTAGTAAAAGCAACAGAATACAATCTACAATTTCAGTTCTGATATGAATCCACACCTGTTCTAGAGCAGTTTTGCAAATTTATGTGTTTGCATATACACATATACATTTTATATGTATATGCATACACATATGTGTATAGAGACATACATATAAAACATTATTCGCACATACATTTTTTTTAAACAAAAGGTAAAACACGACATGAGATACTATGTGTCTACTAACTCTTTCAGCTGTTTACAGCTTTTGATACAGCAGAATAAATTTACTGAAGCTGTCAATGCCACTGAGTTAATGGGTCTTTGAAAAACATTTGAAAATTTAACTACTTGAACCTAGCGTGTTCTCCACAACTGCTTCATAAATGTATAAGACTTGCATACAAGGCAAGACAGTCAGACAAAAGATTTGGTCTGGCACAGAACTGCCTGTTGCTCTCAACTGCATACCTTAATTCTTTCCAGAAAAAACACCCAATACATATTTACAGAGATTTTTGTATTATTATTCATCAATAAACAAACGGTAACTTTTCCTACTTCAGGACTTGCAAAGACACAAACCAAAACAGTTTACACCTAAAATTCTTCTTGTCGTCATCGCACTAATACATACCACAACTCCAAATTGTTCTGGCTCAGCAAGATCATTATATTCATCCTTTAGTTCAGCTAAGGCATTGAGTTCCTTCTGCTCAGGAAGATTCTTCACTAGGTTCTAAAACAAACAAGGCATTATATTAAATTTGTTATATTAAACTAGCTGACACATTAAAATAACATGCTTAAAATACCACAACCTGGAAATGCATGAGGAAATTATACGAAGCTTATTTTATTTACACAGCTTTAACATTATATAAATATCCAATCAAATCAGTAATTATTTAATAAAGACATCAGCACCTCTGTTAGAGTCTCTAATTTGAAGAATGCCTTTTCTGGATTAAAAAGTTAGACAAAACTCCTTGATGCTGTCAAACCCTGAAGAATTATACTCTATCTACAACCTTTCTTTGCCCTCATGATTGCATCTTGCTCATTAAATATTAATCTAGAAATAACTGGTCTGTATAAAGCAAGACATAACTATCGTAAAAAATAAAAGTCTTTAAACATTCAAAATAGCTGTGCACCAACTTCACTTAAAAACACTTTACACAAAAAAAGAGCAACATCTCAAAACGGTACAGGTCTTCTGGACAGTAAATATACTGGAACTCTGCAAAAAGTAGAACTTGCTTCAAATCGTCTCCAAGTCCCCAGATAAAACTGTATGATTTATTACATGATCTTAACATCTCAAAATACAAATATTCTAAATGTATATAATACTTTTATTAAGGCTGAAGAATATTTTAAGAAATAATAAGTAAAAGTTTAGGTTATATTTAAATTTATATATATATTAGTTTAAAACAAAACAATAATGTAATTCTTCAAGGGGAAAAAGTATACATTTACATTCAAGCAAGCTAGCAAGAGTCAATGGGCCTTTTTTGTTCAAAAAGGTTCATAAATCTTAAGATCAAAAAACCGAAGTGAATTAAAAAATTATGAACTGATATAATTGCACTGTGGCTGTCCACACACAGAGGGTGCCTGTTACTTCATTTCCAATCTTCACTAACTACCTTTGTACATATTAAAGATTTATGACAGGAAAAGTCAAGAAACAAAACTGATGTTATATTTTGGACACTGGATATGGAATCCAAAACATTGCAGTAGCCCGGAGACAAGTGTGATTCTGTGGCATTTCAAAGGGCGGTGAGTTATGGGCAAGCACTACTACCTGAAGAAATCAAAGGGAATGAGTTGGAGACATTTACCTACAGAAGAGAGGCAGAAATTCCCCCAGATCTAGGTGAACACAGCATCCCTCCTGCTTTCCCACTGTGGCTCTTAGGGGAATTTTTTGCAGGGGTAACTGCCTAACCACCTCATAAAAGGAGGTGACCTGTTTCTGTATGCCGGATAATTGATAGACACTTAATATGCATACAGGGGCCAAAGTAGTAGTGCATTTTCATTATTAACTTCTGAAAAATCAGCACAACATTCACCCAGCTCCACAGGTGATGCAATGATTCCTGTACCAAATAACTAAGAAAAAATACTGCCTTCACACAGAAATAATTTTTTCTTCTACACAAACACAGTGGGTCCCAAGGTACTAAAGAGAAAAGCATAAGTCCATGTTCTTCAACAAAAAGTTCTTACTTTATGAAGCCACCCTCTGAAACTTGCATAAGTAAATGGTAGAACCACTGATGGTTTCAAGGTTTACTTCCAATAGTGTGTCTATGGAATACGCAATTCTACAGCATTTTAATCACAACATGTATTTTAGTGAAGGTAAGGTAATGAGCTACAGCTACAAAAATGAAATCTTTTGATACTTTCTGCAACACTAGTCACAGATGTAAAACACTTCAGAACATGCTCCTTGAACTTGAACCTTTTCTGGTTAGGTTATTAGCACACCAGTTCTCCTCCCACCAGAAAATGTGCACTGCCCTGTGCTCCCATAGAAGGGACCTGCACACTGACGCTATCAGCAAACTGATAATGACTGCTTAGGTTTATGCCACAAAAAAAGACTCTGATAAGAAAAAAAGTTCTGGGCCTTTTAAAACCAGAAAAGCAACCAGTGCTACAGAAGCATATTTTTCCATGTATAAGAATCTTTATTGGAGAAAACCTGTACCACTAGAGGTACAGATGTCTTATTTTTAGAACATACCAATCTTGCCATCACACTTGCAATATTCTTATTCGTCAGGAGAATTTGATTACTGATCACTTTGCCCAGCTTGATGAAATAGGCATTAAGGTACAACTTTCAGAAAGGCATCAGGCTAATTTGTCAAATTTGCAAGTGATAAAGTAACTTTATTCTCCAGGCGGAAAGAATCAAATACTCATCTGTCTTAACAAGCAAATATAAAGATAACAAGCAGTCTCATACGAAACATCCCAGTTACAGAAAGGTTTTTACACTTATACCAAGGAGCTACTGAATGTCTCTACAAGCAGAGTTCGATATACTTGACAGAGACAAGCATCAGATTCACCTTGATGTCATACAAATACACTGTAGCCTTGTGTTTAAACATAAGCATGCTTCCTTTCCTATTAACCCAAACCCATGCCCCACAAATTTGTAGTTAAAAACAATAGGAATCTCTAAAATATTCTTGCTCATTTGATTGACTGTTTAATGCTGGTAAAGCTCAAAGACATGAACTAACTAAATAATGTAAGTGTTATTAACCTATTTTCATTAGGTAGACTAATTACAAAATGCTGTCACCAAAAATCTCACTGTATTTATCAGAAATGTATAGTTCATTACACATTAATAAACTTACAGTTAAACATTTTTTTTCCATCAGTGCAGAAATACAAGTACCTACTACTAAAATTGCCTCTTTTTTTTAGCTACTTAATCAAAATCTGTTAGCATGCTTGAGTATTTCTCTTTCCTTGTCCACACCCCTTCATGGTTGAGAGCTAACAGATCAACTCACTGTACCCTCAGCTTCTAAGAAAGCGAGTTTGGCTATACTAGCACTGCAGCTCCTTATATATACACATCTATATGTTTAAGTATGTTTACTTTCATGGAATTGTATTCAATAACTGAAAATGAAGATTAAGCGTTCAGTGATCACCTATTCAAATGCTTGTCAGTACTTTCAGAAACAGAGGTTCATAATGTATTCATGATGCTCTGGGTTTAAATAACAATAGGGTAAATAAAAATGGTTTCCACAAACATAACAAGAAGTAGAAATCTAAGGCTGACATTAAGAGACGAAAACTATCCCTCACTACTCACTGTCACAATGTCCTGGGTTCTGCTAAGCACCATGCTTGACAACTATGTTTACAAGAACTTACCCTCTCAAAGACATGCTGGGAATTGAGAATATTTTTTCCTACAGTGTTTTGCTCAAGGAAGAGTTACAATAGTATATAGTCTACCATGTATTCAAACTGATTAATCAAATTAATTTTAGTAAGTACAACATCAGTTTGAAAAGCAACAAGAAATGAGGACTTGTGAAGCATAACTGAAGAAGCACTTTTCTATATGCTCAATTATGCTATACCTGTTTAGCTTTCCCTGCTTTGATACTTAGAACAAAGGAGTATCTATATATGTGCATTTTTATAAAGCACAAGTTTTGTTAAGCATGAAAGAAAGCAAAGTTTGCTTTGTGAAATCTTTCCAATCAATAGTACTGAAAACTGTTAAACTGGTAACTTAGTTAAGAACTCAGAAGACTAGAACAAAAATAAACCAGAACAGACTGAAGATGAAATAGGTGATACATCCCACTTACCCCAAGACATTTGTAAGAATATCTTTAGAAACACAGCAGGAATCTCTTCCAGGTTACCAGCTAAACCTCCCTGCTATTAGCAGCAGCTCTGCCACGACATTTCCTGCAGAAATGGTCCGATCTCCAAAGCCTCAGCTTTCTGAAGATTACAGGCAGCTGAGTTTCTAGTTAGTTGCATTCATGACGAATTCACATACATTTATTCTGGTGTTAACATTGCCTTTTACTTATGTAGCTTCATTTTTCTCCCCAATGCTTATGAACATCAATCTTCCCCCCACATCACTACAGTGTAGTCATATCCCCTCTCAGCTACTTATATTGCTAAGCTAATCAAGCCAATCTTTTCTAGCTTCCCTCTGTAGACGGTTTCTCCATCCCTCAATCATCTTAAGTAGTTTTTAAGTTCAGCTTCTACATTTTAAATTCACTTTTGAGAAACGTACCAGGTATTTTAGAGAAGGTCTTAGAATTGCATTATTCAAAAGCATAACAATTATCCTCTCTACTGGAAATGCTTGACCTGATACACCTTGCAATCGCCTTTGCCTTTTTT
>Ga0181612_169258_pt1 | contig 10762 bp, 4 predicted proteins | sample HoacroProtozoa21_FD_119630 | JGI IMG/M metagenome (GOLD analysis project Ga0181612, IMG submission 119630) | Hoatzin crop microbial communities from Cojedes, Venezuel. Combined Assembly of Gp0051906, Gp0051904, Gp0051908 | reverse complement strand
GGAGCCCTGGCCCAGGCTGCCCAGGGAGGCTGTGGAGTCTCCTTCTCTGGAGATATTCCAGCCCCACCTGGACGCGGTGCTGTGCAGCCTGCTCTGGGGGACCCTGCTTGGGCAGGGGGTTAGGCTGGGTGACACGCAGAGCTCCCTTCCAACCCCCACCATTCTGTGATTCTGTGAAATGACAATGCTTTGATCTGAGACCAGCAGTTTAAGATTATTCCATGAAAGCTATATTCTGCCTTGATTTTTAAGCTGAAGAGGAAGAAATCTTCCCTTGTTTCTTCCTCACTGAAGAATTGCTGTTCTTCAGAGCAAGACTCATTACTTTTTGTTGGCTGCCACAGTACTCTTTCTTCAGCAAAGATGCCTGCTCTTTACTAAACAGAAATGAAGGGATTTATTGCCTATTTTGCCACCTCTAGCTCAAATGTTAACCAAGTAGAGTACAGACTGAATCTCTCACTAATAATTGATACTCTGTTGGAAGCATATATAGCATGATTACTCACTATTACATTTTACTAGGGTTTAGTTCTGTTGTGTGTTTAATTTAAAGCATCTACATTGAACTTTTGGAACTCTTTGCTATGAGTACGCTAGAGGTATATAATGCTTGTATGTAAGGAATACATGGAATGGTTTCTTTAGCATGTTTTGAAAAAAAATGAACAACAGAAGATGGGAGTTAGCCCTAAGGTTCTGCAAAGTTCACCTCAAAACCACACTTGAACTACCCCTATGCAGAGATAAACAGGCTTTGTGAAATTGTTTTTGAGAAAGCATTAGACATATTACACATGTAGCAAACATAATGCATAACGACATAAAGTCTGCTATATAAAATAACAAGTTCAAGTCAGCGATTAATGGCTCAGACAATTTAGTTCTTTAAATCCATTAACAGATGCTGGATTGCATGGCAGAATGTGGCCCATATAAATGTGACTTCCACGAATAAACTGAATATAATCAATGCTATTCCAAGGGCTAACAGATTTAGTTAACTTGGCTAGGCTTTACAAAGGAGCTGTGATTAGGTTTTTTTGGTAAAATTGAAACACAGACTTATTTTATGATTCCTGCTCCAATTAGATGAGGTTTGCTCTGTTCATATTTCAGTGGGATCCTTGTGGAATTATGTATGACATCCAAATTAATAGTGGAAGAGTTCATCACGATTAATGTCATTACAACAAATGCTAAGGGGATTAATAAGGATTTCCTACTTGTTGCAAAGTGTAGAAGCCCTAGGGGCTTTGCCATCGAAGAACACTGGGGTGGCCACTTCTTGTCAGATCTTCTGGATTAGAGATATTAAATAAAAACATCTGTAAACTGCTACAAGATTTACATCCCTCCTTTCTGTTATGAATGACATTGCTAACTCTGCTGCACTTCTGGGGCCCATTTAATTTAGCAGTTGCTTCAGAAAGCACTTAATAAAAAACATTTATTGAATTAATTGTGGTATTTCTAATGCACTATGCATTTATAAGCTCATCATCACCTGTAAACTCTTCTCCCAGTTGCTTTGTAGAGGCAAAACTAGAACTTTTTATGTATAATTAAAGTGAAAATTCCAGTAGTGCTAATGCTCTGGTCTTGTCATGTAGCACTCTGCAGACATGTCAGGAGTGAAGTTTACTGCCATTTGATTTGTGCCTTCTTTCCAGTTACCTCTTATAAATGGGGACCTAATATCCAAGACCCAAATCTCTCACTCTTAATATTGCTTGGTTTTGACATTGCAGCTATTTGAGATAAAGGCTACTGAATTATAAAACTCATTGAAAGAAACTGCATATGGATAAGCTTTGTAAGTAGTTACAACCCTTATTTTGGCAAGGGTTCAAAGTGGCATCCTTATGGTATAAGCAACTGTTTAGGAAATACCTAAACCAGAGAGAAAAGAATGCCTTTAGAGTTTGATGAGCTTTCTGAGAGAATATTTGTAATTCCTTTTTGAAGAGAGTAATATACCCATTCGTGTGTGTACATGAGGAAGAGGGAACATTAAGCTACATTTGAAATAATTCCTGTGTATTTTGGGACTACTCCTCTTTGGAAAAGTACAATTTTATTCTGACAATACAGGTGTGAATGCAAAGTGACTGTAAAGGATCCTTTAAGCAGGTAAAGATGATTCCTGAGTCCTTCTCTCCAGTGTATTTTCATAGAGAAATGAGTACCAGGTGTCTCAACCTCAGACTAAGTCTCTTCCTAGCTGCCTTTTGTATGGTATCTAATCTAGTTTGCTGTTTAAACTCTCTCTGATACATGCTCAGAGAGGTAGTGGAGGCCCCATCCCTGGAAACATTCAAGACCAGGTTGGACAGGGCTCTGAGCAACCTGATCTAGTTACTGGTGTCCCTGCTCGCTGCGGGGGGCTTGGACTAGATGACCTCTAGGGGTCCCTTCCAACCCAAAACTTTCTATGATTCTATGATTCTATGATTCAAAGCATGTCTCATTACCTCAAGTTGCTCGTGGCTGTGTCCAGACAATCTGAACCCTCCAAAGACAGAGATTTCACAAAATCTGCTGAATGCTGATTGCTGCAATGCATTGGTAAGAAAGCAATCCACATGCCAAGTTATTCTCCATTTTTCTGATGCAGTCTGAAATGTTCCACTTTCTATCAGAGGACTTTCTCACTCACTAAACTTTCTGGATTGCTTATACTCTGTTCAGGAATTGTCTATCAGAACTTTGTATCTGGTGGTAGCTAACAGGTGCCCAGAGGTACTTCCTCCATTCAGGTTTGCACGAGCCTACAGTGGTAATAATTAGTTAAGAAGCTCAGAATGCAGAAAGTAGCACAGTAAGTAAAATCTTTCGGTTACTCTGTGATTTACGGTTGGTTTGCTGCCTTATTTACAAAACTAGATTTTTTTTTCCCAAGCTATTTTAAAGCTGTACTTCATTGTCCCTAAAACATTTTCTAGATATTTCATTTACCCTACAGCATTTTGGTTCCTTATCCAAGGTTTTAATGGTCTTTCATTTACACTTTGTATGAAAACATTAACAAAAGCCTTAGCCTACATCAGAACCCATGTGCTCAGCCCTGTACAAACGCAGGAGAATTTTTGCAATGCTGGCAATTAACCTCTTCATATACTTTCCAAATGGCTTTTCCCTTCCTTGTGGGTCAATTGGCTCCTTCTGCCTTACCCTGCCCTCATCCTTGGATCTGTCTAAGGACAATTGTGGCAATTTCTGGGTGAACAGCAGTAAGATCTCATTCCTTGTTTCCTCCTTACCTTGGAACAGAAACCTCGGTTTATAGCTAATGTCATTTTTCTGGCCAACAGTCTTTTCAAATTAGCAATGCTATAATGAAGTATCCAGATTTAATGCTCTCTTAGGCTTATTGAGGAGGTAATAAAAATCTGTAAGTTGTCATTGTCACCAGTATTTTTGGACAAACTCTAGCATCACTGCTAGAATCACTGGTAGCCGTTCCCAGTGTGCAAATCCCTAGTGAGTTCACAGCCCCTGTGCAGACCTAATCTGGCCTCTGCAGAACCGGACAGCAAAGGTTTTGCCTCATCCCCACTGACCTGTCCTATCTCCCTTCAACTTCTGTCGCTTCTTCTGTGCAGATTTCAGGTCAGAAGAGCCAGGAAAGCAGTTGTGATTACTTTTGTGGCAAGGAGCTGCTTCGATAACATCTCAGAAACATCTCTGTTGGTCCCTACTACTTTGGTCCCAGTTACTTGCAGAAGAGAGGTTTTAATCTGGACTAGTGCTGGGAGCCTGTTCTTCCACCTTCCTAGGAGACCAGTGCTGCACTAGGTTTGTTCCCCCACCAGAAATGAACACGGAGCATTTTGTTTAAACTGGGAAGCTGATAGTGTTGAACCCATCTATTTGTATAAAGTAGCTGGCTATCTTCTTGCCATCTCTAATGTAAATCTACTATGGTATTGTGAAACTTTATTTATTTTAAGCTTGCAATATTTACCCAAGCAGACCATACAAAAAGGGTCCTTTCTAACTTCCATACCATTTTTCTACTGAGTTATTTGTTGGAAAGATATGTTCATGTATAATTAAATGTGGCTTGCTTAAACCTTTGCAGTTGGTAGCTTAATATATATTTTGTTGTACTTTGAGTACAAAGGCTATATTATGCTTTTGTTGGCATCCTTGCTGGTTAGTATGCCAACTGCATAATTTTGTTCTCTGCTATATGTCAGGATTCAAGCGCCGAGGGCTCAACAGGTGGTGCTGGGATAAAGTTCTGGCAAATCAAATAGGTAATGCAGTTATTTCTTTTGTCAAATTATAATTGGAAACAGAGACAAGTAAAATGAAACTCATATTTTCCTGGTGCAAAACAGAGTTTAGAATTAAATTCAAATCAGTTTCCATGACAAACACACATTACTACTGGAGCTTGGTCTGTAAATAAACATGCAACACCTTAGTTTTGATGTGGAATGATTTGTTCCCTGTAAATTTAAACCTTAAGCATCAGTTTTTAAACAATAACAGAAGGCTAGAGTCCTTCATGAATTTTCTGTCTTTCTTGTACACATTTTGCAGAAAATGTGCCAAAAGCTTCAGGAAAACTTTGAAAAGATCTAAATCTAAAAAGTCAGAGAATTTGAGACAATCTGTGATACATAACTCAAATGTTTAACATGAAGAGTTTCCTGCCGTATTATTTTCTAATCATTGCTATGACCACGTTCCCAGCAGAAAATGATAAATATACTGGAAATTCCAATCGATGTGATGAATGAGGTGCTGCTCATTTTATGCTTGACTTGGATAATGTTTATTAATCATAAAATCATAAAAATGGGATAAAGCCTTCTACAACAAAAATGCAATTAATCATGTATGCATAGCTTGGTTTTCCAAATTTATGCATAAAAAGACCTACACACTTGCAAGCCTATCCACTTTGCTATTGTAGCTGATTTTTTTGCACTGAGATGTTTTTATCTTCCTCTGAGGACCTATCTAAATCTAATAATATAATCTTATCTATGGCTTCTACAACCATTGTGGCTTTATTTAGTTTTCCATTCCTCTTTATTCAAAGACATTTCTCCTAAACTGTAATTTTCTTGACTCCAAGTTCTGTTTTGTCAGATCTGAACCCATCATACACTGAAGCAGCTTCCCACAGTGGCCTCCAGTTCCTTAGGCTGGTCACAAATACCTTTATGTCCGTTTAAGCTCTTATTTGACCAAAGGCTTTACCTTTATATGGAACCAGATGGTACATCGTCTTCTCTCATTTAATTCCACAAGTGATGAGGAACTAAGCAGCATAAGAAAAGGGTATCTTATTCAATCCACAAACTTCATTACTTTTACTTTTCATATACTGTAGTTACTATTGTTTAGCCCTGTCAGAATACATATGTTTCTCTCCCACAGCAGCAAGCTGAGGTTAAGATGCTGACTGTCAGGGCTGCGGGAAGGTGGTGGGACCACTGCCTTGCCCTGGCCTGGGGCACAGCTAACAGAACAAGGCATGAGAAACTGCTGGACACGGCACAAGAAATTGCTGGACATGACAGATCACGGGATGAGAAGCTGACAAATTTACAGATGATGCTGTGAGAAATTCACAGGTGGTTCAGGAGGAGTTATGTGAGAAACAGCAGAATTTCACAGAAAGCTGGGGGTGAGCACTGGCGCTGTTTTGGGGAGTGAGATAGTGCAAGGCAAGCAGTACCAGGTAACCATATCAGCTTACCCACGCAAGGCTGAGATGACCTTGCAATGGTATCAGAAATACCAAAATTCAAATTCAGTGTCTACAGGAGTTAAGAAAGGGAGCAGGGATTGACTGGATTCATGGAGAGCTACTAAATCCGTGAACCTTTAAGCTGTTGGCGTTTGGCTAATCACCAGTTTAATTTCTTCACACTTTTCAGTATGAAGATACTCAGCAACAACACAACGTTGGCTGTGAATAAGGATCCCAGTTCTACATAACCTTGTGCACACTCCCATGCTTGGACCGACTGTGTTCCTGGGGAAGCAGGGCATAGCTTTGTTAACGCAGCAAAGTTGCACCCAGTTGCCTCAGGAGGTAATCTGGCAGCTTCGCTACAAGGGACTAACTCAGAAGGTTCAAAGTATATTACAGCCAAAGTACTTCGCCTCTTTAGAAATCCTTTCACTGCACTGCTACATTTCTAGACTGACCTGGAACTTGCCGTGAGGACCGATCCCTGCTCTCTATGATTTGCCATTCATGTTCAATACATGAGAGAAAGTGTTCTGGTTTTTTCTTTTTTTCTTTTAAATAACCATGTTGAATATTTATCTTAAACCTCAGGTAGCTGTTTAGAAAAGAAACAGCTGAGAAGCAGATAATGTACCCCTTTCATTGACAAAAGATTTATATGTCTTTCCTGGCAGGACTTCATACTTACAGAGCTCACAGCTGACATAGTCAAACACAAGGAGCACGTATTCCAGTGTTTATCCAGGGGAACCGAGACCACTGCTCCCACACTTTTTTGTGTGAAATTAAATCAGCCATGTTCAAATTGGCAAAGATTTAAAAACGTGATAAAATTCCTATTAAAAAGCAGAGAGAGGGGCTCAGAAGCAGTTTGATTCAATGAATACTGTGCAAAAATAAGTAGGGTATGCATGAACATTTCTTCTGACCTTCTGCAGGAGCCATCTGTCTAGTTGCAAGGCACACTCTCCCCCATGGGAACGGGTGAGGAGTTCAACCACAACGCCGACCACCCTTCCCCCACATCTGTGAAAACTATTGTAGTTTGGCTCTAGCACATGTATCATTTAATTCCATGCTGTGCCAAAAAGAGAAGGGAAACAGTATGAAACATGTTCTTAGGTATGTCTTTGCCACAGACTGCATGTAGCTCAGTGTCACGGATTGCTAGACAGAAAGTTTATCTGCATTTTGGCACAACTTTTCAGCCAATATGTCAAAAAAAAACCCAACAAACTTTTTTTTTTTTAAGTAGGGGGTGAGAAAGGTAGATTAGAATAGTAAATATTTCTGCTTTGCCACAGCTCAAATGAAGCAGAAGAAATAAACATCTTTTAGGTATAGTGCTGATACTTGGAAGGGCCCTCAAGGGAGGCCAGGAGGAGGGCAGGGGATTGGATATACCTTCTTTTCATGAAGTGAGCAGGTAAACCTGTGTATTTTCTCTTTCCCTGCCCCTCATGACTCTGCCAGTCCAGACAGCTCTACTCAGAGAAGTGCCACTGGTGGCAGCATAAACTGCACATTGGAAAGAACAGGCAGAATTTGTCTGAGAGGAAATAAATTTACCAATACATCTGCTTCAAATACCTCTTCCCATTAAGTACAAAACCCACAATATTTTTAAATATTACTGTTCTCCTGGGACTGAAAAAAAAAAAAAGAATAGGTAGGAAATTCATTTTCTGGTATACAACACGCTGCTGGAAAGCCTAGAGGTTAACGCACAAAACTAGATGGCCACAGACCTGAATCCCATCTCTTCTTCTTCAATATTCTTCTGCATTGCATCATGCGTCTCAGTGTTTCTTCCTAAATAAATTAATCCATACAATGAGAATGACCCTGCATGACTCCTGCTCCAGAGAGAAGAGTGGAGCTAATCTGACTTAGTTGTGGAATCAGAGTGCTCATATAGAAACAGGCTCTTGAAATTCAAAATTTTATTATTCCATGGTGTTCAGTTACAGAAAAAAAATGGCAGGTTCCTCTGTGGTACTTACGAACAGAGTGATAGCAAATTTTTCTTTTTTTTACATCGTTACAAATTTGAATAGAATCTCCCCTTTGCTCTTTCGTGTATGGCATTTGATTAATTGAGAATTAGAAATGTAATATCTGTTTTATATTTGTCTCTCAGAAACTGCCTATACTAGGCTTGATTTAAAAAAAAATATTTTTCTCTGTAGTTATTTGCTGTCATTTTCTGAGAGTGTGCATAATGAAACATAGATATTTGGAATATTTGAAGGCAGAAAAATGGGGGGGGCGCATAAGAATGTGTGTGCTTTTGTGAAAAGGTGTTTGTACATGAGTGTACAACTATACATCTCACTCCTAAGCCTGAAACCAAATTTCCAACTGTTTTTGAGTTTACATACAAAAAGGCATGAGGTAGAATGAAAATAACATCTCTCCATGTTACTGAAATATGGGAGGGGGAGTAACAAATCCTCCAGGACAGGAGCAAAATGGATATAATTTCTCCTCTCTACCAGTCCTCTTACAGCCCAGAAATTTATACTTAGAGTTATATTTTCATCTCAGTTCAGGTTTTAGCTATTCAAATCTCCTTTTCCATTAGTGTAAATTAAGCCGCTCAGGCTTTGTGTGCGGATGTTGCCCTACTTTCGTCGCCCTGTCTCTGTGTGCCTGCAGCTCCATTTCCCTGCTCTGGTCTGCAAGGTAAGTAAACCCTCACAGGGCTCCGGCTGGCGTGTGCCCACAGGCTAGTGCATCACCTGCTGTACCTCTCCGGTCTGTGACACCTTTAACGCTTTCTTTTCCCTTCAGATGAGGACTAGCACTCCAGCTAGACAAGTCCAGAGATTAGCAGGGGAAGAGGCTGGGAATACAAAGTCTGGAATCAAAAGACCTGCCTGTACATGTTCCCAGACTCTATTCTGCCATCCCACCTCTCTGCTTAGTTTCCCATTTTCCTTCTTGCTGTTCTTGTATACATGCACGTGGCACAATGCTTTTTGAATACCTCTTGACTTGACCCTCAGAACCGTCGTCTCTGTTTTCCTTTCTATAATTTCATCTTTATTTATTTTCACTACAAATAATGTAAGGGCTGGTGATTTGATCCACATAAAGTCCTGTCATTGCGACACCTAAAATGGCAATGTCTACCCTGAGGTGTCTGGTTTCCAGTCGCAGTCACTGTGATAGGCATTGCCTTGTGTCACATGCCTGAGTTTCATAATAGTGCAGGAGAAGGGTTTGATACCTTACTGAAAACTATTTCAGCATTTTTTTTATGATTTTATTATGATTAATGGATGAGACTAAACCATTTGTAGTGCATTTATTGTCAGATACAATACTGAAAGTAATTTGACTCCTACAGTACTTTCTTTTTTTAATAATACTATGCAGTGGCAAAAAAGGCTATGAAATCCTGTGTAGAGATCTTTATCTTAGTTGAACTGGTTGAAATATAGACAATGGAAATTCTCTGGGTTGACATTGCTATAATAGGAAGCAGCATATGACCTGCTCTTCTGAGCAATGTGCTGTCACCACAAACTATCTCACCATACATACCTAACATATAGGAAGTTTATTTGTCAGCCTGCTCCTGGGAGCTCTTTATTTGTGGCTACTTTATCATCTCAGTAAACCCATGTTTTTCATGATTACAAACATAACAGTCTTGCAAAATCTAAAGTTGTACAGCTGAATGTGACTGCTGTTATTATTAAGTCATTTTGCTGTGAGCACTGGAGAAACTGGCTAGTGCCATACTGTGTTACTCAGCTAGCAGGTCAAGAGTACTATGAAAGTATGGAGTTCAGAAGACCTCTCTTAGCACGTCGTGTTTCACTGAAGGACTGAATTACTGTTTCTCACAGGACTTGAGATGTTGGAAACGCAAGCTAATATTTTTGTCTGCAGCTTCTTTAACTGGGGACTGTGCATCCTCTAGCACAGCACCTCACCCGGCAATGGTCTAACCCTAAGAAGGTTGCTTCACAGCTGCCACAGAAGACAATGTTGTGTGCCACAGTAGTCCATTTACTACTGTGAACAGCTGTACCATTTAGCTCTGGAGTGATGGTCTAGTGGCTTACCTGAGGAGCAAGAGCTGAGGTAAGACATTGATTGAGATACAAGGATGCCAGTTCCACTTAGTGGTCAGATACATTCAGCAGAGCTAAACTGCCAACTTTCTAAGTGCAAGGAAAAGAATTATGCACTGACACTCAATGGAGAAAAATAGATAAGATAATAGACTTGGAGAAGTTAACTAAAACCACAGTAAATAGGCCAACAACATTTTGAAGAATGGCTCGCTAGACATATAAACCTAATAATACGGTGCTCAGTTACCTCAGACTCTAGAAGGCTACGCGAGAACTGGTGGTGCCAACACATGACAGAGCTGCAAAAGGAGCAGATCTGGAAAAGAAAGCCAGATATTAAATTGTCGGTAATGGCTCTGTGTAATCAATTATTTGCATGCACCTCAAGACCACAGGCAGCAAAAAGGAAGATGAAAATCCATGAGAAAGGCTCCAGAGGTGACCCTGAGAACTAGGAACTCATAAACCTTACTGGTGCAGCAAACAAACTGGTAGAAGTTGCAAAAGAAACAAATTGGTCGACGTGGGGGAAAAATATGTCCCTCTGAGAAGAGTCCACCTGACTTTTGTAGAAGACAGTCATGCCTCCCAAACCTATTAGAGCTCTGTGGAGGAAGGGACATGTTGTGCTTCATGAGGAAACCCCAGCAGCCCTGTTAAATGGGCACTCTCTGAGATGCAACTGCATACTGTCTACCTTACTGAGTGAACTGGCTGTGCTAGGGTCATAAAAATCTATTGCAGTTATAACTGATATTAAGGGCTTTTGTTTTCTTGTTGGATGGAACAGAATTCTCTGTACTTCCGACTTTTTTTGAAAGCTGCAAGCCAAATCTCATATACATCAATTAGACTGTGAAAACGTACTGCTGGAGTTGCCTATGGAATATAACTTCATGATAAATTGCATGCATGCCATAGGCAGACATAACAGAATGTTATTGCCATTGTTCATCCT
>Ga0181612_150711_pt1 | contig 10762 bp, 7 predicted proteins | sample HoacroProtozoa21_FD_119630 | JGI IMG/M metagenome (GOLD analysis project Ga0181612, IMG submission 119630) | Hoatzin crop microbial communities from Cojedes, Venezuel. Combined Assembly of Gp0051906, Gp0051904, Gp0051908 | reverse complement strand
GCTGCTGTGGTTGTCCTTGTGTGGGGCATCTGGGGAACAGACTGTCTGGCAGCTTTACTCTCACCTGAGGTGGGAGCAGGGTTAAAGCAAGCAGTGATTTTTCCTATTTGGCAGGTGAAAAGCACTTCCAACACCAGGCTTTTAATATCGAAAACACATTTTTGGCTTGTAGCATATAAATGTCTCTATTTTCCCCTTTTATAACTGTCTGCAGATTTAGGAATTTGCAGGGTGCTTCCTCTTACTGTTGTTTCGCGCCACTTTGAAAGGGGAACTGTTACCTTGGTCCAAAAGCAGAGAGGACTGTGGGCCCCAGCAGCACAAACCTGTTCCTGCGTGCTCTGTGGTTGAGATCTGCCATCGAGGGGCTTGGCGGGACGCAGTTGTTCTGTGAGTGCCTGTTTTTGGCTCGCAGACATACGTGCACATGAAGTAAGAGTGCAACCATTTCGGCTTTCGAATCAAGGAGGATGGTGAGGAGAAAGGATGTAACGGGTTTTGAGACAAAGATAGATGTTCGGTTGCAAGCGTTTTTTCTACAACTTCCTATTTTGATTTGCATTGGAGGCGGGGGCTGGGTGTATTTATGGTTTAATGAGACACTCTCGCCTTAATAGCAGAACATTATTCACAGGAAGAAATGAGTTATTGCTGGTTTTCTTCTTCTTTCTGTTCAGTTACTGTGGATACAGCATGTAAGTTTTAGACATACTTCCCCCTTGAGCAGCGTACGCAGCTTCCAGTTGTTATGCTGAAGCTGCTGAAGGAAAGAGGTTAAAGGAGCAGAGTTTTTAAAGGGAGATTTGTTTGCTGCTTGAATTCCTACGGATAAAATGAGCTTTCGCGGGAGATTCAGAAGGGAGCCTAGTGAACTGCGGAGAAAGAGAAGGACGGTTAGACGAGTGAATCAAGGAGAAATTCACAGATTAAGCTGCGTGAGTATGCACCCCTTCTTCCATCTCTTCTATGAAATTGCTAAGAAATTACAGGTCAAACACTCTTCAGACTGCACGTAGGAGAGAGCAGGATTTATTCCTTGGCATGCACGCAGGATTGACTGAGTCGTCAGTCTGTGTGATGAGGTGCTGAACACTGCAGAATGATTACTGCAGCCTGAGACTGAAGCACAGGGAGTTCAGGAGTTTACAGAACTGAAGTGCATTAGGGAAGCTGTTGTATGGCATCATGTTGTCGATCAGACACGTACTGATCGGAGCGCTCTGTGATGGTCTCTCTGGCGCCTGGTAACACGTGCTTGGTAGTTCCATGAAAATCCATAAGGCTGCTTCTGGAGTAGAAAGTTACTGTGTGCTATTTCAGATTTCACAATCTGCTGTGGGAGATTTGTGCCTCTTGAGGCCGGGAGGAGGAGGAGGAAGCCGTTGTCTTCCTGCCATGCAGGGAGCAAACGGAGAAAGCTCCAGAGCCCTTGGTAGAAATACGGAGTGAGACAGATGGCAGCTTTGCCAGTGATGGCTTTGGGTCAGGACTACACCTCCCAAAACTCTGCTGTGTGACACTGGGCAGCTCACGTTAACTGCGTTGTACCTAAAATTCCCTAAGCGAAATGGAAACTGGAAGCAATTTTAGGTAAAATGCTTACAGCCCTCTGTTGAGAAGCCTTAGGCAAGCACAGGTTTTCAGTGTATTCTCTTAACCTGAGAGATTACTTTAGATGTCAAACATTTAATGGCTTCCCTGAGAATGATCAGGAGACAATGGATCCTTTTCTTCATGGCAGGAGGTGTTTGGTTTTCTTCTGTAGTTTAATATATCCAGTTACAAGCTGTGTTTGTGTGTGCATGCTGGAGGCTCTCTTGAGGCTATTCTGCATGCCAGTATATCAAAGATTCAATGATAATACGCTGAAGAAGATTATTCTCATTAACTTTTTCAATAGGAAGGAAAATAACTTTGCAGTTGTAACACTTGGTCACAGGGTGATGAAGATGGTCTGTGGTTCGTCTAGCAGAGTCTCTGGGTTTTGCTTGTGACTAGCTGCCATTTTGGATAGGTAGTTTGTGTGGAAATGGATCTTTTGCACAAGACTACAGTGTAATTCCTGCTGCTCTGAGCTGTTGGGGTACGGCTGAAGATACCAGGTTTAAGCTTCATGGCCTGGGTCCCAAGAATGAATGCTAGCAGTGCTGCTGAAAGCATCTAACCCTGGCAGTTCACAAGACTTTAGTAGGAGGTAGACACTGCTGTCTTAAATCTTAAATCCTGGTTAGGAGGGATTTTTGTTGTTATTGTACGAATCCTGATTACATGTGAATAGTGCTCACCAGAGTGTTTGAAGCCTTACAGGAAAGTACGACTGGAAATGAAACAAAGCCGGAATAGTAACAATAAATCAGTAGCCTGCCTGCAGATAAAGAGGAATGTATTTGTTTGTTTGTGCCTGTATTCTCAGACAACAGAAGCTGAGACCCTGTTCAGCTTAGTGGTGCCCAAGAACCTTTAAACTGTTATGATTTTGAAGAGTCAACAAAATGTGTCATAGTCTGACCTAAAACTTCAAGTGCTTGTGACAGTGTGCCTGTTGCCTTCAGCTGGAACTGGATAATGTGCCTTTTTCATCAGAGGCTTGTGGTTTGCACTGCGCGTCCCATGAAGTGGCTGGCTGCTGTAATGTCGGGGACGTAACTCAGGTTTTCAGGGGAATCTGTTCCGAGTTCTGGTCTTTTCAGACATAAGATAGATGAAGATGGGGTCACTGTGTCATGTTATTCTGTGAGCCTGTTTCTCAATAGTTTGTTTAGCCTTGAGGAAACACGGGCACACTTGGCTTTACTTTGGTGGCTTGTGACCTGTGTCTTTCTACCCAATATTTCATAATTGGAACGTGTTAAATCTTTGGCCTATGGGCACTTTTTGCTATCGACCGGGAGCCAATCTCTCCTTCGTGCATCAGTCCTCCGTGCCTCCGATGCTGCAGATTTCAAAGGGGTGCTAGGTCCCACTGCAGCTGTATAGGCTTTTGTATATGGGGACCTTATTCAAAGAGTGTATTTCTTAATATGCTACATTTAGATCTGTATTTTCTGTAGATGGATTTCTATTATTTGCTGGAAACTCCTTTTTTTTTTTTTTTTTTTTTAATTTTGTAAGACCAGTTATGTTCTGATTAGTTTTAAGTGGTTGTAGGTTGTTGATTGAGCTCAGTGTGGTTGACCAGATTTTGCTCTCATTTACGTTCTGTGTGTGTAAATGACTTGATAGCTAGATAGTTGATTGGGAGGGTAGTTGATGTCAAGGAAACTATTATAATTTCAACATCATTGTGAGAGCTGAGTTTGTAATGGTCATGTATAGATGATACTGATTTTTGCAGATAAAGCTTCTATGGAAATACTTACAATTATTTACTCAGATACGTAGCATGAACCATATCTGTATCTCATGAAGAGATAAGTAACCATAGTGTAAGTAGAAAAAAAGGAGATATTCACAGAGTAAAATGAAGTGGAACAGCATATATGAAATTTGCCCTACGGGAAGTGACTTATTGCGAAGTACTCTCCAGAAGTCAAATGGTATTATTGAAAAGTTTATTGAGACACAATGCAAACATTTTTGTCATTTGTCACAGGTGACCACGGGGAGATCACTCCATCTCCCTTATTCATCCAGTTTGCATGAATGGAGGGAACTGGCTTGCTCTGATCTTGTTGCTATAATGAGTTCTATTATTGCTGCACAGATGCTGTAGGTGTCGGAGCTGGGTTTCTACCTTTGCTGTGAGGTCATCCGACTGCCACTTAAGTGCAAGAATTTGGAGTATCTTTTTTTATTTGTAGTTTTTCCTTAAACTACAACGACTGTCTCTATGTGAAGTTGTTATATATATGTGTGTGTGTGTGTGTATACGTGGACAGAGTGGAAGTGCTCTTTGTGTAATCTTTGTACAGGAAGCTTTAAAGCTTTGGTCAAATGCGCTGGGTGCAGGTGGCCAGGTGGTTTTGTTCACATTCCTGTTGGCGACCATGAATCTGCCTGCTGGAGACCACGCTAGAAAAAGCGAACACGAAGCAAAGAGTATGTGCAGAGTAGTTGAACTAGACTCACTCCAGCATCCCCTTTATGGTGCCCAGAGCTGGAGAATTCACTTCTCCTTCCCTGGCGTGAAGCAATTGCTAGTAAGGCCAGTGGCCCGACAGAGCAGCAGGTCCTCTGGCTCTCCCACAGCCCCTGTCGCTTCTTTCCAGTCCTCGTCCACTGCATCCTACCTGTCTGTTCAGATGTCTGTATGAAGATGAGTGAATTGCAGCTTTGGATTTTGCTTGTTTGCTTTGTGAATAGATTCAGCATGGTAACATTAAAGAAAACCTTTTGTAGCTATAACTGCACTGCTTTTTTCTGGCTAAGGTCAGGTGAGGGTAGTGAAGTGACTGAGTGTTGCCAGGTTAGAGGTCTGAGTAAATTAAACTCAAAGAAAAACCCTTAAGATACTTTACAGGACTCTCTTGTTTTTCCCCTGAAGTGACCTATGGGCAAATATTTAGTCTAGGCTTCAGAAGTACTCACTATTTAGAAGCTGTTATTTTTGACATTTTGAAAAGCCAATACATGAAATTTAATTTAAAAACTTAGCAGTTTTTTTAGAGGTCTTGTTGTCAGTGGCATGATAAAGCTAATTTTGGTAATTTTCTGATTAAATGAAATTTGTTTATCTCCTTCCTAGGAAGGGTTTTCAGCTGCTGCATAAACACAGAGGATAAGTTGTTTTCCTGTTACCTTGAATATTTTGCAGACTGTGTTGGTAGTTTTATCTAATGTCTAAAATGGCGAGTGCTAGTCATTGAAGATGCACATGTGTACCTGCCCTTCCCGATTCAAAAAGCACTGCAGCTACAATTCCAGGTGCATAATCATGGTTGGGAAATAGAATTCAAGAAGCACTTATGACTAAGTCGAGCATAGCATGAAGCATCCCCTCTCTCCCCCCCAGCACGGATGCTTTACTGAGCCAACAGTCCTGTGTGGTTTGCATGTTTTAACCATGAGTGAGATAGTTTTAAGAGGCCTAGTGCTTTCATAATTCATAAGGAAAGCAACAATAAATTCTAACTTGAGAAATAAAAGGTAATAGAGTAGGTTACTCCCAGTTGCCTGAGAACAGGTCACTGTGGTTTGAGTAGTCTTAACTCTGGTCGCTCGTTGGTCGGCTTGCTAGAGAAGTTACGTGTCTGTGTGCCACTAAATTCTCTGATGGCTGCAGCTGGCCCATCAGTTAAAAAGAAAATGATCTGAGTTAGCTCATCCAGTTGAGAGGTGTTTCAATTTTTGAAATTTTTAACACATTGAATTTTCTTACAGTAACTTCTAAAGCTGGAAAATATGCAGAATAGACCTTTATAGAATTTGACCCACAAAACAATGGTAATTTCCAATGTAGCCAATTATGATTCATCCTATCACAACTGTATTTGTACAAAGTAAGTCTCATTTAGTCAAGCAAATCCCTTATTGGTGTCAATCAGAATTTTCTTTGAATAAAGAGGCCTTAAGGAAAGAAAAAGACTTTTCACTTTCTTTATTCCCAGCAGGATCTTCTATAGGTTTCCCTGGTTTCACGCTGCTTAAGCTGATAGGTACTATAGTGTTGTGGAAACTGATTCCTGAATCAATAGGAATTTGGGGGTTTGAATCTCTTTGTAATTCTTTCCAATTTTCTCCGTACCAAAATCTTGTGGGAACTGGCAGTCCCCCTCATGAAATTTATTGGCAGGTCGGCTTCACCCCTGACACTGAAGAGTGTATCAGTTTTGCTGTGCAGCCCTGAAAGACTGGCTGGATTCTTTCCAACTGCAGTTGTCCACGGTTTACTGAAAGACATGACAAATTAAACATTTTGGACCTGAGAAGTGAATGTATTTTGGGGTGGAAGGGAGGGTGTCACAGAAAATTTTCTTTGTACCACTAATTTTAATAAATTTTTTGACTGTGGATCACATATTGAACCAAATGTAACCTTTGTAACATGGCCAGAGAGTTTGTTGACTGTAAATAGGTGCATACCAGGCCAAGCAATCATAAAAATGAGATCTGAAATACAAGGGTGGACCATGTGCCTGCTGGTTCTGGCTGTGCTTCCCTGTCTGTTCCCCAAACACCATTTACAGACCCTGAATTTCTTCCTCGGTGCTTGAAATGCACAACTTATTTTACTTAATGAAAATCCACAACACGATGTGGAGTGTGTTGGGAGCGGAGAGAGGGGCAGGCCTGTGGGCTGAGAGCATCGTGAGAGCTGCCAGTCCCAACTCGGCTGCCTGCAGGAATTGGGGACGCCATGGGCCCCCGCGGGGCGGTGTTGGCTCTGCTTGCTGCCTGCAGATGCTGCCGTGGGTCCTCTGTCCCCCACCCGAGAGCTCAGCTGGGCGCCGCGGAAAGGTGCGCCCAGTTCGGGTACCCGCCCTGTGGAAATCGCCCTGGACACCAAACTGCTGAACTGCCCGATGGTGAACAGAGACGTGCGCTGGCCCCACAGAAAAGCAAAAGCTTTGGAGACTCCACAAAGAGCCAATGGTTTTCTAGACTCAGCTTCAGCCCCTTGAACATTCAGGCAGCTGTGGCCAGCATGCCCCGGAGCTGCTGGGCAACCTGTATCACTAGCAGGTCTGAAGACAGGGTTAAATACAGGCTTTACGATACGCCTCCTCCACGTCATGGAGTCCTGGCTGTTCTTTAGCTTTGGTTTGGACAGGCTTGGCAAAGAAATATTTAATTTAAATTGGCCTGCCCTGGTGGAATAAAATTAACTACATATATTCACCATATATAAGAAAAAAATCTAAAGTCATGTATTGTGCCAGAGACAGTATTTAACTGGGGAAAGGAAAGGAAGGACAAGAAGCGTGAGAAGCACTTCACATTGATGTCATCCCAGAAAATTTAATAATTTGCTGTTGTGAGGTTTAGTCGGATTGAGTTTGATTAAGAGTACCATTGAGAAGTCTACAAAACATGAAGGAAGGTGATGCTGTTATTTCAGTAAGTGGCCCCTTCTAAGTATGTGCATTTCGGTATTTCAAATGTATACTAGAATGAATTGTAATTTTAGACAAGCCATAGATTCATTTATATTTCATCCAGTTCATCATTGGATGAAATATAAAATCAGAGTCAAGATCAGTCAGAGTCCTGCTTGATCTTGACCAGTCTGGCCATCACAACTCTGTTGACTCTTTATGAACATGCAGTGGATCTTCATGTCATGAAGATACTTTAGTCCAGATAACTGAAGGTCCATCAGCTTAAATTCTTTCTGTGTATCTGTTTCTTTAATTTTCTTCTTCCTGGCATGGGGAAGAGAAGAAATTAATTTAAACATCTGTATTAAAGTAAATAAATCTTAGGTACTCAGGATTTGGTATCTGGGAATAATACGTCATTAAAGCATTAGAAAATCATAGCATTTGATCTAGTTTATTTTTAGAATAGGGAAGTGCTTGGGATGACTATCGGGAGACAATTGGTCTCAGTTACATCAGTTCCTCCTTTAGTGAGTATTCACAGAAATATGATTTCAGAGGGATGATATATAAGTAATTTTATCCTATAATTATGAAGAGAAGATGGGTACTAGCATCAGTGCACAATGTCTGTGCAGCTGGAGACAAGCCGTTTACCATATCTGTTTCTGTAAACTCATTTATGTGGATATTTTTGGTCATTATTACTGGGGAAATGCTTTTGTACCCAGACCAGAAGATGATGTTGATCAAGTTGTACGTCACTGGTGGACTGTTTCACCCCTGTGAGATCGAGTAGTGATCATCCCTCTGTGGTGTTGGCTCCAGTGCTCATTAAAGATCTCTTCACTATTCCAAAAGAGTTTGGAAAAGTTGGTTCAACAACATGCAGGAGTATGCTCCACAGCGCTGTCAGGGTGTGAAGTCAGTGGTACTGCTGTGGTTGTTGTAGTAGGTGAGGACCTGGAGACTGCCTTTTACTAGATGTGTTCACAGCCATTTCAGTACAACTAAATGTAATTCATTGCTCACTTGAGATAGAGAATATAAAAAGCATTATAAAAATCCAAGCCAGCATAATTCGATCTTGGCACAGATTGCTAACTTGGTCTGTTTCCAGAAAGAACAGACAAGTTAAATTGAGAAGAGGCAGCACTGTGGTTATTAAATTAGCTTTAAATCAGCCCTACTCATTTACAAATCTCTGCTAGTTCTCACGGGGAGAAATGCACTAATCCCAACACTGCTGCTTCTGTCTGCCTCTGACGAGAAAACTGAGCGGTCGTTCCACGTCTTCTGGAGATAAACTAAGAGCTAAACCAGCTGCCACTTCCCATCAGCAATGCAGTACTAAGCATTGCAGTGCTGAGCGCTGCCAAATCCAAAGTACTGGCTCTACAAAGGATAAGGCTGGTGTCCACATTGCATACTCTTAAAGTTTGTGAGAACATGCAGAACTGATAGAAAGGCATCATGTTTACTATACTGTCATGCTTGATGTTGGCAGGGAATGCACTAGATTATCTCTGCAGTCAGTGTGTCAATGAGGATGGATTATTTCTTGCATCTCTGATTTAGGGGACTTGGCATAATACAGTATTGCATTTTATATGGGATTTTGCTGTAATGCCGCAGGAGGAAGAATGGCAGTTGTCATTTCGTCGATAGAACATCACCATAGATGTTGAAGTGCTTCACTGAAAAGTTTTGCAGTGTTTTTGATAATGTCACATCTACTTACATCACCTTATGTTTCGGATGTGTAAACTTTCTCGTAAGATTTCTCTGTTCACATCTGTTAAAATGTTTTCATTAGGTCACGCACTTTGCAGTACTGAGAACAAGGGAATTAGTGTTGTGGGAACAGTGATGTTCATACGCTCACTGTGTTTCTCTGCTTCAGGGTTTTCTTGAGTTGCGTTCTTGTCTCATGTAAAGAACTTTGCAGCTGTCAAGGAGAAGTTTTCCCCAGAGTGTTTCAGACAGCTATCAGGAGTGGCTTTCTGAGTGCTGCCAGTTTCTGAAAAGAAAAGAGAGGCCAATGTGACATAGTCTACCCTGCTTCCACCTGCATCTGAACATCTGTGTGATGTTAATTTTGAAGGAGGTGTAGCTATGGTCACCCCAAGCTCGCAGGGATTTCCAGGGGGAAGAAGGAATACGCCTTCGTTCCCCCAGCCCCACCAAAAAAGGGTAGTTTCCATTGGTGTAGAGAACCTGCAAACGCTGCGCGTTTTTGTGGGATTCCCCCATATTTCAAGAGAAGTCCAGGATTTGTGGGATTCCCCATCTCTTTCTTAATCTGTACTTCAATAGAAAGGTAGCTACTTTATGTCATTTCTTTATGTTTTTTTAAGAGAATTTGAAAGCTAACATTCATGACATTTCCAAGAGCATCTGACCTAGATTAAGATTGTGTTGACACATCTCTGGTTTTGAAGATTGGACATTCATGGTTTTAGTGGCATGTCTGACTTATTAAAAGTCAAGATTGTTGCAAAACCATTAGCCTAACAGTATCTGCTCTAGGAGGGGACGGTTCTCAGCGTAGCTCATGTCACAAACTTTCTGCAGAAAACATACATGTTTTGGTGAAACCACTACACAGGAAAAATGCCTACATGAAACACTTGTGTCTCATAAATGTCGCAGCATGTAATTTTTTGCTTTTACTTGTTTTCTTGTAAGAGGTTGTTATAAGGTTTCCTCCTGAAGGTAACAGTTACATTACTACCAGTTTGCTTTCTGCTAAACTTGAACTGAGTGAACTTTGTTCGCACCTGGGTATCATTCCCAAAATGAGTGGTACAGCTGAGATGGTACACTCAGTGTGCGCTGGTGTTTTCACGTTTTAACTCCTTGAAACTTATGTCTATATAGGAATATTTAATAAATAGATACAATGGTAGATTTAATGAAGGAGAGTCTAAAACTCGTGCCTAAAGGATGCTGCGGTGACTCAACACAACCTGAAAGGAAACGAGAGCGAGCTGTGCATGGTGAGATGGTTGGATGAGCCCATTACGTTCCTCTGGGGAACCGCTGTCAGGAAATGGCAGACTGAAACCTCACTAAAGAATGCCCCTGGTGCTCAACTCGAGTGTTTCTTGAGCAGGACTGGATAGTAATACGTCAACTGGTACTGGCGAGGGCCAAGTACCAGCTTGGGGCTGTCCAGGGTAACATGGCTGGGCTAATGTGAAATCTCTTGTGTCCTAGTAGGGTGCTGTGTCTTACCTGAACATCACACACTGGTATACAGTCCTGTCACAGAATCTAAATTAGACTTGAGAGCTGTTTCTTCCCATTTGGGCCTTTTGTGTTTTACAGTGGCCTTTCTCCAGATAAGTTTCATGTTTCTGTTAAACAATTCCAAGTTTTATATCTAATTCAACATCCCTTTCATAACTCTAAGGCAAGGTGGATAACTGTCTTTGTATGTCTAAAGATTCATCTAGGAAGGAATCCAGCACAGTATCTGTGTGTCAGAATACCTTTTTATTTTAGTCATACAGAGAGATCTTTTAGTGGCTTTCTGGGAATTGATAGTTAAAGATACACCATATTTAGGTAAGTCAAGTATTGCTTCTCTTTCCTCCCTACCTCTCCCATGCCACAGTAACATTCATGAACCAGTTTGGGTTCATGAACTCTTGGGAAAGATCTTCCGAAAAAGTTCTATTTATTACTGTTATGTGTTGATCTTGTCTATCATTTACAAGTCTTTAATGTCTCAGCATCAGTAGATAGTGCTTTTGGCCTGTGAATGCTAAATACTAATGATT
>Ga0181612_146939_pt1 | contig 10762 bp, 5 predicted proteins | sample HoacroProtozoa21_FD_119630 | JGI IMG/M metagenome (GOLD analysis project Ga0181612, IMG submission 119630) | Hoatzin crop microbial communities from Cojedes, Venezuel. Combined Assembly of Gp0051906, Gp0051904, Gp0051908 | reverse complement strand
GAAAATTATTGGGAGGAAAAACAGAACAGCATTAAATTAGATGTGCTGTGATTTCCACAATTCATTCAGAATCATTTAGTCTGTTTAACTGGACTCCTATACGATCAATCGGAGAAAATACGGAGTACCTATATCTGTGCATTAGTATGTTATTTCAATTTATTTAATAAACACTTCTCTAACAACCACAGACACACAAACGCAAGCATGCATGCATCCATCCCTTATCTAGGCACAACTTACTTAAGCATCGAGACTTCACTTCTTGCAGTTCTTTGAGCCAGCAGCACCATACCAGGTTAGCTTTAAGAGTTCTAGGTAAATATATTTTCAGAAAAACAGTATAGGCTTCTTTAGCCAAAATTTCTGAAAAATGAAAACATTGAACCTGATGTGCTTATTTTATTATTGTGTATTCATTATTGATAGGTTCTGTTCCAAAAAATGATAGCTCCCCACAACTTTTTAGCTATTCAAGTGTTTTTTCTAGTTCACACACACACACTTTTTTTGGTTATTTCCTGGCTTGACAGTCATGTAAGAAAATGCAGAATAATATAAGAATTAAACAGAGGCCATTAATTTGCATCTAAAGGAACACTTAGCAAAAAGTCATAAGGAAAAGCCATTGGTTAACACCATTTAGCATATATCAGCCAATCATTAGTGTCCTACTGCAATTTGAAATTGATTTACGAATGACTCACAAGTGGAAACAAAATAACCTAACACCATGCAACAATTGGGTTGCATAATTCAAGTAATTTTCTGAGATATCTGCTTTGTACTCATGATACTATTAGACGAAATTCTCAGGCTTGGTGTTAAGTCTGAAGATTCAAACTCCATAGGCTTCTTCAATAGAAGATGCCATTTGCAGGATAATAGCCAAAGCAGAAACCTTGGAATCCTTTAAAAGAGTTTGATTTTCAAAGAACAGACTCCAAGGAATTTCTGAAAATCTATTCTAGACTAGAGCCCAGAATGAAGCCATTTTTAACAATTCAGTTTCTGTTTTGGACTTGTCAGTGTTAAGTTCACCTAAAGACAAGAAAAACAATAAGAAGAAACAAAACTCATAGAATATCTATTGATTAAGCATTTATTTGAAGTACTCAGTTCTACAAAATATTGGAGGTAGACAAAGACCCTTAGTCTGCACAAAGAAATGATACAATGTGAACTGAATTAATCTGCAGGTTTTTGTATGAAATATGGGATAAATTAACTGACAAAATCATAATGGCAACACGGGAATAATTCTTGGAAGTATTAAGTATCTACAATTGTAACCGACATCAGTAAAATGCTCCTCACTAAACCAGGCTCATCAGTCTCCCGGTTAGCTTTAATGCTGTGCTGTATTGTTATATTCCATTATTTTTCCTTACAAAACCAAAAATCCACATTTGTTTTATTTTAGCTTCTGCTGTGAGTAGAAAAGATATTTTTGTTTTTTTCTGTTACTTTCTGAGAAAAAGTATAAAGCTATCATCATTAACATGCAGCATTCACAGTTTACTTCAAAGGCTTCAGTATTTTCCTCTCTCCTATTGCTACATGCTCTAAATGACAATTTATTGACACCTGTGCATCCACACCTGGAGATCTCATTTTTCAAAGTCTGACAAGAAGCCAAAACTTTTACCATGTACATCATGTAAAGTTTCATTTCCTTGACTGTCATGATAAGGCATTAAGTACACATACAGTAAACACACCTTTTTCAGATGAATGCAGAAATACAGCTCTCCACATCTAAAAATGCAGGCAAAAGTATCAGATAATTTTACTAAGGCAGTAAGTGTTTTTATCACTTCATGATGTTCTTGTAATGCCCTGTTGATTTCTCAGGTTTTTTTGATCGGATCTCTGTCCTCCACTGCAAAATCACTTCTATAATTGAGAGATCAATTTTTTAATGAAATGTTCAGGAAACAAAGACCCAGTATGAATGTGTGGGGCTTATTCTATGAAAGAGCTAGAAAACAAACAATACATAAGCTTGTAGAATGAGTTGTTCATCATTTCTCATTTCCACATTGCTTGCCCATAAAAATTCAGTACTAGATTTACTACTTTGGAACAGTTTAGGTACCTGTTTTTCTTCTACCCTTTCTGCAATTTACAATCCTTTTTAAATTAAAATCCTACAATTTTAGAAGTCCTTTAATGAATTCTTTACATATGCATAAAGACATAGTCATCTTATTTCCAAGTATTTCTTCTTCCAATGGCTATCTGGGTTTTTTTCCTATTTTATAGATCTTACATATGAATTTTCATTGTCCAACACGTAGTCAACCAGCTAAGGCAAGTTTGCTATCTTTGAAAAGACATTGCTGCTATTTTCTTACTAATATATTTTAAACATTCTATTGCATAAATTCTCAAGGATATACCCCTTTTCTTTCTTCAGTAAGTTTCAAAAGATTCAAAGCTATTCATTTTTCTTAATACCTAGCATTTTTTTATTTAAAGGGAAATGTGATAGAGGAAAGGATAAGCAATACAGTACATCCCACCACACTAAGAGTACAGTGTTATTTGGAAACTTTCACAACACTGAACAATGGTATTTTGTAGGCTCTAAATTTATTACTCAATTTCCCTTATTAGAGGTGCTTGTGAATCACAATATAATTTAACTACCATGCTAAAAATAAAAAAATAAGGAAAGAAATTTAAGATTTATTTTTTCCACATGCCAGTTGTCACCAACAATAAAATACGGCATGGGCTGAAACCATTGTATGACTAAAGACTTTGACTTGTATGACTAAAAGCAATAGAAAGTTGGGGAACAGTTTTTAGAGGACTAAATAGAAGCACGTTTGTTTAGTCTATGTTGATTCTCCAGTACTAAAGCAGGTGAAAAAACCCAAGCAGAAATGTAATGGGAAAGCAAGAAACAATCCAGCAAAAGCCTAATTAGTGGTCATTCCACAGTTTCTATAAAGTCTAAAGAACTTACTGATTACAGAATATTAGCAACAACATGCCTATAGTCTATAGATCTACGCAGTTTATACATTCTTGGCTATTGCAGCCACCCACCTGTATTAAGATCTTTGCAGTAGATAAAAAGTACGTAAATGTTCCTCTAGAAATATGTATTGGCATGTTAGGTGGAAGGATCTGGATGGCTTTTTCTCCCAAGGGAACAACCATTCTTGTTATGGGGAGCTGCCATTACCATTTATGCTAGATAAAAAATTGATACCTGCTAAGCAAAAAAGAAAAAAAATTAAAAAACGTTTCACTGTTTTATCAGTGTAAGAAAATTTGGCAGATGAGTAAAAACCTCTGTTCAGCAGACTGTTGAAAGGACGGAAGGATAAATTTACTGGTATGAAGATGGAACTCGATATAGTGGAAAGAAGTCTGTTCATTCACATGGAAGGCTTTTCTATTACAAAAATTATGGCCAGAATCAAGCAATTAATATGTCTGATTATATGTTCTTACCAACGAAGAGTTAAATCTTATCAGATATATGTTTCAGTCACCTACTGCTTTTAAATCACAGTAGAGCTTGTACAGAAAACAAAGACTTCAGGCTGTTTCCAAGGTGATAAATTAAGAAGCAGTATTACATGTGGCAATAAGTTCACATTGCAGTTATTTAAGCCTTAAAATCTTCTCTGCTAGAGGATTTGCAAACCCCTTCCCCTTCATGCCCCCCCCCCCTTTTTTTTTTTTCAAATGAAGGATTATCCAGGATAAGGAAAAGCAGGTAGATGTTTTACTGGCAAGACCAGTAGAGACACCTAAATGCAAAGAAAAACTTTTTCCTGAAAGTGCTCTCTGTCATGCAATGCTAAAACCTTCCAAAATTACAGCAGGGGCCTCTCGAGAGGAGGAAAACGGGTGCTTTCACAGCCTTCCCATCAAGCACAATCTCAGAAGATTATATCAAATTTCAGTGCTAGCCTAGTTTTCCTCAAAAGACACCATGCAGCACTTTCAGACTGTTCTTACTGACATCCTTGCAAACGTTATGATTAGAACAACCAACAGATGTACAAAAATTTGTGTTGTTAGGTACACATTTCTATATTGTCAGATACAATACCTATGAATATGTCACACACCCTAACATAAGGTACGTCTCTAGTTCTCATTTGAAGTTCTGTATAATATTTGAATGTTGCATTCTTTTGGAGTACAGAGGTTATATTCATAAAGTATTTCATCAGGAGCATTTAAAGGAGGACACTACGAAATATCAGGCCTTAAAACCACAGATGATTCAGTTTTGTATGATGATTCATGTGTCTCACACAGACTCTGTGACCGTTATGCCCTATACAAAAAAGGCTCATGTCTCCAGAATTTGGACTTCAGCCTGTGCTGTTGCAAGGAGTTCTTGCTTTTCAAGTAAGTCTGTCCTTACGGAATCTCTTGAGGTTCCTGTGACCCATTCCTCCACCTTGCCTCAGTCCCTTCGAGCATCAGCCCTGCTGTCAGGAAGGCAGAGGGTAGTAGGCTGCTGACAAGAAGGGGTAGAGCCCCAGACACGGGTGTGATGCCAGCACACTCAACACTGTCCACCGTCCAATAAAACCTACTCTTCTTTCCGCAATTTGTGCATGTGTTAAGGAATTTACCTGTTAGCAATAAACACAGCATGACAGGGCCTCCAGGCCGTCTTTGTAGAGAACTACACAGCTATGGGCAGCAGCTGGCCTGAATCCAAGGATGGAAAAAAAAGTCCAGGATCCTGAATCCTGAAATACTTGCTCTCTTCCCTGAGTTACCAGATGTGATAAGGACAGTTATCACTACTGTATGCAGGGTGTAACCTCAACACGCACTACCTCAAGGCTGCATCTGTTTATCTATTGTCAGGGATCCACTTAGCTCTTTCCAGAATGGATTGCTCCTCTGCTGTTAATTGATCCAGTTTCAAAGCCAGAAAAACTCTCCCACTGAACAGGAAACAAGAGCTGATAGTTTTTCTCACTGTATTCCATCACAGCTTAATAATACGAAGTTTTTATATTTCATGACATAATGCCATGGTCATCCAATGTATGTAAAAGAAAGGGACCAGCATCTGAAAAATCAAATGTCCTTGATTCTCTTTTTAGGATCATAAGCTGTGTTTTTAAAACATAGTCTTCAACATTAAGCTTCATTTTTTCCATGGTTTTACTAGGAAGTAAAAACTATGAATGACTAACTTTGGGATCTTATCAACATGATAAGCAGATAGAATGAAAAGCTGATACCATAAACCACTTTTACTTTTTTTTTTTTTAACTCAAAAGCCTCATATACTTTTTAGACTGCTTTAAAAAAAAAACAGAAAAGAAAAAATAATGTCCTGAGCAAATATTTTTATGAGCACAAAGTACTGTTTTTAGTGGAAGTCTCGAGGGGTCTGCACAAGAACATTAAGCAGGGTTGTGACCCAAGAGACTATGGCTTTGATCCAGTAATGAGATCATCAGATACACTCCCAGCAGTGTTGCAGATGCGCTGTACAATAAAACAGAACTACAGCAGAGAGAAATTCAGATCTAGAGGAACACAAAGTGATTTGGGAACAGAAGGCTAAAGAAACAAAGGCTGAAAAATGACTTTCACTCCAAGGACTGAATGGTTATTACAATTTCAACTTCAAAAATACAAACTCCATTAGTAATTTGCATTGCAAATATTATCTTGATGTCTATGCAATACAAAATACAGATTAAAGGCAAATACATAGCTTCCAAAATCCTGGAGAATTATATTGGATCTAATCACCTATGAAATACTTTCTTGAACTATATCACGGAGGAAATAAATGTATAGTTTTTAATAGACAACACATACTATTTTCACTCTTAATTATGAAAGTTAACAGGCAGAAGGTAAACATTACTACACTTAATATTTCCACGGTAGGAAGATTTTCAGGGCTATAAATTGTACTAAGGATAGAGAAAGGACTGTCATGACAGTGAACTCTTACACTGTGAACATTGGAGTTGTATTTATAGAGAGAGCAATATATTAGTGACAGCTCTTTTACGCAGTAACCAGTTGGTGATCAGTTATTAGGACTGTGTTTATCCCAAGCTGCATCCTGTTTAAGGGAGACTGCTTACTTGTGTCAACTCATCAATTACCACTTAATAAGAAGTTACTCCTGTTTAAATGTTCAACACAGAGATACACTCAGACATCAGCATAATGAAGTCTAATATCTCGATAAAGGGCACAAGTCAATAACAGCTATGAGCCATGTCCCATATTTAGCCAGTCCTTTAAAGCTCACAGGGGACACAGGGAATTTAAAGAAGCGAGGAGGGTGTTTAAAAGACATTTGATTTAAAACACGCAAATAAAATAGAATCATTTAGGTTGCTTTAGATTTTGAAGCTGGGATCTGAATATTGCTATTTGTCATTTGCTAGCCAGCAGTTCAGCTTTTGATTTTATCTGAAAACTAAAAAGAAGGAAGATTTCACTGCTCCATTACTCAAAACTGTTTCCACTGCACTGTACGCTTTACTGTGCAACAGACAACCCTTGTCAGTCTTGCATTTTACTTGTGTACATTTCTATCATCTGTTTTATCTTTAACCCAGATTTTTAAAGCTACTTTAATTAGCATAGTTAAAGGAAGATTCATCTGTTCTTAAATTTATACCCGAACTGCCTGCATCACAAGTCATCAACTACCAGTTATTCAGGGCTTTTTAAAGAGCTGTGATTTATGTTTTATGTTCTCTGAACTCAAAAAGACTAGAAGTGTAACGGTTATGTTAGAAACACTAATATTTATTCACACACATAAATGGATACTCATTTGATGCAAAATACTACCGTGTGAAACTCCAGCAGTTAATGAAGATTGCTTCTTTTCATGGATAAAAAAATAAGGAAGTCGCATATATCCATACATTTAGTAACACTCTAGAAAAGTTAAAATTGACATGTTTATATTGCTCTGCACAATAAAAGATAACTTACCAAGCACAGGGAAAACTGCAAGAATATGAAACGTAGCCTAGCCCCAAACCCAGCCATGATACTAGTTTGAACATACGCAAGTGTCCACTACCTAGACTGAAACTAAGCATCAGTCAATAATCCCAGCTGACACTGTCACTAACCCTTGAAGTCCAGGCCACTTAACATGCAGAAATATATTCAAATAGCAAATGCTTCTTTTCCTCATGTTTCACACACGCTGCAGCTGTAGTCTTGAGCATACAGGCATGAGCTATTGCAACAAAAATTACAGAGGGTACAATAGCTTATGCTCATGCCAGTCATCAACTCTCTGGGGCAAATCAGTTACTGTTTGGTAAATTCAGCAATAAACAAAGCATTTCAATTCACCTTTTCGCAAACCTAACATCAGTAAGACCCAGGTGACCACTTTTGAAACCAAAATTAAAGAGCTCCTAATCCTATTAGCAATGGCGTTCATTCTAGATCTCTGAATATGGTGAGAAATTAACATGAAAACCTCTATTACAAATTATTATAGCCAACACTTCTAGGGAAGGCAATGAGAAAATAATGATATATGATTGTAATTTCTTTTTTACTCAGTATCTGCATGATAAGACCACATATGCCTGCCATATGTGGGACCTAGTTTCAATTCTTCCTCTGAAAGGATTTGAGCTTGGACCTTCTGCCTCCCAGGAAAACTCTCAAATCATCACCTTTTAGCCTATTTTTTGCTGGATGTTCCCAGTCTGTCAAGTGGATGCTTTATATAATATGCTGTCACTAGAGCAGGAGCTAGAATATTCTGGAAACCTTTTCCCCACCATGATTATCTTAACTATCAGGCCATCACAGCATTTGTTCCTTTTGTCTTTTTAAGCATTTTTTACAACCACTGAACAGCTCAGCTGAAGGCACTGAGACATATGCCTACATATGTACAGGAAACAACCTTTTCCAAAATTTAGCCCTAATTCAGCAAAATTAGCTGAATACTATGAACAAAAATATAGATATAAATACCCACAAAAATGCATATGTTTTCCAGCACCTATAATTGGACTTTGACTTCAGCTTTAGTGTTCAAATTATATACATGTCTAGTCTTCATCAGTCAAAGTCTAAAGCTTGTATCAAGATATCTGACCTACGAGTTTTGCACTATGACATTTGAGAAAAACATTCTTTCTCATACTTCTTGGAAAGCAAATTATTTACTTTAACTGATGAGTACAATAGTTATAAAAGCATAGTCTAATATTGTTGAAGAAATACTTTGGTTTCTTTGCTGATGAGATCATTCTACCCTTGCAGAATGTCAACAGCTAATCATATTTTCTCTGCGCTGATATTATACTGAGAAATTGACTTTGCCATCTGGCTTTCTAGAATTTTTATCAGGTCTTTTTAATTAGGTTCAAATCATTGATTTCCACTGTTCCCCAGCTTCTATCTTTTTCAGTACCCTGAAGACTGAATCCATTTCTAGTGCACTGCAGTGTTCTCAAGTGGAACCCAAAATGAACAGGATTTTCCCACACGTTTTCACACCTTAGAACTTTTGCTAGTAGATGTGTCATGCTTGCCTAGTAGTGCATATAATTCCATTTTTGTTTTATTAAGATATGAAGATGACCATCCTATTAAAAAAATAAAATCAAACAACCTTAAAAACTCCAAATGAAAAATGGGCCCAAGGCTTAAAAATCAGAGACCTCTGCAAGAAGGCTGGAAGCTTAGTTGCTGTCATTATGTTGAACATATTTCAGTCAAAGTGGTTGTAACGACTTTCCTGGGCTAGGCCATATTTCCACATTAATTTGCTTTTTCTATTCTATTGCAATGCTAAAGACATCCATGTAGCATTTCAAGTTTAGAGAAACTTTATAATACCCAAATATTACTGTATACTTCAGATACAGATACTGCAAAAAAACCTAGCCATGTCTAGATCAAAATACTGCTTATGTAGTTTATGGTCTCCTGCTTCACAGAAAAGTAATCTGTGTTGACATTAATATCATGTCTGTGAGGAAGGAATTTCAGATTTGTAAGTCAGAAGGTCAATGCCTTTCACACAAAGTAAAAGGACATTTCCATATGAAGCTACAGCTTGTTGTAGGACAACTGAGCACCGTTTCCAGTATCAGCATGACCAGGTAACAATTAATCATAGCTGGTTCCAGAAAAGAAAACTCATTCCATGCATAAAAGTCAGAAAAGTTCTTAGGCAGGCTTTGAGCCCACTTCTATCCCTCACACCAAATAAAATAAAATTAACAGATGATTAGTTCAAAAGTCCATTTAACTCAATACCCAGCCTCTCACAGAGATCAGCAATAACACTTCCCCAGAATATACTCCAAATCCGCAACAATTTGCAGCTCAATGACTATCTGAGCCAGCAGGGGTGATTTTGGCTTTTTTAACTCCCATGAATTTTTATCCCAGCCCCACAATGCCTCACAGTAAGAACTTATACAACGTGATCACACTTTGTATGAAGACCCATCTCTCTTCTATTCTTTGTTTTAAGTTTGCCTCCTCTTAACATTGATAACCAAAAATATCACTTCCATTCATCAGTAATAACCCAGTGAGCAGTGATATTGCACACTAACTAACTCACTGGACACTCTGAATGGGACATATTTTCTTGGAGATTAGAGCAAGCAAGTTGTAAAGAAAAAACAGCAAATCAGATGAGATTACACTAGGTATGGCATATCTCTTAAGTAGGCCTGTTGGTACAGGTCCAGGTCTGCTTGATATCCCAGTCTGTCTAATTCCATGAAATAGCACAAAATCATTGACTCATATTCAATTTGTGATCCAAAATTTTCCCCAAATCATTTCCAGAACTCCTACTGGAGAGCTCTTAATTTTGTATTCATGTAGTTGGTCATCACTGTCTATGTGTGGGGCCTTTCTACGCTTTTTGTGCTTTCAGACATTTACTTCTAATTTATCAAGAATTAAATATTGCCTTCTATCCAGATTGCAAACCTTCTCAGATTACTGTTGTCTGAAATCTGACAAGTATGTTATCCTTTCCATCATCCCGATCATTCATGAAAAAATTTAGTAGAAACAGACCCCAGCTTGAATTCCTAAGGAAACTTGCTTGATACAACCTACCAAATGAAAGTGAAACACAGATAAATGTTTTTGAGTGTTCTTTTCTAAACATTTACACATTAACCTTGGGTGAATTTCCCTGGCCTACTCAGGAGAACATTACAGAAGTCTCAAAAGGTCTTTTTAAAAACAAGATATGCACCTACCGCCTTTCTTCTAGCCAAAGGCATGTTATCCTGCCATAGAAGAAAATTAGATTGGCTTTATGGGACTTGTTCTTGACAAATCCATGTTGACAGTTTCTTGTTATCCTGTAGGTGCTCACAAGTAGTATGTTTGTTTTACTGTTTTTCCTGAAATTGAAATTAAGCTGCCTCACCTGTAATTCTTCTGCTCTTACATTTTCAGAAAATCACGGATGCCACTTTCACTCTTCCACGGCCTCACCTATCCTCCAGCATCTCTAAGATCATGTTTATGTCTCTGAGATTGATTCAGCCTGTTGGATTAATTTAACATGGTCCAACTAACTTGAAAACAAATAACCCAACTAATTTACGTTCTTCTCTTATTATAGCCTATTTTGCCTTTTTGGCATTAAAATTATTTGCTTCATTCAAGTAATCACAGTTGGCCTTTTTAGTGAAGGAAAAATATATGAACACTTGGACTGTCTTAGACTTCTAGCTCAGTAACTTTTCATTTTCACTGAGTACATACGTAAAATTCT
>Ga0181612_135620_pt1 | contig 10762 bp, 6 predicted proteins | sample HoacroProtozoa21_FD_119630 | JGI IMG/M metagenome (GOLD analysis project Ga0181612, IMG submission 119630) | Hoatzin crop microbial communities from Cojedes, Venezuel. Combined Assembly of Gp0051906, Gp0051904, Gp0051908 | reverse complement strand
TCACAAGACACAAGAAAAAGAAAAGAGCATGAGAAAAATGCATAAAAACGAAAAGACCTCTTTTGTCACTTGGAATGTTAATTTTTTTTTTTTTAACTGCTCGGTGATGTTATGGAAGAAAACTGAAGTCCTGTGCAAAAGACACGTCACAACATGGTGTATAAGCATGCTGAGAAACAGCAAATGGGATAAACTGAAATGACATCTTTATCTAAGGTGACAACTGCACATAAAACTCATCAGTATAATCTCACCGCACTCTGAGAACACCGCTCTTTGGTTTTACTTAGACTGCAGCATTTTTGGCTGAAACAAGAGAGACACCACGTTCCCCGAGCCTGGCTGCACAGGTACTGAACTCTCCCAACTGCTACCGAGTCCCCCAAGAGCTTCTGAAGCTCAGCACTCAGCAGGACACACGCAGCAGATGAACACAGATGAAAACAGGCTCAAGATACACCAGGTATAACAAATGCAGGAATGAGATTTTCCTTGATAAATTCCTGGAATGGCCCTATTTTGCTGTGGAATAGTGGATGAAATGTGGGGTATGGAGAAGCAAGATGGCATTGATTCTTTCTGAATACCTTATTTCCATCAGGGTTGTGGATTACTGTAGTTTGGGGCTCCTGAGCGAGAACAAAATAAAGAGAAAAAGAGTTCCCGTTGGTAAATACATTCTCATTAGTACAAGGGAGTGCAAGAAGAGCCAGCTCACAAATGCTGAACACTGACAAGAGCTAAAACAAATGTTAACTGTTGCCAGCAGGTGAAACTGGATGTCTCTAACACAGATGTCCTCAACAGCAAGACAGCAAAAAAGACCATCTCACCTAACACAGCAGCATGCAGAGACCTTATTCATGACCGATGTATACAGGGCTTTGAAGCTCTGGAGACCTGCAGAGGCTCTCTTTCACACAGGGCATACTAAATGCTTTGCGCGTTTACCTGTCCAAGCCAGGCCAGAAAAAAAGGCCAGAAATCACCTCTTTTCTTTAAGTGTGTTTGCTTGTATTAGTATTTAGTGATCAAATAAAAATACAGACGAATCAATAAGGATTAACTACCTCTGAACACTACCATGTTTTGGAAGACATAGATTACTACCAATTGCTGCCCTGGCAGAGCAGCATAATAGAAGCTGAGAGAGATCTTTGCATCATTTTGAAGTGTAATTTCCCCAAATCCTTTTTCCCTTAAAAAAAGATTAAATAATCTTTGAAACGGCAGTTAGTCAGCATACATGTTAAAGCATGGACTATTGCACATGGCTATGTCTGGGAACGGACTCCCATATACTCATGCGTGAAACCTGTTAACCGGTCCTTAGAAATTACTTCGCAATGGATGCTTCAGTGCCAGTAGCACAAAAAAAGATCAAGAGAAAAATCTCTCCCGATGTGTGTGAATTCTCCACATTTTCAGAGCTATATATGCAGGCATAATGGAAACAATGCCTCACAAACTTAAGTACTCACACACTGGCCTTTATATTTGTGAGCCCTGTGATAAACGTATGTCTAAGAAACTGGAGCTACTAATAAAAGCAAGACTGCAATAGAAACATCCATGAACAGTACTCTGATCAGTAATATGTTCCTAACACAGCTACTAATGAGTACTGTCTCCTGCAGATATAAATCTAAGAAAAACAAGTAAAAATGTTTAGCGCTAGATGCCTCTTGATCCCAGTGAAGACTTGCAAAGTCCTGCTGAGTTTTAGGAAATATGGAATGAAAATCTGAATAAGGTCTATTTTATGGTTGCCTGGCAATAATCCTCTTAGCTCTCCTTGACATCAATACTTATATAATGACAAAGCAGAGAAAATAATAGTGTGGTGGTCTGTTTTTTTTATTTTGTGCAAAAGGTTAGCATTAAAAAGACGGAAACAGTCATCAGGCAAAGAGCTAAGAGCAACATCAAGCGCATTCTACTCACTTTCTGGCACAGCATGCAAAAAATTCCACTACAGTTACAAATGCTGTGACTCTATCGCATCCAGCTTCCATGTAACACTTTCTATTAATAAACACGCTCTAATGGACTTCCTCACAAAAATAAAGGAAAGCATAATTCAAACAAAAAGTTTTTCCAAAACCTGTTTTTAGAAAGCAAACAGAGTAAATGCATGAAAAAGCAAAAAAGAAGGAAGAACAAACAGAAGACAGTCAAAAACTTCAAGATAGCATGAGAAGGAAGATTCCAGGTATACCAGCGCCGGGGTAGGAATATTTTCCTTGGGGCTGGTTACCACGTTCGTTTTGTTGTTTATCTGTAGGTATGCAGAAAATAGAAACAGACAGGCCTTAGAACTCGCAGTAGGCATCGTATCTATATCTCTCTGTATAGAACATCCATATACAGATACAGATATCTATATATAGATATAGATATGGAAATAAAGAATCACAGAAAGATGAACTTATGAACTTGAAAGAACACTAGCAATAGATCCAATGGCTAGCTGCAACTCCTCCAAACACGCTAGCTACGGGTTTTCAGATGCACTATACAAAGGTCTACATAAGGTACAGATGACTTCAGCTGTGACACTTAAAAGAACAGAGAGTCTTTAAGTAACAGCTAGTGACATATATGAAGAATAAAGAAATAATAATATGGGTTTGAAGTAAGTCCTAAATAGCCATTGTCATTTCTTGACATGCAACAGTATTAAATAATTGCACCCAGTTGTTCTTTATTGCTAATTACCTATCACAACCGTAATAATATTGTATTATTCATAGCTCTCCAGAAATCTATAGAGTTGTTCTGCTGGCTTCTGGGAACAATTTTGAATGAGCATGACTGATTCCAGATCTGATTAAATATAACTGATGCTAGAAAGAGACTAGTGCCTCTTTTGCTTTTTTTGTTTGAATTTAGACAAAAATATACTCCAGCTGTGATTTTCTGCAGTCTCCAGCATCCTGCAGTAACTGTGTATCAGCCTTTCAATTTTGATACCATTAACCTGAAAATGTAAGGTTTCACACTATAGCAGCGGTAGCCTTACTCCACAAACCAGTACCTATCTGCTTAGCTTTACACGTAAGTCATGATGATAATTCTTAAGCTTAGCACACTACTACATTTTTACAAGACTTTTGGCTTTTATTTATGCAAAATTTTAATTCAAATTAAACTGTTCAGCAGTAAGTTTAAAGGTATCTGATTCTTTAAATCCATTTTTAAGATTCGGCTTTCATAAATACCGTGGTATGAAAAGAACAAAAATACTAAAAATAATGTCCCAAGCCACTTTTTACATGCACTAAGAAGCAAGATTAAAGTATAGCAAAATTAGATTGAAAAATGTCATTTTTTTCTTTAACAATCATTAGGAATTTTTTTTTAACGTACATTTTGGTCATGTCTAATTTTAACAAGAGCAGTCCAAAGCAGCATGCAGAACTGGGTGTACAGATATATGTTGCCTGGAAATACTTTGATAAAAAAAAAAAAAAGTTCTACTGAAGCTTCTAGTCACAGTATTTAATGATAAAGGTGCAAAACAAAGCAAAAAAAGTCCAAAATTGTTTCATTTATGGAATTTTGTAAAAATGTAATTAACATCTTCATTTAAAGAAACAAACTAGCATTTTTAGGGTCAAAATTTGGTATTTTTTCTACTAAAAGAAAAACCCTTCTAAACCAATTAGAAAATGGCAATATGCTAAGTGATACATGAAAAGGCACAAAGAAAGAGGAAGTCCCGCAACAGTGGACCATACTGAGCTGGGTATGACACATCTGACTTCTGATTTAAACTTCCAGATGGCTCTGTAGTCTCAGGTGAAATATTCGGCTTCTCAGCCACAGAGGCTAACATTTAAGTTTCGTCTGTGCCAAGGGCTTTGCTAAATTTGACCCTTCACAAGTTAGCACCACTGGGGAAATTCACTGTACTTCATGTCCTCAGCAGTTTTTGAGGATTATTTTACTTTGGTACAGGTGTGGCAGCTGATTTGTTCATTGCAGGAATTAAGCCCGCAGCTGAACTGAATCTTACTTGGAATATGTCTAGATTATAGAAATGTCAAAGGGGTTTGCATTAGTTAATTACAGACTGCAAATTTCCTTATCTTAACAAGCATTTAACTGGCTTTGAAGAATATAAAGCAGCCTTTTTATTCTGTGTCAGGGAACATTATTTCGACACTAAATGTTATTTAGTAATATTTCTGATAAGATCCATTCTCCCATATAGAATAAATATAATTTTCCTTGATTTAAAATCAAAGTTCACAGTGCTTTACAGCACGAGGATGAGAAACAGTTATTTTTTTAAACCATGGTCTTTCTACAGAAACAGTCACTAACAGAAAATACAAGTCACTATAGAGTTCCAAGTGTTTAGTTTATGCCCCAACTTGGCCCAGTTCTTGTCAAATAAATTTCATTTATCTATTTACAATTACAGTCACAAGGTGCAGGGGTGCCTGAACTCAAAACATTTGTGCATAAAGTCATTCATGGGGAGACGTAAGTATTAGCAAGTATTTCATGTATCAACTAACTTGCTTCAATATTTATGGGTCTGTGAGATGGGCAAAACCTGAACTCCTTACTCAGGGAAAAAACTTCTAAGAAACCCCAACCACTTCAGTAAATGAAAGTTATACAGGAGAACTGTGGAACAGTGGGAATGTAAACAACGCTGCTTGCTAGCATACTAAATCTTCCAAAACAAAAGAAAAATCACATATCAAGTTGTATAACTATAAGTTCATATTTTTATGACAGCGTAGCCATTAAGAGACTACAAATAAAAAGGCCCTAACAAAAGGCAGATAGACATAAAGCAAAAACATGAGGAAAGAAATGAAGACTTCACCAGATTTCATACAGTCCTATTCAGTAGTAGCGTAATACAAAAAATAAAGTGATATGCCAAACGAATGCTTGCTGTTGAATACATAATGAAAACAGGTTAATCAAATTTCAATTCCAATTTTGCCTGAGTAAGGAGAGCAGGCTTGGGTCCATACTCCCTTGGTGAAAGTCCTATAAAAATAAACAATATCCATTACAGCTACTGCTGAAAACTGCAGGAAATATATTCAAAACTTCTTAGTAAGATATTGAGAATACAGCATTCATTATTTAAAGCAGAAAGAGATAATGTAATTCAAAACACAGTTATTTCTTCTGCATAAACAGAACTTGGTAAAACCCTTTGAAACTTAGAGAGAAAACAGCAGTAAGCCTGTACACTTTCTCCCTCTCACAGAACATACACATGACATGTGATTTTATTAGTATATGAACACACATAGTGTACTTCGCATATATTTTTAACAGCAAAGGGAAATGATTCCAAAAGGAGTAAAACATTTTTCTATGAACCAGTTACTCTAAAGTTGAATTGTGCTTAAGTGGTGAACTTCTATCTGTTGCGAAAAAGGAAAACTTTTATACAAATGCATTGCTTGTCAAAAGCCACTCTCTTAGGTCTGATAGTAGTGCAGGACAGACACACACAAATGCTCTGAACAGCTGGGCATGACTGCAGAATCATTATTGGTCTTTTTTCAATATATTATAAAAATATTTTAAGAAACAAAACCTGCATCTTGGGACTTATCTTTCACATGGTACTTTTGCAACAAAAAATTAAAGCACAGTTCACGTTATCTCCACCGTACCTTTCCGGTGACCCTCGTCTGGACGCTGCTACAGTCCCAAAGAACAGACTATTTACCTACATAACTACGGGTCTGCTCAGACCTGAGCAGCAGCAATTTTTGCTTTTCAAGGAGAGTCGCACTTCCCAGTGAAAGGTGTGGATGAGGGATGCTTGCCTTCTCTCTAGCGGCAGCAGCAACAGAAGCTGGCTGGGACATCACAGCTGATCACCATGAACATCTCAACAGTCAGATTCACAACCACAACAAACGGGAACAGAGTAAACTGCTGTGTGGGATCAGAGAGGCCAGATGAACACAAGACTGTAAAGTAGGTTGAGGAGGAAGAAAAGTTATTGAGACTGACTGTCAGCTGCGACATCTTTTGACAAAGCCCTGAGCTGTGAAAGATGTTAGCTGGCAAACTGTCGTATGGAAAGGCTGTGATATTGTTTGTTTCACTCCTGAGCATTTAGCGTGGCATCTTGGTCTACAGTGGCTCAACTAAAGCGATAATATTTCACTGTGCAATGTGGTTTGTGTCACATTTTATGATATTAATACTGTTAGCTTTTACAATAGGGAGGTCTTAAAAATTAATAGAAGGCTGTTATAAGATTACCATTTTGTTACTATTTTTTTTACTAAGGACAGCTGCATTGGCCAATGTTACATCTACTTTTCTGTCTTTGTATGTCTCCAGGTAAAAAAAAAAAATTAAAAAATTGCTTGAAAGAACTGCAGAACAATTCACTCTGGATGGTATATAGCAACTGCAGGCTTAAAATTCACAAGATTGTACATCAAAGTCTTGCAGCTTCTCACAGTATGTTAACAAAACTAAATGCAACTGTTTGATTTCTAAGTGGGAACGTTTCACAGGAGGAAAAAAAAAAAAATCTGTCGATAAAGATCCTCACCATCATCTGAACACTCGAACTGGACTTCCTTTTCTGAATTGACCAGTCAGAGAGAAAGGAAAAGAAGAAAATGTGACTGGTTGGATTTGAAGTATCAATGCATGGAGTACAGTATATTTCTGGTTTGGCTTTTTTCTTTTTTAAGAAAAAGACAGCTTAAGCTGTACAGAGGGGTGGAAAAATGCTATGGAGTATATAGTGTCTCAATAACAGAAACGACAAAAACAGACTTCCCCAGATGTAAATTTACTCCCTTTGCTCCACATGACCATGCAGACAAACAGCAGACACATAAAATGTGCTGAAAACCAAAGTATCAAATCCCAACAAGTGTAATTTAGGCAAAATTTTGGCAACAAATGTTTCCAATATTATAATCAAAATTGAGATATAACAAATACCATTATAGACCTGTAGGAGGAATGATATTTAAAACGAAAAAGCTGGTCAGATAGAGTACGTAAATTTTATATATTCCACAATGAAACATGTTAAGTTTTCCACAGGAACGACAGAATAGTACTGAATGTCTGCTTCTCCAAATAACCAGAGTATCTCCCACTTGGCAGCGAGAAGCACTGAAATCATAGTATACTCACTTCATTTTAAGTCAGTCTCATGATTTTTTTGATAGGAAAAGTGTGCATATGTGGGAGAACAGGAACAAATATACTATGATTCTGGTATTTAAGGATACAATGTTTTGTTACAGTAAAAAGTTAAGATTAAATAGAAAATTAAAATTCAGGTCAAAGACACACTTCTCAGTAAACACACAGAGCACAGAAGAACATCTTTTGAATCATATAATGAAAGCTCGAGGCACTTATTTTAGTCTCCAGGAGTCCTCTGATAAAAGAAATAAAATATTTTTCATTGCTGTTTTTTTTTTTTTTTCCTGGCTGTTTTTCCAAGTATTTATCCAGAATGTTCATTTGTGAAGCATCTCTCCTCCTGCAGGATCTGGTGACATCAGAATAGGAGCTCTAAATCATGTATGAAAGCTGCCAAAATGTTCCCTTCTTAGCAAGGTCTGTTAGCCACGATGAGCTGATTTGTTGAGATAGGAAACCCCTCAAGTTCTGCCAAATATAGCAAGTACATCTGGCAGAATACACCTCATGTGGAGCCAAGCCTACCAGAAAACTTTTGGTCTTCCATGAAATCTAATGATCAAGTCAAGTGGAAACACAGAAGCAACAGAGATGCAGATAAACACTGATACCTAAAAAGCTAACATGCCCACCACCAAGCTATTATTTTGTATTCTAAGCTAATTAAGAACACCGAGTCATTAACTACACAATCATCCTTCATTAAAATAACAAGAAAAGCATTTTCTCCAGTAGTTTTCTTCCACTTATTAAAACGCTTGGTTTTCAAGTGTTTCTTTTACTTTATTTTTTCAGCTTCACTTCAAATACACAGTAAGAAGCAGTTATTAACAAATTCTATAAAGGAAAGAAATAACAATAATCAGTCCTAAAAACTGGCAGAAGTTACAAATAGGTGGTGACTAATAAAATATATTTTAAAGCACGTGTTCAACCTACCTTAACTCCATCCGGCTTTTTCAGTGAACTCTTGGCTGCTGTAAAACGAGACAAATAATTTCAGTGTCAGGTGGTTACCACTGAGATCGACCAGCTGCACAGCAACCCCCCATTGCCTCCCAACTGCAGATACTTTTTCAGCTTTTATTTCCTCCTTTTGCTGCTCTCAATATAAGAAACAGAAGGTTTAAGAAACTACAAATACTTAAGACTATCATACACCTCTTTTTCCATTGACTAAAGCTGTAGGCTAACTGTACTTATACAAGGTGAGACCTCCTCGGGTGGCATAGAGCAAATGGAAGCAGGGTGAGTGGGAAGGAAGCAGCCTTTGGATACGTTCATTTTTTTCAACTGCAATATATTTACAATTGTTGATGGGGATATTTTGACGTGACTATGAAAAGGTACTATTCTGATGGCAGGGACTTTGATCACATGTTTGTAGAGCCCACTGGTATCTTAATGATGGTATTAATGTGACAGTGACATAAAAGTAACAAGTATCAGATCAATAAGGTATCTAAAGAGCATAGTGAGGTACGATACAATCTATTCCTCCTTACGAAAAGTAAAGTGGGTTTTAATAAAGCGTCTCTGAGCAATGGTTCTTTGGGGATTTCATCAGTCACTTTGCGTGAAAGGTCAGGAAAATTGCAAATAAGAAAGGAAGAACAATCTGCTAGTGCAGTGTTGATTTGGAGCAGTGCTGCCTAGGAGTTAATGACAGGCTTTGCTTCAACTTCTAATGAAGAAAACCTGCTATTTTCTGAATCATGTTGCACACCAATCAAATTCCTTCAAAATGGTGGGGACTGTTGGGCAAAGCTTCAGTTGCCATAACGTTATCCACATGTCAGGCTTTAAATTCCACCACTTACAACTGGCACCAAGCACAGGGCCAAATCATTCCAAGTTACTAAACTTCAAGGGCTAATGTGCAAACAAACACACTGCAGCCCTAAGCCTGAAAACATTTACAGCAGAAATACTTGTTGGGTGAACTACCAAATTCAAATAAACTGTTCACTAAAGTGTTAAATGCTTCATGACACACTGCCAAAGGCTTGAAGAACAACAAATTACAAACATGGCATTTTTTTGTTTTACTGTTGTTTATAACCCAATCTTCCTACCAGAAAACATATCACTGCTTAGGCTGTACAAAAGTGCAGTTCCATATATGGTGTTTTGCTCAGAAGTAGGAAGCTAACAATCCGGTACAATCAAAGGGAGACAGTCCTGAAATGGAGCGCCCATCATTACCACCATCCTTCTCCTTAAAACAACAAAAAAAGACCCCCAAAACAATTGGACCTTGCAAGCCTAAGGTTGCTCAAACTAGCTGAGGATATTGGAGTTATTCAGGATGTGGTTTGAAGTTTGAAGTTAATTTTTGTATCTGTGGTTTATTCTCTGGTTACATTTGTGTTAAGTGCTTATTTAGCTTTTGTTCTGAGTACAGAAAATGTCAGGTCACCTCGGAAACTCCACAGAAATAACTGTTGCCCATTATCATGGTGTTTACATTAAAAAAACTTGAAAATTAAGCCAGGTTAATGTTTATAATTTCACTAATATATCAGCCCTCCAAATGCAGTTTATTAATTATGGACATCAACCAACACTACCATTAAAACTCCCACAAGGCCCATGATTTACAACTAAAATGAACAAAAATAATTCTGCCTGTATTATACAACAGGACCGCTGCCTGTTTTTATTTACAGAAACATGTAAATTAATATTGACAAGCAGTTGTTTTACATGTATTTTTGAGATAGGATACATCCTGTTGCAACATGTGCTTACAGAACTTTATGCAACATGGCCTTAGATTTTACATTACCACAAATGTTGTGGGCACTCCATTAACTTCAGAAACTCATTTAGGGAAAGTGAAGGGGAGGAGTTATTTCTAAAGCCTTAGGCCAAAAAACCCAGAAGTTCATCGCTTTCAAGCCTGCTTTGTACCGTTAGCCCTTACAAAAATACAGGAAAACATAAATTAGTTCTTGTAAGCTGCTGTTCATAGCAAACCAAATCTTTTTGCTAGATTTGAGCATAAAACTTCTGAGTTCTTTTAATGCTTACAAACATTACATGTTATATATAAACAATTAAATGAAAGCCAGTAAAATGAGGGCACCAAAAGCAGTAACTACAAGTATTGTGTTTACGGCATTGCCAGCGTGTCCTTCGAAATGTGCCTAGTATGGATTATTATGCAGTATTGTATATTATATTACATATTCCATACTTCACTGCCTTTGTTGGTTTTGGCTTGGAATGTATTTTTAATAATATTTTGATGCATCTTTCTTTGAGCACAGATACTGCATACAAATCAAATGTTTACAGAATTTGCAGTAGCAAAGCAATTAGCATATTCTAAATTAAGCCCGCAATGAAAGATTTCTTGCAACTACAAGCAATAGCTATAAATGAAACCTAAGGCAGCGCTAATAGGCCAGAAAGCAGACTGAAAAGAAATGGTGTTGTGACAACATGTAGAAATTAAAGTGATTTAGGACAAACAGCAATTTTGATTTAGAAGAGAAAAAAGATGTTCCTTTCACGTGCTGAGGGTCTTACCTCACAAGAAATATACATTCCACATAAAAGGAAAAAAGAAAAAGGAAAATAAAACACTTTT
>Ga0181612_178833_pt1 | contig 10763 bp, 2 predicted proteins | sample HoacroProtozoa21_FD_119630 | JGI IMG/M metagenome (GOLD analysis project Ga0181612, IMG submission 119630) | Hoatzin crop microbial communities from Cojedes, Venezuel. Combined Assembly of Gp0051906, Gp0051904, Gp0051908 | reverse complement strand
TTACTAGGCACCTAATTTAAGCGCTTTCTTCTGTTACATACTTCAGTTATTCAAATTCATGTAGCTTAAGTTAGGAAAGCGAGTTCCCAGATTTAGGTGCTAATTCGGCATAGAGAAATGTACTTCAAATAGATGTTTTCAGTTAAGCTACTTATTTACATAATAGCACTTACACATCTGCCACAAATTTGCAACAAATTCAGTTTAACCTAAATTTGATTTTGGTCTGAATTGCACTGAAGAAAAAACAGGAAAACATAAAAGCAACAAAAAACATACATTAGTAGTAGGGCTTTGTAAGAAAGCTGCATTTCAACTTAAATTTAATGTTTGTTTAGACAGCTGTAATTAACCTATTTATGGCATCAGTTTCATATTTCTCAGCAAAAATAGTCAATTATATTTCTTAATTTATGTTGTGATTTTAAACGTCGTACTATATGTCTGCATTTATCGTTTTCCTCTTAGATGAATTGCTGTCTGGAGTATAAGATTTGGAACTTTTTCCTATTGAGGGTTCTTTTTTTTTTCATTTTTCATGTATTCCTCAGAGTAGACAGTTGATTTGTTATCTTTTTTGTTCAAAAATCATAGGAAAAATGTTACTTTGGCACTTGTGACTGTACAGTGGTTAATCTAGTGCTAAGAAAATAATAGTTAGGAAATAGGGCTGAATGTTTAAAAATACAACTAAGTGATAGAATTTGAAGTGAAACTACACTGATTGTTCCTCATGGAAGCCTTATGTTATAGATTTGCTAAAGGTCACAAAGTTAATAAATTGGAACTATTTTTCCCAAGATTAAAATCCAGACTTCTTACTTTTGGAAAGAAACAAACTGACAGCCCCAGCCAGGAGTGTGTCATAAAACTGTGGTTTGTTTGATTTGAGAAAAAGTGAAACTTACAGGAATGCAGAAATATACTGAAAACTGGGCCCAAATTTCTGGAAGTCTGGAAAGGCTGTAGGACAGTGAAGTAAGTTGTATGCTTATCGTAAAATAATCTTTTCCCTAAAAGTTACTTATAATGAAGATTGTTACTATTTGTGATTAAATAAGAAGATAACTCTTGCAGTGGTCCCTATCCTGGTTTCCTCTTTCCATGATTCTTTGGTGGATAATATGAATAGTAAGCTTATGATAAATAGTTGGCAGAATCTTCCAAATTGAGACTTAAGTTGTTTTTGACTAACAGCACGTTCGTCTTTGGAGCATATTAATAGATCAGAAAATGTGACCATGTCTCAGCAGTTGCCTGTAAATCAATTAAAACAAAATATTTTTATCAAGTACCATAAATATTTAGATGTGAGAGAAAAAAAGATAGTAAATGATTGTGACCATGGGATACTTTATAAATATTTCATTATCATCATCCATCATCACCTTTTGGGAATAAAGCCAGTTTTGGGCAGCAAAATGAAGAGCTACATAAGAAAAAATGATTCTTGCTGAAAATTAGTATTATTCCAAATGCCTGAACACTGACTGTGCTTTGGTCTCATTAAGTGATCCAATCAAATTTAGAAGGTTCATTTGAGTCCTTTGTGGAATTTTGATTTGTTAGATTGTCTAGCTAAAATTAAATGTATGGCGAGAAAATATGCTAATTTTGAGGAAATAAGATTAGATGAGACAACACTCTTCATAGGATTAGCTTCAGCAGACAAGAAGATGGATGAGTTCCATGCCATGCTGAAGATGGGTGCAAATTTGTAAAGATATGCTGTCTGCTCTTTGTGTACCATAAAGTCTGTCTAAATAACTATATCCTCCTAGGGAAAGAATCTGCTGTTCTGACTGTCCATGTATTATTGTATTTGGTCTATCTCCATTTGCAAATGTTGACTTTTCATCTGTGACCAAAGAATGAAATCTGCATGAGAAATGTGTAAAACATTTAATCTTTATTTATTTGTTAATAAAAGGGGGTTTTGCCAAATCCTGTTTACATTTCTTTCCTCCTGCTCTCTCTGGAAGGTGATTGTCTGAATCCACGATGTGACACTTAAGCTGAGAATACAAATTGTGGTCATTTGTGGAGTTTTGTTTGTTTGGGTTATATTTAGTGACAGAATGCATTAAACCAGAATAACAATCCCAGATATTGTTTTGTATCTTCTATATTTCTAAAGAATATGCTACAACTGGCTATATTTGTCAGTGAAAGTTTATACAGAATACTGTTTTATGTTAATATTTGCTGATATGTAGATTTTTAAGACCTGAATGAACCACTAGATTTCCTAGTGAATCTACTTTTTTTACTATAATACATAAAGTTTCACCAAGTTGAATTCTGAAAAAAACCAAAGGTGGTATAGAGATCTGAACACAGGCAACATGTAATCCATGGTATGCAACAGAGCTGAGTTTTTCTGATCAGTGAAGAGCACTGAATCATCCAGGTTTGAATTGTTCAGTGGACAGCTCAGCTTCCCTCCAGATCATAACTGCTTTGGAACACCTCCTGTGGCATCTTCCTATGCCCTTGGATGCATGGACTTCACCCTTGTGATTTGAGTGGTGTAACTTGCCTGCAAATTTTTTGCAAGTCTAACATTAGTCAATTCATCTGTCTATTCATTAATACTAGATAACGCTAAGCAGGCTTGACCCCGGTATCTCACAAGGTTGGCAGTTGCATAAGTAGCATTCAGTAAAGATTAGGAAATGGACAGATTGCTATGTTCTATGGACAACTGAGGGCTGTAATTTGGATAAATCTCTGACTTTTCAGGACACCAAGAGGAACTACCACTAGGCTATAAAAATGTATTTCTTACTCTGAGATGTCGCTAAGAGTTAAGTTCCAAATAAATTCAGTGTTAAATAATTCCTGTTATAAAAGCCCCAGAATTAAACCAGAAATGTAGTAACATACAGCTGAACTAATTTCAAGGGTGTGTTTAGATGGTAGGGACAGAGAGATGTAAATGTGGCCTGCCGATAGACTCAACTTTCCATTCAAAATAAGCTGGTTTGGAAGACTTCATGGGACTATGAACAAATCTAAACTACTAAACTCTACTGAAATTACTTCTGTGCTTTTTCTAAGCATAATTGCTTAGTCATCACCACATGCAAACTTAGCCTTGTGCCACCTGCTCTCCATCTCACTGGACAGTAGATAAAACAGACTATTTGTTCCCATCTTCAGAAATAGGCCACAAAATTTGTTCCAAGGAACGTGTAAGTAAGCAGGTCTAGGTAGCCAAAGATTTTATTCTCAAAAGCATTGTGAAATGAGTTCCATTTCTTGGAAGGTGTCTTGTCTTGGAAAATGCAAGGAACTGAAAATTTTTCTAGACTGCCAGTGCTTCAAAGTGTGGATTCTACAGTACGCGACTATGTAGCATGGTCTAGCCTCAACACTTGGAAATGTGTACAGATTTATACACATGTATGTCAGTGCAGAAAAAGTAATTAGAAATGGCCACAGGAAGTTTGGCCAGATAAAAATAACATCTTGACAACAGAGCCATTAGTGATGGAGGTGTACCTTGTAAATGGTAATGGTATTTAATTTCTAGGAAGGATAGCAGAATAAAAAAACCAAAACAACCAAGCAATCTAAGTAACAATCCCTTTCATTGTCGCTTTTGGACTGTAGTAGCTACAGGTGAAAGGAACTCAAGAAATAGAGAATATTTTCTAATAGTGATAATGGTGTTAACAGACACTTTTTCTACAGTACCTTAGTAATTTCAGCATTCTCTAGGTATGTAAGAAATCATAGCATAGTCTCCTTCTCTGCAGGAGGGATTACAGAGATGTTTCTCATTTATCAGAAGAGTTCTTGTTATCAAGATCGAGGTTGATTCTTGCACATCTGTAGCAAAGAGGGGCCAGAATCTATCAGGAAGAAACGGGAACTGGAGCTGAACCTTCTAACTACAAGTGGCCTCTGCACAATATTTGAAATAAAAGACAGGTGCCCTTTCTGTAATCAGACTACGGGCATAAACTTGGGGGGGGGGGGGAAATAGCCTACTGCACTGCCAGATTGTTCAAAGCTACAACCTATTGGCACACATTGTTAAAATGCCAAGCTCATTGATATATTCAAGGTATGAAGGGAAGGGAACACCTACTTTCTTGACTCAAGAGATTTAGGTATGAAGCAATATTGTCATCAGAAAACTGAGGCAATTCTCTGTAGAAACAGAATTTCAAGTAGCTGAATAATTATACGTTTCTAAGTTTAGCTGCCCATGGTATCAAAGAAGTCACACATGATTTTTGAAATTATAGTTTGGATCTTAGACACCAACATTTCTACAGAACCCACCTGAATCTTTTAAGTACTTCACAGAATTGTCAAGTAAATCTTATTCTGTCAGGCTTTCTTGTCTTTTCAGAAAATAATTTAGTTGTTGAATTTCTGTATTCTGGGCAGTACCCTTTACAGATCCTTATGCCCCAGCTTCCTGTCCCTCCCATTATTATGTTAATTAAGAATTCCTGCAGCTTATCTATGTTGAGTAATGCTGGTGTAAGCCAACCTTACAGTATTATTTAGTCCAGTAGAGACGAAAAAGAAACTTGGGCCAAGACTGGGAACAGGAACTAGCAGGGGTTTCCTGATATGTACCAGAGCACAGAGGATACAACTCCAGGAAGGGGAGAGAGAAGCAGCAGGTCACAAGGTGGTGGTGATAAGTCAACCAATACTGGTAGCAGCAATGGTAGGAATCCAGGGACCTTGGAACACAGTGATTTGCGGACAGAATGTGATTTTCTCAACACTGACTCTGCCAAGTGGAATAACCATGCAACGAGCCACTAAAAATACATTGTTAGTAGTCACTGAAAAATCTTGTGGTTAGTTAATAATACCAAGAAAACATATCCACCACATGTATGTGGCTTTGTAGTCTTGGATTTTTTTTTAACAGACTAGAAATAAAGAGCAGTCTTTATCATTTATTTTGCTGATATTTAAGAGAACAAAAAAAATCAAAATAATCTTTTTTGCCGTAAACTCTTTTCCAGTTTTTGTATTTATTAAGTACGGTAGTTACAAAAATTCCATGAAATGTAATAATGTCCTTTCAATTCCAATATATGTGGGGAAGGCTGTAAAAGCAGGTGGTCTCAGAAAAGGTCATTTAGTAAAGTAGACCATGAAAACTTAACAAAGCTTTCTGTATTTGAGGTTAAATAGAGCTGAAAATGTTGTTGCTGTTGTTTTATCTTTTTTTTCCTTTTTAAGATGCAATATGAAAAGTTAAAGAAATATGATTGTCTGAAACACAGCTATGGCCATGTTCAAATCCACTATGCTTAATGTTAGTGCCCTCAGGCAAAGAGTATCCATTCATTTTTTTGAGGGCAAAAAGTCTCACTGAGTGGAACTTGTCTTGTTTTGACTCTTTCAGAACTAAAGAATGATTTTTGCAGTTTTAAGCAAGAGAGTTTTAAAGAAGCAAGCTGAAAAGCAGCAGGTCAACATGCCAGAAGCTAGTTGCTAATTGCAGCAGTAAGTTAATCAATGAAATAGCAGTTTAGCTTCTGGGTATAATAAAAGGAGATAAAAGACCACACAGAAATTCCAGCATTAGGGTATGACCGGCTCTTGAGTGGCATACATTATTTTCTTTCTTACACCTGTCTGTTTTTGAGTAGGCAAGTCATGCATCTGCTTGACAGCTATTAAAAGAATAAAATAACAACAAAAAAGCATTTTTGGATAAGATCTGATATAAATATTTACAAAGACAATTTAAGGGAGTGTTTGTTATGCACTTTTGTGTTTGCTTTCAAAACATTTAGCTCCAGAGACAGATGGCTTGTACAGTTTTATCAGTGCTTGTGTCATTATATATTCAAGCAGCCAAGACTGATAACCAGCCTCATGTATTACGGATTGTTCAGAGAACAAATACTTTGAAAAAAAACTCTGCATATCAATAAGGTACTTCAGTGTGGAAAAATTTGATACAGAAAATTCAGTGACATTTTTATGAAGAGAAAGGAAACAAATTAATACAATTATAAAATTAAAGCAGCAGGAACAGGTTTTTAAGTGGTGTCATTGTATGTGGTAATGAAACAGCTTTAGAAAATTAGGTGAAAGCTATTGTTCGGCAGTGGTGGAGGAGGAAGATAATTACCATTAAGTCAACATTATGCTTGCTCAGTACAAAGCAGCCAACTCTTCTATGCAAGCTACACCCAGAAGATCTCTCGCCCATCATACTGCTCATGATCACTTCACTTTATGCTACTGAATAGCAACCTGAATAATAAGACGTCTTAGAAAATAATAAAATGTCTATACTCGAAAACATAATTACACAACACAGATGCAGAAAAAAAACATATTGTTGAAAGACTGTCTTTTTGGGTTTTTTTTGTAGGTGAAGTCCTTTTTTTTCCCAAATCCTTTTTTCGCCTTTTTCCTGTATCTCACAGTAGGACATTAATAGAGTCCCTAAATCATGGTCATCACCATTATTAGCAATAATATTTACAGAAACATTATGCTTGTATGTAAGGCCCTTAACTGGAGATCAGGTGTGACAGGCACCACAGGATTATGAATGAAGCTGCGTTGTCCCTGAGTCAGTAAGCATGATCATTTCTTGTAGTAGCTCAATGGTAAAATAGATTATTCTAACAAACTGCAATTCTAAAAAAAAAAAAAAAACAAACAAAAATACCCCAACTTTGTGGATTTCTTTTTTCTCTTGTGGTGGCTTAAACTAAAACTGATTAAAATAATAATTGTTAATTATATATTAGTTGAATTCTTGCAAGGTATTTTGTAATCTTAAACCTCACAGTATTTTAATAAGGCTATTGAACCTTCCCTGTGTTTTACAGATTGGAAAGCATGACTCAGTGTGTTTGAAAATATGCATACTCACTTGAGTAGGAGCCTAAACCTGTTCTTAGTTCTGGACATGCTTTTTGTTCATAGATTTTTACATACAGTTATATGAAGAGATCTTTGCAGATCTAAAACACATCTCACAGCTATTTACAACCACACAACCAAAACAAGTGTCCTACAGGGGTTTCCCTCAGATTCCCAGTCCTCCCCTAAAAGGAGAGGGCCTCAGTCTGTCTACAACTGTCACTTGGTGTGACCCATATCCATATAAAAATCGTAATTGGCCCACTACAGAGTCTGCGGTGGTCTTGCCTTTGGTTGGAATTTCTGCATAGGGAAGGTTGTCTGGAGAAGGACTTGCACCCGGTAACTAATTTTTGAAGTCTAAGTAGGACAGTGTGACAGACTGCACACCACCTACTCACGCTATCAATATAGGCTAGGGGATGAAGAGATTGAGAGCAGCCCTGCTGAGAAGGAGCTACATGACATTTAAAGGTCCTTTCCAACCCAAGTTTTTCTATGATTTTATTTTATTAAACCAAAAAAACCAAGGAAGTGTTCCTGCTGAACAGGCAATCATCTCTGCATTGTTACTCCATTCCTGTCTACTGCTCACAGTAACAGATATCTAAATATTCTAGTGCTCTCCACAAAGTCTATCAATTTAAAGATGGCTAAAGCAAAGGATGTTTATAATCCGTTCTGAGTTTAACAGCATTAACTGCCTACAACTTCTACCAAAGAAAGGAAAGCACATGAAATAAATCTTCTACAGAGTTTGACATGTAGCTTATATAGCAACATGCATATTTAGTCCTAAGTAAAACCAGCTTATTGCTCATTTAATTTTTAAATGGAAATAAATGTCTTATCTCTTGAAATTTATTGAACTAAACAGGGAAAGTAACATACCCTTCAAAACTATAGTACTGAAACGTCTCCTGTTAACCTTTTGTTCCACTGTAGATTGGAAGCACAGAGTATGTACATGGTATTTCTTGAAATTTGTCATTTTGTTGTGAAGGATTTTCTTTGTGTTTTGAAAGTTTTAATCCCTGCCAATCCTTTCCTCCTTGGTCAGCAAGATAGCATTGTACTGTGAGAGTAGGCAGGTTGAAAATAGTTCTGCTACTTCTCACTTTCTTCCTGTAAAAATGGGAAAAAAATAATTAAAATTAAGTTTCTGTTGTCAAAAAAAAAAAAAAAAAAAAAAATCAGCTTTTAACCTACAGATTAACCTTTGGAAATGTTAAAAAATATACTGTGAGTGCTTCCTTTACATATTATTGCTTTTTTTTAGTACTACATACGAGCCTCAGTTTAATTTTAAGTTCATACTAGACTATTCAAATAGCTTTATAGAAAAAAGAATCTCTCTCTTCCAGGGAATTATCACAGTTCTCATTTTAGAATCAAAGTTCTTGGTTCTCATTGAAATCTCTGCTAAGCTCCTACTTTACAGTTGCTTTTTCTTTTTTTCCCCAATGTTTGTGGCTTAATTATTTCCTCTTGTATTGACCTAAATGGAAAGTAGCATTGATTCTATGCATTTTCATGTTCTGGTTGTCAGCAGTAGGATACTTTGTTTTACGGGGAATGCAAAATAAAATGTTTTATGGTTTACTGTATTCTGTCATGTTGACAGCATACTGGATATTCTCCAGATAGTCAAAAAGAGGAGCTACTCAGAGATAAGAATATTAACTAATTAAATTGTAACATGTAGAAATATACCTGACTGCATTTTCTATATGTGTGTGTAAAAGCAGTGGGTTGATAATCCGTGGAATTTACTACCATTATTCATTATATGCCAGTTAAAATAAAAAATACAACTGGGAAAGAATAACAATTTTCATTAAATTAATTAGGTATAATTTCAGTATTCAGAAAAAGATCTGTTACTAAGGATAATTTACTGTATATGCATGGAGTGCAAGAGAATGGAATATTCTTTGGCATCATAACACAGAAATCTTCGTTAGAGGGTCCTCACATCATTTTGAGTCTCTATTATATTATTATAAAGATAGACTTTTTCTTGCTGGTACAGTACTGAGATTTTGCTTCTGATTAGTACGGCTTCTTAAGACACTTCATGACTTTACTATTCATGCTAAGTTTCTTTCTTAAAAATCAATCCATAAATTTCTTCCTGTCACTCGGCGGTTTAATCAAGGAAAAATGTCTTCTTAACTCTTTGAATGTCTGCAGTACTAACCAGATGATTTACCCTGAAGTCAAGAAAAGACATCTCAAAATTCTTGCTCAAATTTTGATACAGTTAGCAAGGAATCACGAAAAAGCATATCTCCGATATTGAGAAATATCTAACAAAGACACATGAAGTGATTTCTCTGCCTTTTTCCTGTCTCATTCTTCCTTATATATGCACTCTGATCAGATGAGTAAATTCAGCCATTTAGAAATGCAGTAAGATTGAGAGGAATTTAGTGTTGCTGAAGACATGCGTGACCTGTCTGCTTGATTGCAAGATGCCTGCAGCTGGCCAGCTGTGTCCGCAGTAATGTGTGAAAAGTGATGTGGATATTTAATATGTATAATACTTCAGCAGACTTTATTTCTGTCTTCAGCGGTCTGTCATAAATGAGTGATTTAGGATCACTTAGAGAACCCCTGTCAAAGGTTTTAGCAAAAGAGGTTTTAATATGATGTTTTAGAAGTGCAACTTAATGAAGTTCGATGGAAAGTTTCACTCTATTAATTACAACATGGAAAGATAATATAAAGGAAAACAGAGTTGCACTACAGTTAGAATGATTCACAGAGAGACCGGAGACAAAAGGGTAAGAAAGACCCTCCCATTGAGTCACCAGGTTCAGAACAGACCCCGTCACTTTCTGAATTTCTCCTCAGAGAGAAAACTAGCCATACCTGGATCCAGATGTAGCCTCAGACTTTACCAATGGTTTATGTCTAAGGGATTATATATGAATGTTTCATTAACATCAATTCAGCATGCAATCAAATTTACCAAGGCAAAATCAGTTATCATGCTACAAGGTTATGCGTGATATTGATTGCCTACCAAACATCTGCCATTGGTGAAAGATCTCTCTGCCTTGAGGACCGTACCTTGAGGGGCTTTTCAGCTTGAGACCACCACCATGCAGCCACGCTGCCTAGCAGGGAGAGCTCAAAGAAGGCTCACTTGGGCTGCCAAATTTGTGAGAGAAAGTGACTGGCTCATAGTCAAAATACAAATCATGGACAGGTATGCAGGAAAACTCCTTGTACCTGAAACTTTTTTTGTTCCTTGATGAATTAATCTTGGAAAAGCTACCTGCTATTCAAGAGTTAATCTCATGCTCAGTGTTCCAAGCTCATATGCATTGATGCTCACTATGTCAGCCTCCTCCGTTGCAGGTTTACAAGGAACAGGTTGAAACTAGAGTAGTTCATGGCCCTGCCACAGCTCATACCTTTACCTCCTCTGGACCCTGTACCAAACCGCCACCAGTCTCATCAAGGGCTTGATCATACCCATCACAGGTCTCATATTTCTGACTTAGCAAGAATTATGAAAACTGTTCTTTATCAAGTGCAAGATTTACATGACACTTCTTTTGGGTCTGACCAGACTGGATCGATGGGCCAAGGCCAGTTGTATGAGGTTCAAAAAGGCCAAATGCCAGGTCCTGTACTTTGATCAAAACAACCCCATGCAACGCTAGAGGCTTGGGGAAGAGTGCCTGGAAAGCTGCCCAGCAGAAAGGGACCTGGTTGTGTTGGTCGACAGCCAGCTGAACACGAGCCACCAGTGTGCCCAGGTGGCCAAGAAGGCCAACGGCATCTTGGCTTGTATCAGGAATAGTGTGGCCAGTAGGAATAGAGAGGTGATCGTGCCCCTGTACTTGGCACTGGTGAGGCCACATCTGGTGTACTTTGTTCAGGTTTGA
>Ga0181612_173605_pt1 | contig 10763 bp, 3 predicted proteins | sample HoacroProtozoa21_FD_119630 | JGI IMG/M metagenome (GOLD analysis project Ga0181612, IMG submission 119630) | Hoatzin crop microbial communities from Cojedes, Venezuel. Combined Assembly of Gp0051906, Gp0051904, Gp0051908 | reverse complement strand
GCAAAACCACTGAACCTCAGATAGCCACTCACTACTTCAGAATTATCCTAGCACAAAGGTGACAAGCTCTCACTCAGCACAGAACAAGAAAAGAACGGGAAACACCTCCCTGGCTCAAATTTTCCCTGTACAGAAAATAGTCTATTTAACATTTCTGTACTGACACGCATTGTTCTTTCTGAACTGTCCAGCTGTTCCTGTTGACTTGTTTTCCTAAAGCTGTAGTGACCTTCTTTCCCCAGTAATGGATCTTAACCAGTAGCAGGCTCCTACTGGATGCATTAGTCCACAGCCACTGATCTGAATGTCTTGGTGTAACAGCTGCAGTTGTGGTCCCTTGACTGCTGTTGCCTTAACTACTCAGCAGCTAGGACAGTTAACAAGGAAACAGCCTAAAAATCTGACCTAAGTTTGTATCTGCTCATCATATTCTGCTTATAAGTAGCACTTCTTTGATTACCAAGTCCTATCTCCTCCAAGGTACTTTATCTTACAAGTACCTTCTTAAGATGGAGTTCAGTGCTTTTATGCTGGAAACATCTTTACTCTTTGCCTGGATTCTTTTTTCAGATTTTTTTTTTCAGATTTTTTTTTCCAGTTTTTTGGGGTTTTTGGCAAAATAAAATGGCCTTGAAAAATATGCTGTTTCAGAACCTACTTGCCCTAAGGCAACTTAGGAACTAATCTCCAGCCTTCATTTCTTAACAGAGAACTTTTATACATTATCTTTTGTGCCATCATTGTCTAGGAAATTTTTCCGTCTGAACATTTACCATGCTGATACAAGTCAACTGAGCAGCAACCACCCTGAGCCTTCCCTTTACTAGGCTAAGCAACCCAAGACCTTATCTCACTTGATTTTTTCTAAGATGATGTTCATAGTCCTGCTCCACAGCTATCTGCTCCATCTGTCTTGTTAATGCTGCCCATGTTGTATTGTGCGTAGAGAACTTCTCGCTAACAAGAAACCATTGTATTTTAGACCTCAGAGCTATGCCAGAGCTTTTAATATTGGTCATTATTTCAAAAAATGGGACATGGAACCATCCAGTCTCACTGGGGAAGAGGCAAATGTGCATCTTCCATCAAATCTCAAGTTCCTACTTATTTAGAAGGTTATCACGAGTGTAGTGTGCTGAAACTGCATGTATTGGTAATGGTGTGGATTCATTCAGTGCTAGAAAAAAGTGCCTCTAACCTGCCTGCAAGAAAGAAGAGGCCTTAGCTGTTTTCAGGAACACAGCACTAGAACATACCTTCCTTTCCAATATGTCCCTTAACAAAGTAAGTTACTATTTCTTTTTAGTGAAATTTGCTTGTGACAGCTAAGCAGTTTAGATCAACCCTGGCATTGTCTTTACCTGTTTGACACTGAAAGATGTAAGGGGGCATAGTAAAAAAAAAACAAACATAAAGAACCCACACATAAGGTATCTGTAGATATCTTTTTGTTTTTAAGTCAGAGGTTTTGGTGGTAGTGGAAAGATTTTCACAAAAAAAAAAAAGGACAGAAAGCTGTCTGGGTTCAGGAGTGCATTTGATTTTGAGTTTTCAGCTAAACATGTAGGGAAAGAAAATCCAAAGTATGAGCAATGACTGGCGTGTTTTATAGGTAATTCAAATATTTGACGCTACAGCTTTAGGGAATATATCCCTCAGAGACTCAACTCAGTGCGTGTTTCTAGGTGCTCTGAACTTTTCTTAGAGCATTCTTTGGTAAAACATGTTGGAGTAACATATGAAAAAAAAGGTTGCTGCTTGTCCTTTCTTTGCTAAAAACAAAGGAAAATAAAAGATATTGAACTTATTGTGGACTGTCTTGAGGCTAGTCAGGGTGTTAGTCACTAACCCAATGCTGCAAGATGTTTCCTGCAGTTCAGCTAAATCACATCGGTGAGCACTTATCAAACAAACTGTGATTAAGTTAAAAGCAGAAGGAGAGTGAGAAACTACATTATGCAGACATTCCAAGTCTAGATTTCTGACTGCCTGTGGATGAAGACTCTAGACTGCTTGGAAGCAGCTGTTCATTACAGTAAATTAAGATACTAAAATGTTTCAGTGAAACAAGTCTTTTTCCCTACAAGTACAATAATTTCTGCTGTTATTTCCTTCCAATCTACATACGAATGTTTGGGAATTCAGCCTCCTAAAGGATTTGAAATTTGGCTGTACAAAAGATGAATGGAATTTATTTCATTTTAGTCAGTATAAGTTGAGTGATGGAAGCATAGCCAAAATTAAGTACTCAAGCTATTTCAAAGTGGCACACTGTCATCACAATGCAAAAGGAAGTGCAGTTGCTTATGAATGGTTATATGTGCAAGACACATCAAAAACATCAGCAGATTTATTGGCTGTGTGGTGTTTAGAGGGAAGCACTGGCAACAAAAGCAGGTCAGTGTATTTAAGACATTTCCAAATCTTTCCTATGCTGCATACTGACACAGCAGTAGGAACACATCATCTGTCCACAGTCTCTCTTGTAGACCTTGACTGTTTTCCATTGATAAATGCGGTGTTGAAGATTGTTGCTGCTACTGATTTCATTGCTATTGCAATGCTTTCTTTACCATATAAACTTGGAATTCTTTCAGTGTTTGGTTTTACATACCTTCTGTGCCAGTCAGTAGAGGACTGTGTTGTATAGCGCAATCATTCGAAAATAAAGATGTTCTCCAAAAACCTCATAAAAGCAGTTTTGCTTAGAGTGAGAACAGAACAGAGCACTGATCAGTCTGTGTTTCATCCAAGACAAGGCTGTCCATATGGAGCCATCAGATGTCACTTAGCTTTTATAGAAGTTACCACAGTTGAAAATCAACATACCATTGCAGCAATAAGGTACAATCTAGCAGAAGAATAGGTGAAGGGGAAAAACCCTCACAGAAAGTACTTTAAGATCTACTATCCATCAGGCAGTGTTAATTAGAAACAAATCCTGCAGTGGAAATATATTTTTTAGAAATGCTGAAGCCAGCAGATGATTTTTACTCAAATTGATTTTGGCTGTCATTTTTAAAAAACAACAGCAGGTACAGAGGTAGACATTACCCTAGAGGTGTCCCTGGAGAACAAACACTTAAACGCATAATTTCTGTTTGGTGTGTACATGTTACTCCCAGCATTAACAAGAGTTATAGGCAGTTCAAATACATGACCTTCACCTAATTGGCCCAGTGATATTAATTACAAGCTCTGGGACTTCACAGTAGTGTCAATCACTACACCACCATCAGGTGTGCATTAATGCCTTTATAATCATCTGACTTCTATAGAAATAAACTCTGTCTGCACTGAAAATCAGTACAGGCAGAACTGTCACATTGCAGACCTCCTGCTTGTTCTGATTGTAAATTCTTTCTGTGGTTTCCATTATTTTTAAAGCTACTCGTCCATTATAAGTAATACTCAAAGACCTTAAGGTGATGCATTGCTGAATTAGATTGCTATCCCTAAGCTACTTCGTTTGTGCTCAGGATGATGGATGGCATAATGAGAACCTACCAAATGAGCTGCAGCCTTATTCTTCAAGATAATTATGAGTCAAGTATCTACAGCTTGGGGACATGTATATTTTTATAACCAGTAACATGATCTGTGCTTATTTATGATCTTGCTCTGGAGGGAGAAGAAAAATTAAAAGTTTCACTGTGACTAAGTCAAAAAAATCATTTATGTATCAATATCTGTGACTATGTTAACACAGCCTCCCAGGACCATCCTGATCAAATGGCTGCTTCTCCTTTTAAAGGTCTCACATTGCCTGAGCTTCTTTGTGTTCCCTTTCCCCTGCTACACTGTTGGCAGCAGACTGTTTTAAACAGCTAGCTATTAGAGCTGAGTCACCTATCCCATACCTCACGACTTTTAAAAGTATCACAAAGGAAATCTGGGGGAGACTTGCTTCACAGAGTCCCTTTTAAACATCACAGTTACAGACAACAAGACTGATTTCCCTTCTACCTTCTCTTTTTCAATTCTGTAAGTAATTTGTAACAATCTAGAGAACGGTGTAAATTCATCCCCATTTTTGGCTAACAGCCTTATTTCCCCTTAAGCCAATAACTGTCTCGTACAATAATCGATCAGATAATTTTTCACTGCAGTAACAGGTTTTATGTCAAATATGTTCTCTACATTTGTTAAAATGAATTATAACCCTTCTAGCACAGAATTCCCACACAACCTGGATTGAGTGTTTGGACACCAGACAACCTTGGATGAGTAACGCCATGGGAATTCAGGGCAACGTCCTTTCTAGCTAGCAGATTTTCCAATCAGAAGTTACTGCCCTAGCAGTAAAACCTGAAAGGAATGCATATATACACAAAGAGTCTAATATATTACCTTGAACTGCTAGAGAAAAGGAGTCTAAATTGTGCTATAAATGAGGGAGTGAGGAAGGATGGGAGCAACTGAGAAAGATGTGTGATCCTGTCTTCCTTCATCCATTCGGCAACTCTGTGTGAAAGATATACAGCAAAGGTAGTTTTTTAAGGAACATCTTAGCTTACTAGAAGTGATTTCAGCGTTAGTTAGGCTAAAGTTTCTTTCCACTCACTGGCATAGCAATAAGATTATTTTGCTCAGCATCAATGCTTTGCTGGACAGAAGCTCCTGACACTGCATTCCAGCTTTCTCCTGCTAGTTTGTGACAAATGTTAACAGCTTCAGTTCTCTAAAAGACACAAAAAAATCCTTAAATTGAAGAGACAGATTTGAAGAAACAGTCTGAGACAGACCTGATTTCCGAAACCACTGGAACTTCCTTTACAACATATGAGCAGAGAAGGATGGTATCTGCTGAATACAAGAAGTCCTGTGAAAGTGCAAATTTTTCTTCTCTGCTTGGAAAATGCCAGCATGATATTATGGACTAAGAGTAGTATTGATTAGCAAAGTCTACCTCAAGAAAGCAGTCTAAACACACAAAAGCTCATTAACACCTGCCTACGTCTGGAGAAGATCTCACATATTCTGTTACATCTTTGTGAAAGTGCCTTCTGCATTAGGTGTTAGGTGCACAGCAAGAACCTGTCAAAAGGAAAGTGAGTGGAAGTCTTGAAGCAGCTTGAACACTGGGAACAAGAAACACCAAAAGTTAACCTGGCTGAATTGCACCTATTTTTGGTAGTGTTTTCTTCTTAGGTGCCTGAGCTTCCTTGTACATATGCTTTGCTTTACACACTCAAGCCATGGAAACAGGTTGCGTTTAGTTTGTCTGTTGAGGAGGGTAAGGACTGGAAATACTATTTTCTTCACAAAGAAAAATGTTCCTACACAGCAAAACACTGTAAGGATCTTCCATTACTTCATGGGTCCACTGCAGCACTGCAGAAGTTCTAGGCTGATGCACTATTCAGCACCTTTTACCTGCCCAACTCTTACTATGACAGGCTAGGGAATGTATTTCCCACCACAGTGCTTGGGGTTTTACAGAAAAATCAATACAGTTGACATAATAGGCATATCTTTATGACTGATGAACACTGCATACTAATAATCAGTTTATACACATACTGGATGCAGTTGCCAAGCAACTGATAATGCAAAACCTTATATTCGGAGCATCAACTCTGTATGAACAGCATCTGACAGTTTCGTGAATTTCCCATACGCTCCTGTGAACCAAAGAAACCCACAAAAACCAGATGTAGCTTAGGCCCATCAGGGTTCCCTACCTCTACTTAACTTTCTCAAAAGTCATCTTTGTTGCTGGGCAAGGGTATACAGCTCAGTTAAAAAGCCTAAGCTTAAACAGAGATGAAAGACAAGTTCAAAGTCCTTTTACTTCACAAAACCTTTCTGAGAAGATCATTTAGAAAAAATACAAAACTCAGCTGAATGTGAGCAGGCTAGTTTGGAAGTAAGTGTTCTCACAAATATTCTGTGTATTTTTCCTCTGGCCTCTCCATGAAAGTTGAATAGACCAGCCCAAGGAATTAAAGAGGGACGGAAATTGTGAAGGAAGCACGGTTTGTATGATAAAACTTTAAAAATGTTACTGAAGCTAAGTATGAGCTGAATCAGTTGTTGTCAAACAAAGCAGTCACTTGGGCCTAAAGAATTGCAGTAGTTTAAAATCAGCTGCAGCTTTTCCCTCAGCCTCCCATCAGTCTTCTGTGTTTTTCTGAACAGGTAAGGTGTTCTGTGGGCTCTAATTACTGGGACTCTGCCAAAGTGAAAGTATAATAACTAATTATGTCTGCTGTACATGGAAACCACGCCTGATTACCAGCCCTCAAAATCAGCTTTATAAGTCACTTGAGCTCACAGACTTCTTGGACTCCTTGTTGCTTCAGTGTCTTATCCCACCAATGGCAACTTCTGGGTAAAGAAACTCCTTCTATCGGTATGACCCATGGTCTGACTTGTGCTTCTACCCATCTTGGTGTGGTGGATCATATAAATGCTACCATCATGTGGAGGCCAAAAATAAGTGGAACTGGAGCCCATTGTTTCACCTTGATCCTGACAACACAGATTAAAAGCCCAGTGCAAGTGGATTTCTTTTGCCCATAACAAACCTTTACAAACATGTCCCTTCATACTGTTGGGCTAACATATCTTTCTTAAAGTAGTACCATCTGCTTCCACTCTGTTTCGTGATTTTGGCTACTTCAGTAAGAACAAGGGATAGAGTTCTCCTAGTTTCACCAGACTGTGGTCCCAAGCCTCGTGTCCCACCTACCTTTCGCTGCAGGACTCCATTAATCCTGATTTATCCCAGAGAAAGGCAGGCCAGAAAGCACATTAACTTTGTATAGCTACTGCTGCATGCTTTGTGTGGAAGTGCAATGTAACTGTTCACCTTTTGTTTCATAAGATTTTTGCACTCTATGCGACTACTATCTGTAGTTCTTCAGTGCTCATATATTTGAGAGAAAGGTCTTTATTTTATTTTTGTGACTGGGGTAAAATTAGCAAACATGCTAAAGATCTAAAGCCAAAACACTGTTTATTTTACCTGAAATGCACTAAAGCTATAGGTCAGAATCTTATTCCAAGGAATATATAAAACTGATAAAATATAATTTAACACATTCACATGTATGCCTGAAGGATGATTTGGAAAAGGGGGCAGCTGAAGCAACCTTACAGTGCTGGAAAAATTAGAAGTAAACTGCTTTCACCACCTACACATTGAAACAGTGTAATACTTAGCATAAAGAGTACTTTATGGGATGTACAGTTTATCTAAGAATGGTGACTGGAGTTGCAATGCAGAACAAAAATCCCCAAAGAAACACAATCCACCTCCCTCGTCAAAAAAAACCCCTTAATCGTCCAGAAAGTCCTCAGCCTTCTCTAACTTCGTCTCGGCAATGAAATAAAAGAAGCTGGTTGCCCCAGCACCCTTACAAGCTTGAGGGTTCTCTGGGAGCTATTTGTACCTCTCATTAAAAGTTTTCCATTTCTCTAGCCAGTGTTAGAGAAGACAGTGCATCTAAGACTTGTTCCTTTAGCTGTTACAGCAGTTTTCTACATTATTTTTCTTATAAATGCAAATCTTGTACAAGACATTGATTATTGCATCACACACCATTCTCATAAACCTGGCTTTCATCATATGTCTGCACTCTGTAAGACATGTCTGTTTTGTAGCTCATTATAACTTCTACAAAACAGAGGTACTAAACCCATGGTTAGGTCTGCAGAGACAAAGACACCATCTGTTTTCAAGCTCTTCATCTATCTCTGGTGATGACAACACCCATTCAGACTGACAGAACACACATAGGATGATGGTATTTCAGAACAAAGTCTAGAAGATTATTTGAGTCTTATTTGCTTTCTGACACCTTTCTTCACCCTTTTTGTCTTCCAAGGAGATATGAGGCAGAAGTGACAGCTCAGTCTCTGACAGTAAATTTACCTGGGTGAGAAATCAGCTTCATTTTTTTCACAGATCTTTAATCATTACTGTTTTACACAGCAACTAAATGGTCCATCAGTCTTTCCTATGCCTACCTAGCATGTTTATGTAGCTTGAAAATAAATACACAATATACTCATAAGATTTGAGTAGCTGCCAAGAGAAAAAACTTCAAATTCCCTAAATAAATACATTTGCTCACAGTTTTCTAGCCTGTGATATATCTAGTACAACTTCCTGCTGCTTACTATAGTTACTACTTTACTGGTGGGAAATGTGTTTCACCAATGTCTAATCTTATCCTCTCTGCTCAGAAGAATATTTGCACTGATTGGGCATTCGTACAGGGCCTGGACTGTGAAACTTCCAGTAAAAACACGCTTTTGCACAGTTACTGGGGTAAAAATCACTGATACTGGAATAAATGACATTATGAGTGATTACTAGCAGATAGTGCTGCATAGCTAGCAAGTGTCCTGAGCATATTTTGCAGGTGAAGAACTTGGATTGATATGAAGCATTTGAATACGAAGCAATTTGCAGTACACAAACATGTCAAGTGCATGAATGTCACTCTGATATCCAGTTAGGAAACCAGTCAGTTGCCTGTGAAAAAGGAGCAGAGGAACAACTGTATGTTACTTATTGAAGTATTCTTTATGAATATTAAAATGAAGTGTGGGTATATATTCCCATATGGAGCTGCAGGAAAGTTTCAGTGAGTTTTAATTTGCTCCTGGACAGAGAATGAAAGAGTGTGGAAGAGTATACATTTTGTCACTGACCTAAAAGAATGAAATACATAGTTCAGATCTGGATAAGACAAGAACAGACAATGAGTAGTAAACTCTCGTGGTACTTCCATTAGCTAAAATACAAAAGAATCCATAGGAGACATTTGATTGATGAAATTTTTCCACTGAAATTTTTCATCATAACTGATCCAGGTGTACGGAATTTGTAATTGACAAAAAATGGCAGTACCATCCATATTTTAAAAGCATGTTTTTAATATTCACACAGCAAATCCCCAGTCTCCATTCTAAGCGCAAAAATCTGAATCCAGATCTCTTGTTATAGAAATGGGTATGTCAGATTATTTAGTTCTAATCCACATGAAGAGACTGCAAATGATTGCAAATCCAGGTCTACTGGTTACATTACTATCCAACTTTGTGAATGAAATCTACCACTTTAGCTGGTGAGGCTAATACCACCTTCCAGGATACAACCTATATATAGTTTCAGGGTTTTCTGCAAAGCTGAAAGTTCCTGTGATCATTATGTATGTACAACCAGCTACCTGGTTGGTTTGAGAGTAGCATGTAGCCCAGTGGTCTCAACACACTTTTTACACAGTCATCCCATATCGCAAGGCAGAAACATATCCTGTATTCTCCAGAATTTCTGCATATCCAGCTAAGCCTTTAAAGTTTTTTAGAATTTTAGACATTTTTATCTCACTGGCAAGTTTTGTGTGCATGCTTGTGGATGGGAAGGCGGTTGACCTGAAATAAAGTAGAAATTATATTGTGGCATTAACACTGCTGCTTTTAGCTACATAACTTCATCTCTTCTTTTCATAAACAATGCAAGTCATTTTTGAAAAACACTCCTGTCTATTTCCACGTCACCTGCTTCCAGAAAAAGCACCTACATGAGCTTAAATTATCAGGTACTTCTGGTCTACAGAGACTCAAAAGGCCCAACACAGAAAAAGCATCATATCATGAAAGAAGACTATTAAACCCTCGCCTCACAAAGCCTTCTTCCCTTTTCTCCAGTTGTTATTGTTTACAGCACCCAGAAGACCCAAGTAATCCAAAATACTTTACAAAAGACAGAAAAATAGTGTAGCTTTTATCATTGAGATCTTGGAGTCAAGATGCACAAGGGATCATACAGGCCAGGTTTTTAATCTCAGAGGTGCACAGAGATCTGGCAACCTTCCAGAAGTCATCGTAAAACCTTGGTCTGGAGAGGCAGAAAGGCAAGGCTCTGCTCTGCTGTGGGAGGTATGGTGTTACCTGCACGAGCACAGATTTGTCACACGGAAGGGAACCAACGGGCATCACCTCTCTTAAGGATAAGCCCCAGCTGTCTACATGATTAAAAATCTGTCCTGAAAGGGGGCTGGCAAAGAAGGAAGTCCCCAGACTCAATCCAGCATTTTGGGTGTCCTACCTAAGTGATTGACAACTGAGGATTAGGAACTCAGAAAGACCTTAACCAGACTTGCATTTCCTCAGCCAGAAACCTCACCACCGCAGTAACTCGCTGCAGGATTCAGCAGTTGCTTTCAGAGGTCACAGCTGCACACATGATTCCCATAAGCCCTGACGTGGTTTGTAATCTTAATCCTTTTCCTTCATCTGACATCATTGTTAAACATGCGTTTTCCTATCAGTATTTTCGTTCACCTGGGCACCTTTACAAAAGATGTTACGTCCTGAACTAATACACAACATGTTCAAGAGTAAAAGAAAAAACATCCCGAACATGTGAAAACAGAGACTGGGAGACTGGATTTCATTTTTAATTTAAAACCCTCAAGTATTTTTACGGAGTAAGTGTAGTAAGTGAATGAGAGAAAATCCCTCAGTAAAGATAATATCCTGTGGGCTGACGTACGTCTTTCTACTATAGAGATTGATTTAACCAACTGAGTGAAGGAAAAAAAAAAAAGGAAGTAAGGAATGAGAGAGGGCAGCCCCCTCCCCCCATTTTTTAACTGTTAGATTTCAAGGGACATTTGCTTGTGTTTTGCCTGATCCAGTGTCTTCAGCTGTCAGCAACTGCCGGTGGTGAGCTACTGACTTCCGGGGCCTCTTAAGTGGAAGACTGCAGCTGGGATGCTGCTCCTGGTGCCTTGGGGTGCCTCTGG
>Ga0181612_149334_pt1 | contig 10763 bp, 4 predicted proteins | sample HoacroProtozoa21_FD_119630 | JGI IMG/M metagenome (GOLD analysis project Ga0181612, IMG submission 119630) | Hoatzin crop microbial communities from Cojedes, Venezuel. Combined Assembly of Gp0051906, Gp0051904, Gp0051908 | reverse complement strand
GAGACAACATGAAGATACGCAGCATGTCCCTTGAGAAGGGAATCTTCTCAACAGCTTCATCAGAAATTGAGAAGTTAGAGTTGTTTCTTGCTATTTCTTCACTTGTGGTCTGTCTTCATTATTAAACTGTATGGCAATCAGCACTGCTCTGCCTTTGATGGGTGTGCTTATGCAGCACACATGAACAGTAATTACGACAAATGTCAACTGTGTAGACTTGAGAGGTTTTAGATAGACTTCATTGTACAGATCTGTCTCAGGTATTTCTAGAAATGCTGCAAGAGGGGCTAGATGATGTGAGGCTTTATTTTATTATAAAATAATTTTGCAGGGTATTTACTATATATTTATTACAGAATTGAAATAATCTAACCACTTTATTGTACTAAGTGAAAAGCCTGGTTGACATTTAACTGAAAGTTTCCAAACTGTATTATTTACTCCCTAATGTAGTTGTATTCCACAACCAACCCCTCCTAAACTAACAAAACAAAGATTGTTCTTTTTAAGATACAAGTGTCACTTGGGGCTCAGTCTTTGATTTCTTTGAAATCTGAAGCACTCCACTGTTTTCCCAGCCAAGCAGTCTGGTGGAGTAAATAAGCTGACCTGAATTTCACCCAGGGTGTAGGGCAAAACAGTCAGCTGGCACCAAACAGATTTCAGAACATCCGATGCACTTAATTGCCAGTAATGGAATTTCAGGAGGAAGACATAGCGCAGAGGCATCTGGCTCACAACTTCCCCCCCCTTTCCGATCCTGTTTTGAGATCTGTTTAGATTCTCAGACTTTACAACATGATTATTGTATTGCAAATCCTGTAACTTGCAATATAAAATTAAAAAATGGTTACTGTAAGTCAACCCCAACAGCTAAGAGGTGTGACTACGCAGATGGTCTCTCTTTACTGTGGATGTTAGGGATATAAACAGCACACCTGAAAGTTATATGAAAGGTGTTTCCTTTAACAAAAGCATTTTGTTTCTTAAACTGATGCACATGAAAGGTTGATTTGAAAACCCTAATCATTACTGTTTAATGTCAAGTTGGCATGAGAAATCAAATGTAGCATGTTCCAGTAACTAACTTTGTTAGCATAAGAACGTATAAGAAGCTGGTGAAAATTTTTGTTGAATTTATAGATTTCATAGAGCTTAAGACAAGAATAAACTAACTCAAACTAGTTGTGATTTGCAGAGGATACAATTTCATCTGTTCATCTCCTGTTAGAGGTAAGTTTTAAGAGAAACGAAAATCAGTCATTGAATAACTATTGCTTCAGGCACATAGTGGAGAAGATTATGACACTTTAAAATGCCTAACAATGAAAAGCCTGTGAATGGGTGTCCTGGTTTTGGCTAGGATTTTCACAGGAAGCTGGGAGAGGACACAGGACAGATGGCTGACCCAAACTAGCCAAATGGGATATTCAGTACCCTACGATACCATACTCTGTACATAACTGGGAGAGCTGACCAGGGGAGGGGATTCACTGCCCAGTAGTGGGCTAGGCATTGGACAGTGGAAAAATTGCACTGTGTATCCCTTGCTTTGTATATTCTTTATCAGCATTACTGTTGTTATTTTTGCCTCTTCCTTTGTTGTTCTGTTAAACCATTTTTGTCCCAACCCACAAGTTTTGCATTTGTCTTCCGCTTCTCCTCCCCATCCCACCAGGACAGAGGAGCAAGCAAGCAGCTGTGTGGTTCTTTGTTGCTGGGTGGGGCTAAACCACAATGGGTTAGATGAGATACACAGAAAATCCTAGTAGGTAAAGCACTTCTATGCAGAAATACACAGGGCAAATGCACCGACATTTTCTTAATTGGAAATGCCTTCCTTATCTCAGATCTGCAGATCAGTGTCTCTGCACAAGTTAGAAAGACGTACCATTAGATAACCAAGGAACACATTACTGTGTCCTCCTATAAACTTGTCTTATTGCATCCAACCACCTACCGACAGTCATTAGCAGTCTGGAGAAAGAGAAGCAAGGGACACAACCCCAGAATATACTTGGCCAGGTCTACATAATAAACACCGTCCTCCTGGATTATCCTAAGGTTGACTGAAGCCAACTCCTGAGAACATTAAGTCCATGAACATATCAAAATAAATACCATCACTATACCTATCTATATTTTATAGAGTCCTTCACATTCTCTTATTGATTATGTATTTTAAAACACTTTGTAGATTAAGTTCTATTTACTATTCAAACCTCCTTACTGTTCACATAAACTTAGTGGTAATCATCAGGGCTAACGTGTTTATCAGCACTGATTTTAGTGTTTTAGAAAAAATTTCATCCTTCCAGGTTGTTGACAAAAATGATATTTCTCTAAATCACAAAATCAATTTTAAAATCATATAGCCGTTAATATTTAAATTTAAACTAACATATCTCAAATATTACTGATGAAAATACAGAACAATCTCGATTCCAGTAAGCAGTTTTCAATACAAATAGGGTTAACTCTTTGAGTTACATTGAAGTCATCACTAATAAAACAGTGCATCTTGTTGCAAAAAGCCGTAACACTTCACAGACTTAGGGAATAATTTAGCTTGTAAGCCATGTCTGGAGGGCGTCTGATCCAACTCTCTGTTCAAAGCAGAGCTTTTGTAGAGTTGGCTCCCACCTATGCCACAACATGCAGAGAAGTGTTGCACATGGATTTCTTCCTTGCAAAATTCTTAGAGATGAAAAATTCTACCCCTAAGTACAATTGCTACTGAAAGCCTCTTTAAAGCAGACAAATGTGCAATTGCTTGGAATTGGTTTATTGTTGGTTTATTTTATTTTTACTTTGCTTTCTTTGGAGAAGGAATATATTTTTAATTTTGTAATTTAAACATTAAACCATATTCCAATTATATATGTTAATTACATTACACTGCCTGTAAAATATCAATTATCATTATTTCATCATGTAATGTTACAAAATGCTTTTTACTAGGAAGATACCTGGTAGACATCCACTGGTCATGTAAGACCTCAACTGACATTGTTTGAAACATCTTTCTTGGGCAGTAATGTTATTAATCATAACGCAATCTGACGTATTACACACCAAAACTAAAGGCATAGCCACGGTAGCTTCCTCTTCCACCCAATCAATATTTTATTGCCTCCAAGAGTAACTGTTAAGGAGAAGAATTTTCTTTCTGATAGGAAATAAACAAGTGTAGGCAGATACAAAAACCTGACAATAAACTGGCTGAATGAAGTCAGATTTCTACCAAGGGAAAGTTACCAAGCTGCAATGCTAGCTGATCTGACATACTTCAGATAGGCATAGCATTTGAGAACCATTTATATTAAAACAGCCTCTCCTTACAGCTGTCTTCTGTGTCATTTCTTTTTAAGGGATACATAATTCTTATGTTGCACAAATCAGATCTCAATTGAAAATTCATTAATTTTGAATATATAAGAGAATTTGTAATTAATTATAATTCCCCATTTAGAAGCCAAATGACAGATGACATAACTGACAGTGAGCAAAGATGAAAAACCTTGTTTCATGTGTACATAGATTATTGCACCAAACTTGTTCTAGAGCATATTCTTTTGCTGTTGACATTGTTTTACTAATCCACTCCAGTTCCAGACATAATTCATACAAATAATCCCCCCAAATCCTTGTTTCCTGCATTTTCTTCTTATTTACAATTTCAAAGCAGATTAATTACTGCATTAAATGTCAAAGATAGATATGCACATCATTAATATATATTGTAATACTTTACCAAACATAGTTAAAGTAAGGTACTGAAGCAAATTTACATACAGCATCTGACACACAATACAAAACAGCATTATATTAATGTGCTAATACCGAATTGCATTATTTTTTTCTCACAACTTCTGTTATAAGATGGGGTCTTGCATAGTTTTCAGGTCTACATGATTGTAAGCTACTTTGTTACATGTAATTTGATTGAAAATCAAATCTTTTTATGTGCTCAAAATGATAATTTCTGAAAAAAATGTAGGTTTCCTTTAAACAAGACATCCATAAATGCAAACTCCAGCACACACTGAAAATCAGGACAGATTTCACCTAAAGAATCAGTAACTGCATTAAACAGCTGTGATGTTTTTCTGATCTACAGAGGCATTAAAACTATATATAAACTCTTCCATATCACCACACTGCTGAAAAAGTTACTATCCAAATGTCTTTACTTTCTACAAAGTTACATGCTATTCTGATCTGCACATGCAGGTAGTATGACATTAAGCCATTTGCTTGATGATCATACTCACAGGAGGCTGGTTTCTCTGTGAATTGAAAGATGTCAGAACCCCATTTCAATAAAACTTGTTTCTAAATTTTGAAGTTTCAGAATATTATCTAAATATAGCCTGTTCAGTCATGTCAGATGGAGGTCCCAAGTAACCCCAAAAAATAGTTCCCATGTATTTTTATCTTAAAGAGGTGTTAAGTCTTGAAACCAACCAATGTAAATCCAGGAGAATCCTGAGAAGGTCCTTATTTTTACCATTTCACTGTAGCTTCAGTCGAATACTGGTACATCTCCACAGGATCTGAAGGAGTAAAACCAGCCGCCTCCTTTAACTGACAGCACTGTAGCACTGTAGAAAGAACAACAGTGCCAAATGCTGTTCCTTTTCCTTCCCATGACCTTCAAGAAAACTCAAGGCCATGACACAAGAGAAGAGACCTGCTATAGTTCTGTAACTGGTACATCTATGGATCCTCAAAGATTTAAATGAGGCTGTATACGCAGATGACACTGACATTACACAGACTAAGTTTTGAATTTAACAAGTATGCATCATGTCTCAAGGAATCATTTCCACAGGTTAAAATTGGTGCTCCTGAACTGGAGTATGCTGCTTAAAATATTAGCATGACTTCATACATCACATTTGTAGATGACTAGATTCTTACTATATGTGTGCTAAGATTAACAGACACAACTTTAAAAATCTTTAGACACTGTCAAAATAACAATCCCCCAAGCATAATGATGTATGAATACATGTGATTACAGATAGTTTTAGAGGACTGATGCAGTAGTTTGTGTCATTTTCTTCTGGAGTTTCATTAGAGAAGTATAAAAAGATACTGAAAAAATATCCTGCAAATGGCTCTATAGAACAAAAAATTTAGGACAGATAGTATCTATAACTACTATTCCCTTTGGTTTCATAAATTCCAGCATTTCACTGTGTAATTCCCTTCTCCAATCAAACAGCATGGAAGACCTTGTTTAATAAAGTAGGAGCTTGCATAAACATCTAGAACAATGTGGCAGATCATCCAGGAGGAAACAGATACAGAGCATCTCTTCTCAAAGCTCTCTTCGGGTATTGAGACAAAAAGTCTGCATTTGTTTTGCACTCTTTACTATTTTCCAAGTACAAAGGGAAGGTATTCAGACCTGAAGAAATGATAGCACTTTGTCCAACAGACAGAAATAATTCATTGGACAGTAAAGTAGCCTATTACTCCTTATTCAGCTCTTCAAAATTTATATACTGTGTACAGCTAGACTTTGCAGACACTGGCTAATGTGGCTGCAGAGAGTCTCCATAGACAGGTTTTCAAATTGGAGTGTAAGGACTTATTCTTCTCCATCCTTTAGTCCTGCCTAAACTATGTCTCATGTCCTCGCTACCCGGTAAAATTTTAAGACATGGGATTCTGGAACTAAATCCATTAATAGCTGCTAGTTTTAAAAATCCAACACTAAACTCCAAGTAACAGCAACTTTTGCTGAACCATAGTATTTCCTAACCACTCAACTACATCTTGAAACCTGGCAGACACTGAGCAGCTCCACTTTCAAAGGAGGAGAGTAGATGTTACTGACAACATGATTCCTGCTAATACACATTCCTGTCAGTCTGGTCATATGACTTAACCTTAATACGGCATCTATAAATGAAGTAATATATCTACACAAGTATATTAACATACATGCACAGAAACATACATATATAACTAAAGTTATGTAAATAAAGATATCAACTATTCCAGCTAAATGTAGTTTCAGAATGATTTATTACTAAACTTTGTAGATTGTTTACTAAACTCTGAGAAAGAATGAGATTAGCAAAGTTTTGTTATGTTTTTGCTTAAGTAGTCACGATTGATCACATGGTGGAAGAAAGAAAAACCAAAACCAGTTACGATTCTTCAGTAAATGGGATTAAATACAAATAAAACTACATTTCATTTTTTTCTATGTATATGGAAAACAATAGTTTTACTGATGATTATCTAAACAAACATCCTATTGTAGGTGAATTTTTTGTACAAATGCAATATAATTTTGCCAGAAGCCTAGTTATCCATTTGGACATCTCATTATTGCTAGTCTGGCAGATTATTACTGGTAAATAATCAAAAAAGATCATTTTATAAAGCTGCTCTAAAAGCAAAGTTTAACACTTTTCAGTGTGAATAGTGTTAAGAAATTATATCCCTCTATCAGTAAAAGGAAAAAATTCATTCACTTCCTTATATATTTTTATGCAGTTCTTTGTGAGGGATGAGCCTCAGATCTGCTAGGGTTTTAACATTGATTCATACTTCTTTCTATTTCTTTGTGAGATTCAGTAATGTAAATTTTGCATTTAGAGAGCAAGTAGATCCAGTAAAGATTTTTAAACCTTTATAGAAATTCTGAACATTTTTCCATGAAGTCTCTGTTCATGAAAACTTAACATGTAAGTCTTTCGTAGCAGCAACTGATCTAGCTAAATGTAGCTAACATTCATGCATAGTCTATGTCTGGAAAACCAAGAAGATAACAAGTTCTACTCACCAACTTCTGAAAGTCTGATAGCCCAAAGTATTCTTCTGTCTGTAGTTCCTTAGATTATGCCTGCAAGTGTAGAATAATACTTGTAATACAAGTAAAAAAAGGGCAGTATGATATACCTGATGACCCGTTTCCCAAAGTTTGAGTTCAGAAGTTGTAGCAAAGGCTACCAAGCACAGAACTTTAACAGCTGTGCCTGCTCTCGGGTTCCGTTTACTGGCTGATGTGTGCACATTCGATTTTAACCCCACATAACTACAGTTAATGAATTTTTGGATAATGAATAATTCCATAACATATTAGAAATTGATTTGTACATTCAAATGCACATAGCCTTAGAGCCTATAATTAGAAAAGAAGATACCATTATGTACTCTAATAGTTACATCTAACTTTACCATGTTCAGTTTTCTAGTTAGCTATTAAGTAAGGACAATAAAAATATTAACTGAAGGATCACCAAGAAATTTGCTGTCAACAGTATGCATGAGAACATTTGCCTTTTTAAAGGGAAAGAAAAAGTTCTAGAAAACTGCTGATTTTGCAGACATTATACAATTTTCTTGTCAGGAGAGTAAAAGAGTATCTTTAGCTAAGCCTTAAATGAACATACTTGTCAATCTGAATTACAATGTTTCACTTTGGAAAACTGACACACAAATCCACACTTTCCAGACTTGTGGTGAGCAAACTCTTCACATTCCTGAGCAATGACTCCCCATTATCTACATTCAGGAGCTTTATCAGTTCTGAAATGGATTGTGTGATGTTGTTACCCGTGGTAAAATGGAACTGTAGCTGACATTCAAACTTCCCTACCATTTCTGAGATACATTGGTCATGCTACATATGCCATGATGAATACACAAGCAGAGAATTACCTTACCCAAGTCCCTTTAAGTACAGGACCATCCACTCACTATGTTACAATCTAAAGGGGAACTTTAGTAACAACCTTATGAATTAGTATGTATAACAAATACAAACTAAAATGGCAAGGAAAAAAAGTTATTCATGCTCCAAAAACACTCAAGAAAGTCTTGAATTCCAGTTGCTTTCCTCTATTAAAAGAAGACACATGAGTTGGGTAATATATTTTGATTGCCTCTTGGAGCCAGTTTATTAGAACACATTTCTATGTGTAGTTAATGTTGCAAACTTTTATGAAAAAGTTAATTACCTTTTCCCCGTCATACTTACACTATAATTAGTAGAAGTGCGATACAGTAAAGAATGTTTCTGAGCAAAACTGAAGGTATTTTGGTGGTATGGAAGAAATATATTTACCAAAAGCAGCTAAGCAGCTAGGCAAAATTAAAGGCTTTGTTCTGCTCATGCTAATTCAACATGCCAGAACTTCTTCCTGAATTGTGTATCTTTTGGCAGACTAAAATAAAGCAAGAAAGGGACTTGGGGACAATTTAACAGCATGTGATTCTGATCTGCAGCTTGCACTACTAGCCATGCTCTGCAGAGTAATTTTCCAGCTCCATCTGCCCTTCTGCTGTGCAGACTACTTTCTTTAGACATAACCAAACTGAGCAGAAAAGCACAAAAATAAGTAAATTTGGTTTTTCTGCAATTTTGTGCTTGGTAAAATATTAGCAATAACACACAAGTGAGTATACCTTTTTCATATGTGCATTTTGTCTTCTGTTATAGATAGCAAGTAATGACAGAAACAGTATCTGAGGAGGTGTAGCTGTTGTACAAAAAAAAAACAACTGTTTTGGCCAAAAAGATATTTCTTTCTCTTGTATATAGGTGCTCTGAAATGAATCAGTCGGATATTAAGGTACAAGCATAGAATTATTTAAATTTTTCTATTGATCCCTGAGATAGCTGCTGTTACAAACCCTGATAAACTGGGGAGAACAAAATTCAGACTATCCACATAACCTTGCAGAAGCTTGAACATTTATATACGCAAAAGATGTCTCTGGAGAAGATTTGAATACCTATGGTTCCCTGCGTACAATATCAAAACTTACTTGCTTCTTCATCCTCCGTCTCAAACTCTGCTTAGTAGAGGAATATAATATGAACAGTAAAAGGAATACTGGAGAGCTTTCAGTCGATAAAAGAGACTGTATTAAATACACCATAGTATCATGATGAACAGGTATGTCTGTGGAGGTTCATTATTTGCCTGAAAGTCAAAAATTCTCTAACAAATGGAACAACGGTTGTCTATCAGTGGAAAAGTACAAAGACTAAGGGCTGCAATGTGGGTGAAGAACAGGAGAGAAAAAGCAATGAAAAGGAATGCAGAAGAGTATTTTTTTCCATCCATGTTGGGTTATGGGCATATAACAAACAATATGAAGCAAGCTGAACAATTTCCTTATTTTTAGTCTTCATAGAAGTCATTAAAGTAACCAGATAGTTAGAAAAAATAATTTTATAGGAGAAGAAAATGAAAGCTAAGATAGGGAAAGAACAATTCAGGAATGTTTAGATAAGCTATATATATTTATATTGGTACAGCTTGCCAAAACACATGCTTAGAATTGTCAACTTTCTGAAGCAGTCGGAGCCACTATCAGCTCTTCACAAAAACTCATGCAAGGTAAGGTTCAAGAGAAAGAAGAGTGAGCATGGTAATATACAAAATTTGGAAAAGATACATCTGAAACTATAAACCTATCAGCTAACCTTCACATTTGAAAAAATACTAAAGCAAATCACCAGGTACTTCACTCAAACATGGTGAAGTATCAAAAGCAGGCTTTGTTTCTTATTTGGAACAGCACCCTGCAGATTCTCTGGTGTCTAGTAATATGTTTAGGACTCACTGAAACTTCTCCAAGGTCAGGGAATTAGTAATGCCTTTCCTGTATGGATTCAACAGTATTTCTGGATGAGTCAAATCTTCAGTCTTTATCTTACAGAAGGCACTTTTCGTTTACCTAGCTGCCTGCTTCCCTGCAGCGCACAGGGATTTAATTATATTTGAGACTTCCATCCCTCTGGTCAATGTCAAATTTAGTTGGAAAGAAGTTATTAATCAGGAAGACTAGACACAGACTGTGATTGCAGAAGCCTAATTTCCTAAGGAAATTAAGCTAAAAAGTAGCTGAAGAGGATTTCTCAAAGACAAATCCCATCAAATCAATCTGATATTTGACATTGTCTCATAAGACATTTTTCTAAGAGAAGGGGAGAAATATAGCTAGGTGAAATAAGGTATTTGCAACTGCAGCAGGCTGGAAATCCAGATTCAAGCTGTAGTCGGTAACTCTGGAAAGCTGGGATCCATTACAGTTTTGCCCTAGTCAAATTCTTTTGTGTTCTCAATGGTTTTGCACAATAGAACAGAAAGCTGTGAATGTCATCCAGCTGACAAAACTTCAGCACTTCCAAGAAAAATACTGGGAATTCAAAATGGACTTGATAAAATAGTCTATAAGGAAAATGCAATGTAAGAGTGTAGAATTCTGTATCTATTGAAAGACTACTCTAAAAGAGAAATACAAAACACCCATCTGATCATATACACTGTTGAAGAAGTCTCCAGATTTCGGTGTGTTGCAATGCCAATTTAAGTGATGAGTGGTTTTGTCCAGGAGAAAAGGTAACTTTAGTTCATGGATATGTCAAGTTTAAGATGCTTGAGGGATTTATTTTGCCTACTCAGCCCTAATGAAGTCTCAGTGTGTATACAATCCTCAAATTTTTCTACCACTCTAAGGTATAAATAAATTAAAAAAAAGTTGGAAAAGCAGCAAAAAGTACATGCAGTAAGTTTCCCCATACATAGAAAGGTGATTGTTATGGCAGCAATCATCTGTTTACATTAGATACAAGAAAAATTCTGTACTACGAGGGTGGTGAGGGACTGGAACAGGTTGCCCAGAGAAGCTGTGGATGCCCCCTCCCTGGAAGTATTCAAGGCCAGGCTGGAAGGGGCTTTAAGCAACCTGGTCTAGTGGAAGGTGTCCCTGCCCATGGCAGGGGGGTT
>Ga0181612_129504_pt1 | contig 10763 bp, 6 predicted proteins | sample HoacroProtozoa21_FD_119630 | JGI IMG/M metagenome (GOLD analysis project Ga0181612, IMG submission 119630) | Hoatzin crop microbial communities from Cojedes, Venezuel. Combined Assembly of Gp0051906, Gp0051904, Gp0051908 | reverse complement strand
TGTTTTTGGTAACACACATTAGTTCTGACTCTCCTCCAACTGAAATCAATGGGGATTTGGCCAACTACACCGAAAGAAAAAACACTGGGACATGTAAGTTTGATGCAGATGACTGATTATTGAAAAATATGTATTTGCATGCGCGAGAAGTAGGACAAAATAAAAACCAGGAATACAGTCCCCATTAGATTTAAAGAAGTGTTTGGATTCAGATGTTTTTTTCAATTCTGTTCCAATGAGTCTTGTTCCAGAGCAGATTTAAAACTACGCAAATAGCTGCCCTTCTCCATTTCCTACTTTTCAAGATGGCAAAAGTTTCAGGAAAATCAGATTGATCTGTGAGATTACTGGCACTGTGGAAACTGAGAGCGTATCAGGACCTTTCTCATGATCACTGAAACATCAGACTGTTGCCTTGATTTGGCCTCAAATGTAAACTTTGATCCGGAGCCTAAAATATATCCTATTCTAATGTAGTTGTCTCTAACTTGAACCACAAGCAGCATACTGAAATGTATGTTCTGGGATCTGCAGTGAGCCCTCTAGGTCACACTATCAGCGTGGAAAGGCTTTAAGATTGGCTTAACTAGGCACTGGGAAAGCTGGGGTGCCCTTGTCTACCTGCATGTATCTTCGAGAGAAACAACCTGGGGGAAAGGCACCGTGAGCATAGCGAGGCATAGTTGCTGCTACTGGGTTCACATCCTTGTTGGGCTGCAGGCACCTGTACACAACTGAGAGCAAGAGCTGAATTCATATCTGGAGGGGTTCTGGAAGCTATGGGAAAATTCTTCAGCAGACAGACACATGGCTACATGCAAGAGACGCGATTGCTTTTTGGTTTTCCCTCTCTGCCTTCCTACAGAAGCCCTAATCACAAAACATGCCATTTTTGTCTGAAACGATTTTGAGGGTCAAGCTGTGGATTTCTGCAGGTTACATTATGCAACTGTTGGCAGTGTCAACAGCAAAAGATGACTTTTTAGTGTATGTTTCTATTTGCGGTGTTCATAAAACCTGGACTATCTGCAATTACAAAAATGAACCAATAGATCTGGAGGCACTTGACTTACTTTCCTTGTCTTGACTTTCTACTAATGTGCTGGTTCTCACTACCTGTATCCTTTAAACTGTCACAGACAGCCCCCAAGCTACACCCCCATAAAAAAAAGAACTTGCTCTGCACTGAAAACCTTTAAAATAAATAGAAAATAATTCTTCTTTTCCCCCTAAAGCACTCACATTTGTTCCTTCAAAATTAGGACTCAGCGAATAGTTGGAATACGTCTGTACTCAGAGGAATCCACATCAGATCATAAATTTGTTCATGTTAAACACAAACATATGAATGCACTCTCATATCCAGGGACTATGGAAGGGTTTAGAATTTGCACACTTTACTCTGTGTAATGCCACGGCAATGTTTCACTCGTGAATGTAAATAGAAAGCAGGCTTGTTGCATTAAAGGCGTAAGTATACTTATGCTCTGCATAAGCATCACAGGATTCAGTTTTGAGAAGGAATCACATAATCTGTCATATCTTTTATTGTGATTGACTTCAGTGATGAGCATACACAAACATATGATTTTCCACTCAGTGTATCAGCACTGTCCCTTGGTGAGCATTTGCTGCTAGAATAACAGGAAAAAAGATTAACCTCAGATATGCAAATAACCTTAATTGAATAAAACGGGACAAATTAGCCCATCATTGGAGCAGTTCCTGGTTTGGCTACGCTGCACACACCGCAAGAACACTGGGAGGGGGCTCATGTGGTTGTCCCTCCTTTTCTTCCCTCTTTTTCTGGGGCTAGTGGCAGAACTGTGCTGGGGTGACAGGTACCCCAGCCCAGTGAAGCACTGAGCACAGTATAAGTATAATTATACCTGAGTGTAATTTAGGTACATGTGAAATTACCTGAGACTTACTGTCTCTCCTGAGAGCCCCAGTTTGGCTACTCAAAGAAAAACAAAACAAAACAAAACAAAACAAAAAAAAAGAAGCTTTCATTAAAAAAACCCCAACCTTCCCCTTAAAGTTTATAACCCTTGTCATTTCAAAGAAGAGGGTAAATGTGAAAACAGTTGACACACAAGGCCCCAGAATTGAGTCTCTGCTAAGATCATTAACTACGTTTGTACATTTTCAGTGTTGGCAGCTGTCAGGACACCTCAGGCTTTTGGCTCATGTGCAGTGACAGTGCTGGTGGCACGGGACACATCCTCGGAAGACCACTCTCATGCTGTCTGGGGCTGCAGAAGGAGGTCAGGAAATCATATGCAGAGCCTGTCCTCAGGCTTTCTACATTGAGACTATTTATGTTATACCATTAAAAAAAAAGGGAATGGTTCTGTATGATCCTAGTGTTAAAGAAATGTGTCTAAAAACCAGCCACTTACTGATGAGGGAAAGAATTCTAGAGGGGGAAAAAAATCTACTTTAAGAAGCATTTTACATGGAATGTCATTTATAACTTTTCCCACCTCTGAAGCTTCATTCTTCCTCCCTTCCCTGGAAAAAAAAGAAAAAAATATGGAGTCTAAAGAAACCTAATTGTATGTGTATGCCAGATGCGAGTTTTGTTAAGCCATCTACTTCTTGCGAGTTGTCTCCCTTGGGGCTGTTATTTATCATCTTTTACAAAACAGATAAAGAGGATTTCCTGTTTCAAAAAATGTGCAGCTTAGGGCCCAATACTGAAAAACCTTATTTATAAGAGGACTCCCATTGAAGTCACTGGAATTCCTTGTATGAGAAAGCATTTGCAAGATCAACCACTAGAAAGAGAAAGCAATGTACGATAGATGGCTGCAACACTGGGGAAAAGCACCAAAATGAAAAGATGAGGGATGGGAATTTATGGTCATGTAAAATTATGGAAGATAATGAGCACATCTAGGGCCACCACCTTTAAAAAACAAATTGTCTTCTTTAATTCAGCAATGTGTCTACATGTGGTGAAGAAGTAGCTACGGATTTTATCAGCCTTGCTAAAATAGTGTAGGAGAAATTACTCCAGGAGAAAATAAAATCTAATCTAATCAAGCTAGGGTTTTGTGATCTGACTCACACAGCTATGAAATCTCCAATACAGCTTTGTCTTTATTTCACGTGAAAATTAGTTTCTGAATATGAAAATGGATTTCTCTGAATCAGTAAATCAAAAGGGAAGTGATGCACATCGCCCTGACTGTCAGTGGGTGCTTGTCCTAGTGTCAGAGAGCTGCGCAGACAGTGCGAGGAGGAGTGGGTTGCCTGCTCTTTAAGACGCAGCCATAAGTCAGTTGTACAGGTAGAACACGACTGGGTTTCATCCTGCAGCTGTCAGGTACAGCCAATTTAATTCCTATTCACCATCAAAGATATTAATCTCATCTTCGTAATTCATATTTGTTCTTCAATTTTGTTTAGGGATGTATGGTCTTTGTTCAAGATTGCGTCATCATTTTCTTAGATGACCTGGATTTACTTGGCCAGGCTGGCTAGTGTTTTGACTCTCTGGGCTGAAGTTGTTTCATCATGAAACAAAGTGACTCAAACCCAAACCTTGAAGGACAGTTGCTTGTGGAAAACCCTTCCAGACTTTTAAAATGCTGAGTTTCTTTCTCAACATCACTGCCCTTAAAGCAATAGTAGCCTGTTGTTGGAGTTCTGTGAAGGGCTGAGCACACAGTACTGGTAAGGAGGAAGAAATAGCTTGTATGTGGATGGGAAAAAGGATAAGCTATCAGGTTTACAAGCCCTGCTTTAAGTGAGCAACATAAGTAAGTGAAGCTTTGGAGCAATTATTCCCAAACCGTATTTCACTTGACATTTTTTCTTTTTTTTTTTTCCAAACCCCAAGAAGGGATTTTGTGCTTAGAAGTGTGCTCATTGGTTCAACAATATCAGGCAAGCTGACAAAATCTTCTAGCATCCTTGCTCTCTCTTGAAAGGACAACCACCATCCTAAAGCATGTCTTGGGCTAAAGCTGCTCATAATAATTTCTGCAAACTGTTTATTCAATGCGCCCTTTTTCTTGGCTCTTGAACAGTGTCTTTATAATCCTACTTTTGACACTTTTAATTCTCATGTTTGTGAGGTTTTCAAACATATTTGATCTGGGAACTACACGTAGACAGTTTGTACTTGCTACTCTAAATTTGCTTATCCAAGTTTTGTGATTCATCATAACTCCATTTTGCTTGTTTGGCTGGATGATTTATGTGCTTATAAAGTATCTCTGCTTCTCTGCTTTCTATGCATTCAATTCAGTTTATTTAGTAAGCCAACTTCTGCTGTTGGCCCAAGATATAAGTTCTACAGATCTTCACAGAAAATAACTTTCTTTGTGAGCATACAGAAGATGAAACACAACTAGAATTCCCCCAAAGGTAAAGGACATCTGAACTCTTTTTTTTTTCTTTTCACAGTGTTTAGTCACTGGCAAATTCAAACACCTGAATTCAAACAGTATTAAATATACGTACTTTGCTTTCTCTGTCTCTGTCCTGTCTGCCGTACTAATGCAGTACTGTGACACTCTAAAAATAATACTAGGTGCTGGGATTATTAGTTTGTTAAAATGTTTTTATTAAAATGTCCATCAAATGGCACATTCTAACTGCTGTAGTAAAGGACGCTGAAGAGGTTTAGTCAAGACATTATTGTGAGAAGTATATACTCTGCACTATCAGAAATCACTTTATTTTTCATATTTGGTGCAAGTTTCATGTAACATTCCTGTGCAAGGCACCCAATATTTTTATCAGCCTTCCTCTATCTAACCTCAAGCTTTTAAGTTATGGGGACTGTGACATTCTTGTAAAGAACATAATGAGTAGAAAAATAACTCCAGAAAAGCTGTGGCAGGTTAAGAAACACCTTTGCATGACTGAATGCATTCACCTTGTTAGTTCCAGCTCTGTAGAATCTTCCTAAGGAATTGAGTTTACATGTCTTACTTGCAATGTGCCAGATGAAAAAAATTCTGTATTCAACTCTTCCGAGCCTTTCATGGAGTGCAACTGAGAGTAAGTACTGTGTTACTGTCATTCTCAGATTTATTTTGGAATGGTCTGCTCCAAAGGCATATATATAAATATATATTTATTTTTATATGTGTATGTACATAAATATACGTATCAGCTCACAAGCGTGCTCATACAACAGAAAGAAGGTCCAGGAAATTAGATAATCACAAGAGACAGATTTGTTCATATGCATTACTAGGCATTAGAGTAAACATTATTTCTGTGGTCTCCTTCAGTTTCATCCTGGACGGTTCTCTTAGATAAAATACATCAGTTGTCAGCACTATCGAAAAATAAAATCTATGTTTTTAACTTAAAATGTGATGGGATATTGCTTGGAATGCTTTCTCATATGGACAGTGTTATCTGAGTCCTTCCTTGGCAAGAAGTTCAATCTGAAGACAGTTCTCGGACGGTTTCGACGGCTTAGTTTGCAATGCCTCTGGAAGCAGAGTTCCGTTGCCCTCGTAAGGAATTCTCCCCCCGCAATCCTTCGAATCTTTTTATCGTGTGGGAAACTCACACTTCCCCATGAAATCTCTTTCAACTACTATAAGCAGTTCTGGAAGTCAATCACAGAATTACCTGTTTACTATAAGCAGCAGTGACATCATCTGTGTCTAGGGGACCCACGTGCACTGTGTCACCCGCATGGCCTTTGCTGGTGGCTGCAGCGTGGGATGCTGCAGCCCGGCTAAGACTGCCGTGAGCACAGAGATCCCCGACCCCTCGTATTCGTTAGCTGTGTTGGGGGAAGCCGCTGCCGCAAGCTCTGGCGCTCAGCGTGCGGGGATAGATTAAGCCTTTCACAACCTATAAAGTGCACCTAAAAATAGACCACATAGAAGAGCTACGTCACAAACTTCAGAGGCTTTTACTTTTTTTTTCTATTTTTTGAGAGACCAGCATTCATAAAGCAGTGTTGAGAGGGCATTATACTAAAGAAGCAAGCAGTAAATTTGTAGGTTTGCCTCTAACAGCTGGTTTGGGAGGGACTGACCATTAGAACAGAGAAGGAGGAATGGGGGATGGGGGAGTGAAAGGGAGATTGTAATAATACTCGTAATTAAAATGCTGCATTCTAGCTGCTGGGGAAAACAGTGCTTCAGATTTCTGGAAGAAATTTGATTCCAAGAAGTGCAAGAGGCCATGAGTGAAAATTCTTTCATAAGCAGGAAGTGAGAGAGAGAACGATACGGAAATATTCTGTTTATTTTGGCCATCATTTTAAAAAAGCTGGGGTAAAAGCAAAGAGAAATGAAAGAAAGAATATTGATAAATGATGTGTGAAAAGTACCTAGAATTTCTGGACATTGCAAAGCCTAAGTATGAATGCGAATAATTTATTCATGTGTTGTCCCGGAACTAATCAATATTTTGCACTTTATTGGGAATGGAAACTTGCATCGTCTCTTTCAAACATACGGTAGTTAGCTGATTAATTGAGTGGTTTGTTCAGTAGTATGACCGGCTGTTATAAATGTTTTAGTAATTTTTTTGGCATTAAAAGTAAACAGGCCTTTTTTTGTCTTTTTGGCTGGGCTGAATAGGAAAGCACATAGCCAATAAGCCTAGATCTTGTTTCGTATCCTGAATTTTGTTTTGAATGCATACTAACCCTAAATGTGTTGTTGTGTTTCTGAGTAACTTCTCACAAGATACAAAAACAGGTAGTCGTTTTGCTCTGTTTAGAAATTGTTTTGATGTTGTGCTTTGGTTTACCAGTTACCCTCCCACTGGATGTAGCCAGAACTTAAGAGACATTTCTCGTAGATCTTGAAGACCTGGTTTTTGAAGCATCTGGCACATCGGAGCAGGCTTCCTTTCGTTCTGGATTAGTGTCAAGGAAGCAACTGGAAAGCACTAGAGATGCTCACTGATTACCAGCCCAGGCCCTCTGAGGAACATCCCTGTTAACATTGCTGTACTTTGGGCTGTTCACCATGCAAAAATTATGGGCATTATAAAGTGCATGCTGCAGGTTACGGTTGAGGATATGGAGGCATATTCATAAGTAGGAAAGGCTGTGTGACAGGGAGCATGGGATTACAATTTCTTCAAGAATAGCAGACCTTCTAAGAAGTTTGAGAATGGCTTCTGGCCATGAGAAACGTGTTTGTCAAAATGCATCCCCAGCTGTGGGATGGCATCATTCAAGTGTCAGATGCCGCCTCTCGTTCAGGTTTGGAAAGCTGAAGCCCGTCCACATTTGTGCTCAGTTCCTTGCTGAGCCTGAAGGTGTTGCTGGGCTGAAGAATGTCGTTGTGTCACTTCCATTGTCGGCTGTCATATTGCATGTGTTTTGGGACTGATCTGAAGTTTTGTTTGACATCATGACTTTTATAAGAATCAAAACCCCCAAATCCCTCAGATAAAATCCATATGGCTTTGTTCACAGGCTGAAATAAAATCATGCTCACAGCCTTTACTGCAACTGAGGGATATTTGGTGGGAGTGGTTTTTTGCTTAATAAAAGCATAAAGTTCAAATGCTGGAAATGTGGATATTATTAAGTACCTGCTCTGTGAGAATAACTCAAATGCTGTTTTATTCCCTGCCCCTTTCGTTAGTTCATATACACAAGAGTCAGATCTGAGGCTGACATGAAGAACGATCTCCGCAGCCTGGCATGGACCCAGCTTCACTTGAACTCTGTTTTAGACATTATTGGGGTTTTGTCTGCATTTTGGCTCCTTGCAGCTCAGTGCTGAACATTTGGCATAATGTGTGGTAAGGGTTATTACGATACACAGAGGTGAGGTAATTCACATCATTTCTGCAGTGTAGGCAAGTTTGCTTGGCTGCTAGAGCGGTTAAAGCAGGAAGCTTCCCGGTGTACTGAGATGCTGATTACTAAGGGTCAGGCCTGTGCTCACCATGACATCATAAAACACAGCCAGGGGCTGATTTATTTAAGAACTGTCATATCACTGGATTCGTCAGGAAAAAAGCAGAGGACAGAGGAGGTGAAGGGGAGCAGTAGGCTTTCACAGCGTGGAATTTACGTTGAAGAAAAAAACATTGATGGGGTTTTTGCCAATGACATAAGATGTGTTTTAGTTACCCGTGGGCCTGAGATGTGGTGTGGCACTCTTCCCTCCTTTCACCAAGTCATTTCCAAAAAGAAGAAAATGTTAATAGCAAGTCTGACATGAAAGGAAAGACCGTGACAAAACTCTGGCCAAAGATTTAGGCCCCCTTAGCCATTGCTCTGGGCAAATCCAACACCATTCAGCATGTAGGAAAATGTGCAACATTTGTGTACACTAAGAAACATTGCAGTCCCTTCTGAGGCAGCACAGCACTCAAAAAGAAAACCTCACCGGAATGTCTTACAGACACAGCCATGGGCAAGTGATGCTTCCTCTGTCCCACTGCTGAGCTTCTGCGCCTCCTCCTTCCATAGAAATATAGTCCTTTATCTCTCCTCACAAAAATTATGTTTAGGTCCTGAAGGTAAACTCACACAAAAAACCTAGTTTGTCAAGGAAATTAATATGACCCATGCACTGTAAAAACTATGGAAATTCCCATTTGATTGAGATTGTAGCCTGAGTAAGGGAATATAATTATAAATGGACAATGCAAATCTCCATACTGACAGAGCACATCTCAGCTTTTCCTTGCAGCCAGCTGTAAAAGCATCTGTTTGGTATAGCTAATATCCCAATTTAAGACCATTTTCCTGACTTGATGCACTAGATTTGAGTTTCAGCTCTTCAGTGCATCACAAGGAAAATGTATCGCTGGCTCTTACACCAAAGAGTACCCAGTCTTTGGTTTGATACCCTATTGACTAAGTTATTTTTGTAGTTCTAGTACTTCCTTTATTTGGCTATCTCAAACACTTCTCAAATGTGAAGTAGGACTTGCAACAGGCAGGTGGTGGTGTTATGAAGGGTAAATTAGACACAGGCATCTTCACTGATTTCCCTGAAGACCTCCCAATATAGGACTATAAATGCAAAAAAGGGTACTCCAGATTCTCTGCTGGGGTTAGAAGACTACACAGCCCTCATTTCCATAGTGATCTGCAAACAGTTACAGTGCTGAGAGTCCACAGACATTAGAAGGAGAAAATAATAAACACCAACTGATTGTAGGTGGGGACAAAGCTCCACATTGTTCAAGGATGTGGGAGTTCTCTGGGTCACTTCAGAGGCAGCCCTTCAGGTCCTGAGTGTTTAATAAGCTGATGAACTTTCATTAGGCTTTTACAAGCTATATAGATCCCCACATGCCTTCTACCCTCTTCTGTGCTTCTCTTCTTCTCAAGGCTTGGACTGGCTTCCTGCATGCGAGGGTGAATAGCTCTCAAAGATGGGTCAGATCCATCTGTTTTTTTACAGAAACTCAGGGGAAACACAGAGCAAAGCCAACGTTAACAGTATCAGAAAGAGTAACTGATGTTCTCTAGAAGGTTTTAATTATCCCTTAATAACCCAAAAAGCAATTTTGCTGTTTATTTATCTAGGACTTTGCAGTGGCAGCCGTGCTTCCTGGTACTTTTAAGTAAGTGGTTCTGCTGAAATAACTGTGTATGTGTAACCTAGTAGGAGAGATCTCTGAAGAAGAAGTCTTAACTTAATATATGTGTCTGAGTTTCAGAATGCTTTTTGGGAAGAGAGTGCTGAGATGCAGAGTGAAGAAATAATTCCCCTTAAAATGGATATATAAACCATTCTTGAATTCACCTGAAATAGATTTTCCATCTTTAAGTTAAGAGTCTGCTTCAAGGTGATAAGGGCTTGTACCAAAACCATCTTTTATCCATAGATCACTCCCATACCCAGGTAAGAGCAGTGGGCATAACAGCTACATTTTTGTTCATTTTGTACAAATAGCCCAGGTACTCTAGAAATACTTAGAAGGGTTTTGATGATGAGAGTGCATCGATGTCTTTTATCATTGTTACTGACAAGGGTGCTGGGGAATATTTTCCTTTCCATTTTGCATGCAACAAAGACAGGTGGACACCGTTAGGGAGGTGCTAGAATCTGTTGTTCACTTTTGCTACTCGTGATGATGACCTGAGCCAGGGAAGGAAACAAGTGCATGGGGTGCTTGTTTGCCTTTGTATGTGCTGAAAGCATGTGCTTTTGAGGTGCAGGAGACGGCTCTATCCAGATCCCTTTCTGTCAGATTGCAACCTTGCCATTTGCACTTGAGTCTGAGATCCTTTGCTCTATTTAGAAATGGTTGTAGCTAAAAATCCAGCTTGCTATATTTGTTGCAGAAATGAACAAGAGAGCAGTGACATTTTTACACACTCTGAAAATTCTCCTAACTGCTCAGAGCAGCTCTAGGCTCTGCATCAAGGGGAAGGTCTGGCTTGAGGGAAGGGCAGATAATTGAATTCAGTGGGAACACCAGATTTAACTTAAAAAATCAGAACCTACCTGTTTCTAGTGTTAACTCTTTTTGATTTGAGAATATTTAGGACTTGTCAGAATTGTTTCATTAAAAGGAGAAAAAACCCAAAACTATACAATTCAAACATTCCTCCCTGCTGCAATCCTGTATTTTTATGGAGAGCATATGGGAAGTCCTGTGTTTCTGCACACAGCAAACAGCAGCAGGTGGGGTTTTTTTTTGCTCAGAAATGAAAGGCTGCTTTTGCAGGGTACATTGCTCAAGAAAGCAATTGTTTTTAGCCTCATTCAGGGGTGAAGAATTGGAAGCCAAGCTGTGAGCCAGCAGCAGCCAGAGGGTTGTGTCTGGTTAGCAGAGCCACAGCCCAGCCATGC
>Ga0181612_139220_pt1 | contig 10764 bp, 7 predicted proteins | sample HoacroProtozoa21_FD_119630 | JGI IMG/M metagenome (GOLD analysis project Ga0181612, IMG submission 119630) | Hoatzin crop microbial communities from Cojedes, Venezuel. Combined Assembly of Gp0051906, Gp0051904, Gp0051908 | reverse complement strand
ATTCCAGTTGCTCCCTCACACAAAGAGCAACTCCACCATCTTGTCTTGCTGGCCTGTCTTTCCTAAAAAGTATGTAGCCATCTATGACAGCATTCCAGTCATGCAAGCTATCCCACTGTGTCTCTGTAATTGCAGTGAGATCATGGCCCTGTGATAGCACACATATCTCTAGTTCTTCCTGCTTATTGCCCATGCTGCGTGCACTGGTGTACAGGCATTTCAGAGAGGAACTCAAGCATGAATGTTTCCAAAACATATTCTTTGCCTTGCACTTGCTTCAGCTTCTTCAAATAGTTTGGATATTTACATTAGAATAATTAGAGACCTGTATAAATTCAAAACTAATCCTAATAATTTCTACCTAGAAGCATATCAAACATTACATTTTCAGATGAGTAATTAAATTATTAAAGTTTTTCCTGCCCAGTAATATTTGGAACTGAATTGCCTATAGCTGAAAAGCCTTAGAGTGAGGTCAGAAGAGTATCAGAGTAGTTTTCCTAGCTGATGTATATGTTTGACCAAAGACCCCATGGCCTTGTCTTTAGATATGACCAGTAGCAAATGCTTAAAGAAGATTTCAAGTCCCCGGAATTATGCACTAATCATCATTTCAGTGGCTTTGTGATGTAAAGAAAATATCTTTACCTCAACTCCATTCTGAAGGTAGATAAACTTTAAGCATCGATGTTTGCCTATGGTGAAGAGTTTCACAGTTTAACAAAATATGTGAAGGCATGTCCATATTTTAGGGGGGATATGAACCTGCTACTTGACACATAAATACAGTCAGTATTGCCCTAGTTCTTGTTCACTTCCTCAATAGATTTCCTCATTTTACAAGTCTGTATTGTACTCTCCTCTATCTTTTCCAGGTTGAAGAACTCAGTCTGTTCCGTATTCCTTCATGCAAAGATTTTTCCATAGTCTCAAAAATCCTTACCCAGCTTCCACATAAAGGTAGAATCTTGGAAATGATTTTGTTTTTTTCCTTTGGTTGGTTTTCTTTACTATTAGGAAATACTCTTTTGCTAACGCATTAGGCCAAAGTTAAACCAAACATTATAAAATTGACACTGGATATTCTAGTCACAGCAGCTAGACAGTTGAGACTTAAGTTAGAAAGCGGGCTGAGAGGGCGAGTGAGAGAGCAAAACTGTGTATTCATTTGCAAGGGGACAGCCTGAAATTCTGGTTTAAGCGCTGTGAAAGTGGATGCATAAGCATATGGCATTGTATGGAGACGAGTATTATCAGCAGTGTTGCAACAAACTGTTGCTGGCATATTTTATTTTTTATCTCCCACCCCTGATCCAAAAGAATATTGCAGGTTTGATTCAAGACTTGAGTTGCACAGATTAAAAAGTGTTGGCACATGTTGATGGATTTATGATATATGTGTATTCGTACGGGTTATTCTGTTTATAGGATACAAATTATCTTGGGCAAGGAGATTCTGTGTCTAGGAAAGCATGGTGATAGGAAGAATAGATGGGGAAAAAAAAACCCACCTATTTTTTTCTTTTTTTTTTGACCTTTGACATTTATTTACTGGATGAAGTCCAGAACAGGACAGATCAAAGTAGATAGATCTGCAGTAGACGTTGTACAATTTATAAAGAAACTCCTCTAAAAGCTAAAAAGACAAACAAACTTAAAAGCAAACAAACAAGCACAAGTCTAAATCCACAGAGCAGACTGAGAAAGACTCCAGTAGAAATGAGGTGGGAGAAATTAGATTTCTGTTTGATTACATCTGGATATAAATTGGGTTTAAATTAGATTTGTGCTGAGCTTTCACAGGGAACTGATGTATGTGCAGTTTTCAAGTTCACATTGAAGGTCCATTATTTTAACAGTTGAGGTAGTGAATTAGTGAAGTACTTAATTACGTGCCAAATTACGTTGGTTTTATCTTTATCTTACTAAAGGAGTGAAACTCAAACTCTTCTAACATATTCTTTCATGTAAAGTGAAGAAATGTTGTGGATTTTTTCTTTATTTTGAGAGGGCCAGAGATGAAGAATATGCATTTAAATTACCTGCAAATAGTGCAGGGTGAATAATTAAAAATGACTGAAATGTGTACGCATTTTTCAGTTTTAATAGGTGAAATTTTGTGTGAAAGATGAGAAATAGGAATATAGCAAGCAATTGTTATAGTTCTTAGCTAATATGGTACAGTTGAGCTTCACTCTTCCAACAAACAGAACTATATTTCATGTTTTAAAAATATTTAGAAATATCTTGTATTTGTTTTTTAATGAATAATGCATAGGTTCACTTCTTATAAAAGATCTTTAATCAGTAATTAGAAACCTTTAATTTAAGAATTACATAACTTCAGATGACTGATGAAAAAATTTATAGATTTGTGTTGCACGTTATATTGATGGCACTTTATAGATCTTTGACTGCACATTGTATTCTGGTACATATAAAGGTGTCCTCACACACTGATCTGCTCTATACTGAAAAATCATTTTAATTCTGTGGCTTTTGTAACACTCATATCTTGACCATATGAAGCTTCATTAGTGTTAATAGGCCTGGGCACATTTTCTGTGAAATCTTTTCTACTCCTCATAAACAGATTGTATGATGCTAATGACACTTATGCAATGTTTCAAGGAACAAAAAAAGCACAAAATATCTTTGAAATAGATAGGATGCTACTGCATCATCATTACTGTTGCAGGCTAGTGAAAGTAGGTGAAGAAGTATCACACATAAATGTACCCAGAGATAAAATACAAACATTGTTTCTGGAGCTGTAGAATATACTCAGTATTCTTTACTTAGTGTATTCTAAAACAATAAACTCTGGTAAGTTAAAACTACTTGTTCAACATTGAACAAGGAATTAGTGAAAAATAAGGGAATGAGAAGGAAAAAAAATAAAGCCTTGATTACTTCTGCGTACACTCTTTTCAAATCTACTTTTCGATAGTAAGATCCTTTCATTCATTTGAGTCAATAGTGAAAGTTAAAGATCAGTTATCACGCAGATTTAATTTTTTTACTCATCCAGATTATGTTATTTTCTCATTTAAACAAATAATATATATTTAAATAAAACCCAACGTCCGCTCCACAAAGGTTTTAAAATTATTAAAATTTTAGTAGATCTTAACACATACACATACATATATATGCATACACCTACTCATATATATAAAGCCTAGGATTTTGAACAGAATTTGGCCTTGTTATTTCACAAGGTGAAAGCCATGTTTTACTGCATTATCCTATATACTAAAGATGCATACAGAGAGAAGTCCTGTATATTTTTCAGGTCTAGAAGTATTCAGGGAAGAGTTCACTTGTTCTAGCACAGAGGTTAGATAGAGTTATTTTACCCTCAGAACCATTTTCACAAGGAAAAAAAGAATAAATTAAATTATAATTCTCTTGAAAATCAAATTAATCAAAACATGTGAACTACCACTCATTCATCAAGGCATTAACCAAATACAATCAAATGTCTTTATTCTCAGCAGTGATTTCAAATAATTTAGAAGAATATCATGGACTGTAATTTTTGTGCTTACAGTAAAAAAATTTAAAAGTCCCCAAGTACTTATGGAAATACATGTCATCATCTGAATTCACAGAAGTCTTTCTTTACGCTAGCAACTAAATATTTTGCAAGATATTAAAAAAAGCTAAGAAAATATGATGACAATCTTGTTTAAATCTACTACATTTTTCCCTTACAGTAAACAAGTTTGTTTAACAGTTTTAGATATCAGTAATATTTCATTACTTACAATGAAAACTTTAAAAGAAACCTTTAATTGCACTTCCTGGTATTAAAAATAGCTGCTTTTTGTTCTGTAAGCACATTTTATTTCCCCTTATCACACCTGTGGTTTCTGACATATTCATTCAGTCCAGGAATTCAGATGATGGATTTATGAAATGCTGAGTTTCCTTCCAAAGAGTTTAAAACTGCAACACTGACTGCAGGACAAATGTATGCTATTTAGCAGGAAAATGTGAGTCATGGAAACGAGTAGGCTTGTAAGTCCTGGTCAATACCTTACAGCCTATTAAACAGAAAACAGGAAAGCAAGTTTGTTTAGGTTTATTGTGACATATTGTGACATGAATGATAGTAATGTATTCACACAGTCTTAGACTGCCAATATTAACATGAAAAATTATCAATCATTAATCCATCAAAGAATGCTGAGTTTCTGAGTCTCAATTATTACTGAATTTCTCTATTTAGAGGAATGGGAAATATAGTGAAATCAGTTTAGTGACTGAGTTTGATGGAGCATCTTAGTGGGTTGTTACACCAAAAAGCTTACTTCCTCACCAATAAACCTGAAAATTTAAAAGAGGTATTTCATACTAGATCACAAAGATAATGAAAGATACCAGAAGGTCTCAATATAATGGACCTCCAGTAATCTGATTATGGGAATTTAATCATGTTTCTTTTTTATCCTGGAAGCAAACATATCTTGTGTGATTTCTGAAAAAGTTTTTCACCTTTGAATGTCTTCTGAGATTCTAAGCTAAAGAACTCCTGTTCATAAAGAAGTGTCATAAATCTTACATGGCAAAAGACACAACAAAAAACATTATTAATTTTTGATTCTTGCTCCAAATCCACTCGAAGTTTTCCTTTGGTTAACTTTGACTAAAATGGGCTTTGATTCACTCCTTCTGTTGTTAGGGTGATAGATTACATGGAGAAGCAGCAAAAGTTTGAAATTAATGGTCTGAGTTATATAACCTACAACATGAATAAAGCTTCAGTGGTGTTGGTAGGGAGGCACACTGCTCTGCTGAAAATGCCTGTATGATTAAAGCTGGCCCATCTGTTGCTCACATCTTTCATATTTCCCTTCTAGAATCAACGTACTTGTGTGTATGTGTGTGTGTGTGTGATTTTAGTGTGTTTGTGCTGCATTTCATTCTTCCATAAGACTCAAAAAATATCTCTGGCACAGAATAGCTAAAAGCCAGACTATTCATTTCGAACTTCATGAAGTGCTGTGTACAAAGAGTTAAAATATAACTGTCCTGGAAATATATTCGTATATATACACCTATATGTATATATATATATATTACTGATAACTTCAGAAAAGTATTTCCAGCCTTGATCTAGCAAAAGAAATATGCATATATATATAATGCTGAGCACAGGAAGAGTCCTACTGGCTGTCACATTGTCATACTTTTACTGGGATAAGGGCTGCCTAGCTTTAACCCTCTCTTGGATTCCCTTTCCATGCCAATAGCTCATGTGGTGCATTGCAGTGTGGCATCACACTGGAACAACATCCAAACCACTTTCCTATCCTTCTTCTAGTGAGAAAAAGGTACACCAAATCAGGACAATGTCTATGGCTTAAGCAGAGAGGTAATCCAGCTCATATTAAATTGGCATAACGTTACCATGGGGGGACTTACTACCAAAAGTAAAACATCAATCATTCACGTGACATCTAATGCTGCTGTATGTGAGAGGTACCTGGTTTACCTGTGAATGGGATAGATAGGAGCTCACAGTGTTGTGCTGTAGGTCCTAGCTGTGCTTGCAGTTCTCCACGCATTCTCACAGGAGCTGATGCATTTAAATGCTTAGTTATCACTGCATTGATGCACTTTAATAACTCACAGCTAGAAGAACAAAGAGAAATCTGGCCAGTCATGTCTTGCTGTGTATAGCTTGCTGGATTCAAGGACTTCAGTGACTCACTATGAGGAAGGTACTGGAAAAGTAAGAAGCAGTTAAAACTTTACAAAACATAATTTTATTTAATTATGAAAATTGGAGGAAAAGAAATTAAAACCACAAAATTATTTAAATTAAAAATGGTAAAATACCTGTGTGCCAGTAGCCCTGTGGTTAAAGACATCTACTTTTTTAATTGGAGATTTCAAAATAGATCTAAAAATTATTGATGTTTTGCTTCCACTCCTGTCCTCCCAGCTTCATCTCCAGGAAATTCCTACCTGAAACCTAGCTAAACTTTTTCAACAGGAGCCAACTGAAAATACACAGATTAATTTATTTCACAGTAAATATGACAAAATACTTTTTTAAAAATAGTTTTAATTTCTATTGGCTTTCATACTAGTGTCAGTGTGATCTTTGAGGTTATACTTCTGATTATTAACGCTCTGTCTTTTTTGACAGCAGCACTGCATTTGAAGATTCAATTAAAGCAGTTCTTTTTCTGAATCAGAAAAAAAGTCACAATTGTTCTGTGTTTCACCAAACTGTGTAAAGGAAAAGTGAAATGTATTTCTTAGACTGCAACAATATAACATTGAAATGACAGACAATGTCTTTACAGTGTCTTCAAGGTTGAAAGCGTATTAGAGTAATAGCCATTAGTCTGCATGTGTGTGCCTTCATAGGAGTTCTGCAGTACAATATTATATTTGATTACTCAACTAAAAACAGTCATCCATTAACCCCCAGAGTTAAAGCTCCCTCAGCATGCTGGAGGCCGTGCCACTTAGTGTGTCCCCATTATTTTATGTTATAGAAAAACACTAGGACTTACAGAAACATCCTAAGGTCACTCTTTGTCATTTCGATAAAAGTTATGGGAGAAAATGTATCGCTTTTTCAATGTTATTGAAGTCAACAGAGTGGTAACATGAGGGAGAAATCTGGTATATATATTCAAGGTCATTCATGGGTTAAGCATCAATAATACCAGAAGCAAGGCTATGGAAAAAAAAACAGATACCATTGTGCTTGTCAGAACAGAGTTACTATTTCCACTGTACTGGAAGTATGAGGGACTTTCATTACCCCCAGCCCCCCCAAAAATACACAATTTTAAATTATTCCACAGTGGTTTATTGATATTACTAGTCCTCCTAATTAAGCTTTTCATTGTATTACAACTCAGAATGTCTAGTAAATGTTGGATGCTGTTCTTGTGGTTAAGATAAATTTGGGTTTTTCCTTTGTTTTGAAGAATCTGTGATAAAAAAGCCCATTTAATATGTAGAGGAAGCAGAGACTCAGATATACACAAAAAAAAGCCCCTGTATTTCACAGCTGCCTTTCTAGGTTTTTTACCTTCCCCTTCTGGCAGAAAAAGGTTTTTAAGAAAGCGTTACTTAGCTCGTAACAGTGTACTCCATCATCATCACTACCACCAGCATCATCATGCTACAGATCACACAGTACAGTCAGGAGCGGAGTCCTGTTTTGAAGGCTGTTTTAGCATCGCAAAGCGGGTCACTACATGGGGTACAAAATTCTTTCAATATAAGAACTCTGTCTTGCCATTTTTTAAAACATTCAAGTATCTTGTGCAAACACATACGCAAAAGCACTGTCTAAAATAAATTGTCAAAGGAATTTTTCTATACCTTCCTATGCTTTCAATTTATTTGCTTCATTTATTGGTGTTCCTTTTTTTTGTCTATTCTCTTAATATTTTATTAATGTAGATATAATTGTGGGTGAAATTCGTGATTAGGTCAAGGACCTCCATCCATTGAAAAGAGTTGCAATTTTGATTCCACATCATCACAACAGTGGTGGAATCTGAGAGCTTAAAAATAGTGGTTTCTCAGATATGATATCATCGCTGATAACAATCACTTTTAGTTTTACTCAGTAAACAATTGTGAATACTCTGGATAAAATTCCCAATTTTTATGTAAGAGAAATATTTTATCTACTGTTCACAACAAAAATATTTAACTTCGTATATTATGGACTGTGACTTTTTTATTATTTCATTTGCTTTTATTGGCTCATAGTGATAAATCACCAGTTAACCCAATGATTTTACATTCTTTGCTGCCTTTACATTAACAAAACCAAATAAAAAAGAAATGGCAACAAAGCTTATCTCTAGGGGCATGTTTAAACTGAACCAGCTACTGCAGTGACTTTAAAATATTTGTTAAAACCTATGGGCATAAATTTAGTTACAGTTACACTACTGTCTATATAACAGAGGCAGTACTGAAAGGCTTAATTAATTCTTGATTGTAAAACACTTAAGAATCCTTTGAAAAAATTACCATGCAAGTCCAAAACATCATTGTTTACAGTGGTGACTCAACACAGGTCTTAATATTTTACCTGTGAACAGAGCTAATAATTTCTCTGTTGAATTTATGTAGGACTTTTTTTTTCCCTATATTAGTTTCAGATTCAAATAAAGTGAACCCTCCTGGGCAAATCAGGGCAGCTGGACATAAAAGCCTATATGCATGCTGTTTTTCCGCTCAACCATATAATGCAACACTTTGCTATCTCCATTAAAAGACATATTTTGTACCATATCATGCATTTCATAATATTTCCATCTAAATGCAGATTTTTCTGTTCCATGTGTAGCATCTAGTCAGGTTTTCCATAAAAATACCAGCGGGAGAGAACATTGAAATTCATTTTGCATATTAAAGAACTCTCTCCGAGATTCCTTCTTTTATTTATTTTATCAACTCAAGCAATAAGCAAGAAAATTAGAGCTTCAGCAATGAAGGAGAAAACATTTATGATTTTATCAGACCTGAATTTTTTTTCCCCTGCTTAGACAATTTCCAGACTCTTAAGAGCAAGTAACTTTATAATGTTCCACTCATAAATAACAGAAGTCCGTATGTATCATTTAACCCAAGTATATTAGTAATATACATAGCCCAATGAGAACTGCACTTTAACACACATACTGAAGGCTTTTCTTCCCAATATTCACAACACATCTAATATCTCTCCCATAGGAATTTGTTTCCCTTGAAAGCATTATTGCAAATGTCGTAATATTTTCTGGTATAGCACTCTGGTGTGCACAGGTAAAAAAAGAAAAAGGTAGAATAGATTAGATGGCAGAGCTGTCATTGCAAACACTCTGTTCCAATTCTAAAAGGAGAAGACAATCAAAACTGTCATTGTCAAGCTGCATAAGTATAGCTGGAGTAGATTTATATTGTAATAAGTTGGTTTTTAGAAATTTTTATATTGCACATTAATCAAAAAATGGACAAGAATGCAATTCAATTTAAAAAAAAAATAACAGAGAATGATTATTAAGGCCTATCATGTCTGAGTGTGTTTATATATATACTGTTATAATTAAAAAATTTAGAGAAGATATTTGAATTTTACATATAGATTTTGTCTGTTGTCTTGTATTTTGTGAACATAAAATTTGTGTTTTAGGGAAAGACTTTTTTTAGGGCTTTTCCTTCCATTATTTCAGTGCAGCTGATGAGATGCCACACAGCAACAGAAGAACTCACAGTTTGGTCGCTGCTGCCCTCGACCCTGCAAGACCTTCAATCCAATTTTAACTTTGAACACAATGGCAAGTGCTTTTCTATCCTGAACCACCAAAGCAGGGAGCATGCCGGCAGGAAACCCAGATTCCCTTCAGCCCTGCAGGTCTCCATTAGGGAAGCCTGGCTCGAGCTCCCTGCAGCCTGCTTCTTGAGGGGGACATCAGTTGCCATCTCCAGCCCGCCGCCACCTCTAACCAGAGAGCAGGGCTCCACGCCCTCTCAGTTCACTCGCTGCACCTTGCCCACCTCTGCCTCTTCCTTTTCTGCTTTCTTCCTTGTAAAATATGCAAGACCTTGGTCCTATCAGGAGAGTTTTCTCTTGCCTAAGTTTTCAGACTGTGCAGCCTGAGACCTGATACACAGCTAAGCAAAACTTCTATCATAGACATGGCCAGACTGAAATCCCAGTTGTACACAGTTCAGAGAAGTTGTTTACTGCTTTTACAGTGTTGGTTGTCATTTCCAACAATGGTAGATTTATTAATAAAATCACATACACAAACTGAAGCAGGAATAACACTTTTCCAAGATCTCACAGCCTTTTGTGAAACATAAGTGAATTCACCTCACACTACACTGGCTGGACTGTATCTCTGTGTAACTGTACTGGTTTGTGTGGTGTTTTACCTCGGGGAGAATACTATTTACGTGCCTTAATCTTCATCTTAGTTTGTTAAAATATTCTTATTCAAATCTGCTGCGAATGCAAAGTAATATGCAATTATGTGTAAGAGAGGGAAAGAGCAACTTATGGATCAGAGAACACTTCAGTTACAAAGCTATCATCTTAAATATCACAATACATATTAACTTCATTAGCATTCACAAATACTTCAAGGTTGCTTTAAAATTTGTTGCAATAATGAATATAGCTAAGATTAAAAATATTCTTCTTTTATTGAAGCACAGAAGAGAACAAATAAAATTCTGTCTTCATTTCACAGGAGAGTTGTTGAAATGTTCTCATGGCGTAGCAATTGTCTGAAATTAAAATGGTCAGAAAACGGGGTGCTGGTGCTGCCGACAGGAACCCCCAGTGAGAAGAGCACAAAATGGTTTCAGAGACATGGACAAGCCAGAGCAATTTTAGCATGGGGCCGAGCTGGTCAGGACTGGAGCAGCTGCCATGCAAGGAGGGGCTGAGGGATGGGGCTGGCTCAGCCTGGGGAAAGATGGCTCCAGGGGGGCTGGCAGCAGCCAGCCCGTTGTGTCCAGTTCTGGGCTCCCCATTTCAAGAAAGATGAGGAGCTACTGGAGGGAGTCTAGCGGAGGGCTACGAAGAGGATGGAGGGACTGAAGCATCTGTTCTAGGAGGAAAGGCTGAGGGAGCTAGGCTTGTTTAACCCGAAGAAGAGAAGGCTGAGAGGGGACCTTATTTATGCTTACAATTATCTGAAGGGTGGGTGTCAAAAGAATGGGGCCAAATTCTTTTCAGTGGTGCCCAGCAACAGGACAAAGGGCAATGGGCACAAACCGAAGCTT